>LWDU01034434.1_pt1 | contig 24962 bp, 25 predicted proteins | sample 727161 | NCBI WGS metagenome assembly LWDU01 (sample SAMN04566230, study PRJNA314399) | hydrothermal vent metagenome | isolation source: deep sea hydrothermal plume seawater | place: Mexico: Gulf of California, Guaymas Basin | collected 2004-07-11
TTACCGTCCGCTACTCCAGCTATTGCAACTGAATTATCTAAACTCATAATAAAATCTGCAATTATGATAGTTTTAATAGCCCCATATAAATTACCTTCTTGTTTAATATTAATATTACGACTTGATTTATGATCTAAAATTAATTTAACGCCTATCCACACTAATAATAATCCTCCAATAATTTTTAAATAAGGAATCGTAAGAAGTGCAGTAGCAAAAAATACCATTAATACTCTTAGTACTATTGCTCCAAGCGCGCCATAGAAGACACCTAATTTGCGTTGTTTTGCTGGTAGATTTTTGCATGCTAAAGCAATAACTATTGCATTATCGCCACCTAGAACTATATCAATAGAAATTATTTGCAGAATAGAAATAAATGGTGCGTAATATAAAAGGTCTTTCATTAAAGTATAATTTTAAAAAAATTAGATGTAATCAACTCAAGGTATTTTTTATTTATAAATTGCAAAATATTTTTTCTAGTCAGGTTATTTTATCAACTTTTGAAGCTAAAATAAAATCACTTTCTGCTAATCCATCAATTGCATGAGTGTATATTTTTACATTCGCATATCCCCATCCAAACCATATGTCAGGATGATGTCCTTCATTCTCCGCGATATCGCCAAGTTTATTTACAAATTCTTGGCTTTGAACAAAATTTTTAAACTTGAACTCCTTAATTAAATAAAATTTTTTTTCTTCATTTTCCCTAGCATCCCACCCATTCACTTTTTTTAAATATTCATGAATTTCATCTATATTAAAGGCTGGAATACCTCCCTCACAGGGAACACATTTTTTTTTGGATAAATCTTCGCTCATAGTTTTTAATTAGTAAGATTAATTGATAATTTAAAACATAGCATATTAATCAAATAAAGCAATTAGAACAGTTATCTATTTTTTATAGCAAAAGCAACATCTATTGCTTGCTTATTTTGCCAAACATCATGAACTCTAAATATATTTATACTTGCCATAACTCCTAATGCGGATGTAGCGCATGTTCCGGACACCCTATCAAGAGGATTGTTATATTCAGACACTTCTAGGAGTGATAAATAACCCATACTAGAAACTCTATTTAAGTTTTTTAGAATCTCAATATTATGAGCAGTTGTTTTTCCAAATCCAATACCTGGATCAACAATAATTTTATTTTTATTGATCCCTGTTGCAATAGCTTTTTCAGATTGTAAATTTAAAAAGTCTATAACTTCAGAAGTTACATCTTTATATGTTGGGTTATCTTGCATAGTTTTTGGGGACCCTTTCATATGCATTATACAATAATAGATATCATGTTCTGCTACTAATGAAAACATTTTATCGTCATCTATGCCTCCACTAACATCATTTATCATATCAACACCTAAATTAATAGCAGCATTTGCTACATCTGCTAATGTAGTATCAACACTAATTATAATATTACTCGGGATAACTTTTTTTAACTGAGATATTACATCGATAATTCTTCTTTTTTGCTCAATTGCAGAAACTCTTTGGGAACCAGGGCGAGTTGATTCTCCACCAATGTCTATAATATTAGCGCCTTGTTTAATCATAATAAGAGCTTTTTCAACGGCGAGTTCACTTGATGGATATGCACCTCCATCAGAAAAACTATCTGGAGTAACATTTAATATGCCCATAATAATTGGCTTACTAGAATCTAATTTATTTTTCATAAAGTTTAATGCTCAATTGTAAAAATATTTATTTCTTCACCTAAGTCAACTGACATAAAGTCTTTCGCAAAAATAACATCACCTTGGTATTCATTAAATATAGTCCTTAAAACATCAGATTCGCTAACTCCAAATAATAGCGCATGGTTTAATATAGTCAATTTTGGTTTAGCAATTTTTAATATATCTATAAGTTGACTAATGGAAGTATGGGAAGCAACTACTTCTTGAATTTTCCTATTATTATCATAAATATTTTTACTAACTGAAATAATTTCATGAATCAAAATATCGCAATTTGTAGAATTATTAATAAGATTTTCCGAGTATGTTGTATCTGCAGAATAAACAATTTTCTTATTATTATAATTTATTATAAAACCATAAGATTTATCTACAGATCCGTGGGAATTTCTAAATGGTTTCACATGCAAAGAAGATTTTTCTTCTGGAGATTCTGTAAAATTTTTGCAGTTTAACTTCGAGTAATTTCCATCTTTATATCTATAACCAATATCCTCATCGTATGATTTTAATAAACCATTACAAAATTTTTTAATTCCCTCTGGACCATAGACATTGGTATCATTTTTTTTTTGCCATAAATTACTTGTCAACCATAAATCACCTAAACCTACTATATGATCGTAGTGTAAATGTGAAATATAAATATTATTTATTTTGGAAAAGTCATTTCCTATTTGATTTAATCTAATAGTTGTTCCTCTTCCCACATCTAATAATATTTCTTCGTTATTGTAATTTAATAGAATCGATGGACCAAGTTTATTTATATTTGGTCGTGGTGTCCCAGTACCTAGAAATATTATATTAAGTAATTCTCCAGCAATTGAAATATTGCTAAACAATATTATTAAACTTAGAAAAAATATTTTAATCATTTGAGTCAATTTTTAAAACTGCCATAAATGCTTCTTGAGGTAACTCCACTTTCCCTACTTGCTTCATTCTTTTTTTACCAATTTTTTGTTTTTTTAATAACTTCATTTTCCTCGTAACATCACCACCATATAATTTTGCTGTAACGTCTTTTCTAAAGGCTTTTATTGTAGCTCTAGAGATGATTTGAGAGCCTATGGCAGCTTGAATAGCTATATCAAAATTTTGTCTTGGAATAACTTCTTTCATCCCATTAACCAATTTCCTTCCTATAGTAAGTGATCGAGTTTTATGAACTATCAATGATAATGCGTCAACTTTTTCTCCGTTAATTAGTATATCTAATTTCTGCAAATCAGATTTTTTAAATGAATGTATGTAGTAATCAAAAGATGCATATCCTTTAGTGCATGATTTTAATTTATCAAAAAAATCTAGAACTACTTCATTAAGAGGTAAATAATATTCTATTAATGCTTGTCCGCCTACATATGAAATTTTTATCTGCCTACCCCTTTTTTGCTCACATAGAGTTATAACATTTCCGATAAATTCATTAGGGACAAGCATAGAAGCCGCTATTAACGGTTCATGTATTTCATCAATGCTTGACATATCTGGAAGTGAGCTTGGGTTATCAACCTCTACTAAATTTCCATTTTTAAGAACCACTTTGTATATAACTGTTGGAGATGTAGAAATTAAATCTAATTGATACTCTCTCTCGAGTCTTTCTTGCACTATTTCCATATGCAACATACCAAGGAAGCCGCATCTAAATCCATGACCTAAAGCTTTTGAAGTTTCAGGCTCATAAGTAAACGAAGAGTCGTTTAATTCTAATTTTTCTAACGCATCTCTAAAATCTTTATATTCATCACTATTAATTGGAAATAATCCAGCAAACACTTTAGGTTGGATCTCTTTAAAGCCTTCCAATGGTTTAGATATATCATCATTATAAGATAAGATCGTGTCTCCAACTTTTGCTGAGGCAATGTCTTTAACGCCCGCAACTAAATAACCAACTTCACCTTGATTAATTTCATTTAGTTTTTTTATTTTTGGAGAATAACATCCAAGTTCTTCGACCTGATAAATATCATTTGTTGAGGCTAATTTTATTTTTTTCTTAAGTGACAGAGAACCGCTTACTACTCTTACAAGAGAAACAATGCCTAAATAATTATCAAACCAAGAATCAACAATAAGCGCCTTTAAAATATCATCTTTTATAATTTTAGGAGGAGGTATTTTTTCAATTATCATTTCTAGTAATTCTATAACACCTAATCCTGTCTTAGCACTTACATTTATTGTGTTAGAAGTATCAATTCCAATAATTTCTTTTATTTGTTGTTTTACTGAATCTGGGTCAGCTGATTGCAAATCTATTTTGTTTAAAACGGGTAAAATTTCTAAATTTAATTCTGTAGCTTTATTACAATTTGCAACACTTTGTGCCTCTACGCCTTGAGAAGCATCAACTATTAATAGTGCTCCTTCACATGCAGCAAGAGATCTTGAGACTTCGTATGAAAAATCTACGTGACCCGGTGTATCTATAATATTAAATTGATATGTATTGCCATTCTCTGATTTATAGTACAACCTAACGCTTTGAGCCTTTATAGTAATACCTCTTTCTTTCTCTAAATCCATAGAATCTAAGATTTGCGAGCTCATTTCTCTTTCTGTCAAACCCCCGCATATTTGTATAAAACGATCAGCTAATGTAGATTTACCATGATCAATATGGGCTATAATAGAAAAGTTTCTAATTAATTCATTATTAGATTTTGTCATCAAACAATTACTCAATTTTAATTGCAAGATAAAGGGAATTACCTTGAGATCTTCTAACTAAAAGTGAAGCAAAATCACCTTTTTTCATGCCATTAACAATTTTTTCAAATTCGTTAATATTTAGAATATTGCGACCAGAGATTTTATATATAACATCATTCTTTAACAATCCAGCTTCATAAGCAGGATTGGTTGAGACTTCATTTACAATAACTCCGTATTTATTATCGATTCCAAGATTTTTTTTATCTTCGCTGCTAAGATTAGATAATGACATCCCAAGAATTTTCTTAGTAATAGACTTTGAATTTTTTTCAATAGAGCTTATAACTGTTTTAGCTGGAAGTTCTTGAACTATAAATTTTATATTTTTCTTAACGCCATTTCTAAGTATTTCAATGCTAACGTTTTTACCAACTTTAGTGCTTCCAACAATCGGCGGTAACGCTGATGACGTTGTAATATTTTTTCCATCAAATTTTAAAATAATATCACCTACTTTTAAATCTGATTTTTCTGCTGGGCTGTCAGCAATAATTCTAGAAATTAATGCGCCTTTTGGTTTTTTCATACCAAATGATTTAGCTAAATTATTAGTTACCTCTTGTATATACACACCTAGCCATCCTCTTGATACTTTTCCAGACATTTTTAGTTGTTTAATTACATTACTAGCAACATCCATTGGTATTGCAAAAGACAATCCCATAAATCCCCCAGACCTGCTAAATATTTGAGCATTAATACCAACTACTTCACCTTTTAAATTAAATAGTGGTCCGCCAGAATTTCCAGGGTTTATAGCGACATCTGTTTGAATAAAAGGCACATAGTTGTCATTAGGTAAACTTCTGCCAATCGCGCTAACTATGCCTGCAGTCACTGTGCTTTCAAAACCAAATGGAGATCCAATAGCTAATACCCACTGCCCAACTTTTAAAGTTGAAGAGTTTCCAATTTTTACTGGTTTGAGATTTTTTGCTTTGATTTTTAATAAAGCAATATCGCTAGATATATCAGAACCAATTAATTTTGCATCTAATTCTCTTTTATCATTTAATTTAACTATAATTTGGTCAGCACCGGCAATTACATGATGATTTGTAATAACATAACCATCAGAAGAATAGATAAAACCAGAACCTAGTGAGTGCGATTTTCTTGGGGTTCTTTTTTTAGGATTTTCAAGACCTCTATCACCAAAGAATTTTTTTAAAAATTCATTAAATTCATCATTTGGCATATCAGGGCGAGATTCACTTGCTTTACCATTGCTTTTTCTTATTGTGCTAATGTTAACTATGCTTGCACTATTATCTTCTACTAGCTTTGTAAAATCAGGCAAAACATTATTATTTGTAAATCCTGTATTTGTGAATACAAAAATAATTAATATTGAGTAAAAGAATTTTTTAGATATATTTTTCATATTTGCCTTAATTGATAATTTATAATAGATTATACTTATTCTATCATAAAGGTTGCAAAAAATTTTAAAACAAGTTGAAAATACAAGAGTTTTTGATATTTTAATAATTGGCAGTGGTGCTGCTGGAAATAGTCTTGCGCTCCAATTACCGAGTGATATGTCAATTGGGCTAATCTCAAAAACTGAGCTTCATGAGGGTAGCACGTATTACGCACAAGGCGGTATATCTGCTGTTTTCAGCAAACCAGATTCTATAGAACAGCACGTCGAAGATACAATGAAAGCGGGTGCAGGTCTTTGTAGAGCAAATATTGTCAAAGCAGTAGCAAATGACTCTAAAGAAATTATTAAATGGTTATTAGATCAAGGTGTTAAATTCACGAAAAATAACGTTGGCGCTAACAATAAATTACATTTAACCAAAGAAGGTGGGCATACGCATCCAAGAATTGTACATGCTGACGATAAGACGGGTAAAGTAATTCAAGATAGCTTAATAAGCGGAGTGAAGAAAAAAAATAATATTGAACTTTATACACACCATGTTGCGATAGATCTTATAACTAAAGATCAAAAAGATAAAAATGTAAAAAGATGCGTAGGATGTTACATTTTAAACAAAAAAAATAATCATATAGATATTTTTAAGGCAAAATTTATAGTTTTAGCTACTGGCGGAGCAAACAAAGTTTATTTATACACTAGTAATCCCGATACTTCATCAGGTGATGGCATTGCAATGGCATATAGAGCTGGATGCAATATTTCTAACATGGAATTTATGCAGTTTCACCCTACTTGTCTTTATCATCATAGAGCAAAATCATTTTTAATAAGCGAATCGTTAAGAGGAGAAGGTGGTAAATTATTACTCCCAAATGGAGAGCAGTTTATGCACAAATATGATTCACGTGGCGTTCTAGCGCCAAGAGATATTGTTGCGCGGGCCATAGATAATGAAATGAAAATTCATGGTCTTGAATATGTGCTGTTAGATATATCACATAAAAAAAATTTATTTATTAAAGAAAGATTTCCAAATATCTACAAAAAATGCCTTGAATTCAATATTGATATTACAAAGTCAGCAATTCCAGTAGTTCCTGCAACACATTATACATGTGGCGGTATTGATATTGATATTAACGCAAGAACAAATATAAAGAATTTATATGCAATAGGAGAAGTAGCTCACTCTGGATTACATGGTGCTAACAGAATGGCAAGTAATTCTCTACTAGAATGCATTTTCTTTTCAAGAAAAGTTTTGAAAGATATAGAAAGATTTAAAAATGAAGATTTTGAAGATGTGCATAAAGACTTCATTGATAATACAACAAAAAGCATAAGTGAAGAAGTAATTATAAAACATTCATGGAAAGAAATTAGAACATTAATGTGGAATTATGTCGGTATTGTAAGAACAAACGAAAGATTATTAAAGGCAAAAAATAGAATATCAATTTATAAAAAAGAAATAGAAGAATGTTTTAGCAAAAATAAAATATCTAGTGATCTAATTGAATTAAGAAATTTAATTTACATTGCAGAGATTATTATTACTTCTGCGCTATCAAGAAAAGAAAGTAGAGGCCTTCATTATAATGTCGATTTTCCTTATACAAATAAGATTGCAGAAGATACGGTTATTAATAAAAAAATAAAAAACGATCTTAAGTTATATCGAGAAAAATAGACTCTCTATAAAATTTTAGCTCTTCAATAGAATCTTTTATATCCTCTAAAGCAAGGTGCTGCGGATCTTTTTTAAATTTAACTTTTGGATACCATCTGTTTGCTAATTCTTTTATAGTGCTTACATCTAAATTTCTATAATGAAAAAAATCTTCGAGTTCTGGCATACACCTAGCTAAAAATCGTCTATCCTGACATATACCACTTCCGCACATAGGTGATGTATTTTTATCTATGTATTTTAAAAGAAATTCTATCGTCATTGCTTGGGCATCAGTATACGTATATGAACTTTCTTCAATTCTTTTTACTAGCCCAGATTTATTATGCTGGTTTGTATTCCATTCATCCATAGCATTTATAAAATCTATATGAGTATTTATTGCAATAACTGGCCCTTCCTCAATGATATTAAGCTCTTTATCTGTTAATATAGTCGCGATCTCGATAATGCGATCTTTAAAAGTATCAAGACCTGTCATTTCTAGATCAATCCATATTAAATTTTGCGGGTTTTTATTCATAATGTTTAAACATATCACATCATTCTTATTATTTCTGATTTTTTTAGTATTTTCTAATTTAACAATAGCTGAAAATAATAAAACAGGGAAAATCATTCATGAAAATCTTTGTAAAAATTGTCATATAAATATTACAGGTGGTGATGGATCTATAATTTATGATAATTTTAACAAAAATATAAATAACAAAGAGCAACTAATAGATTCAATTACATATTATTACAAAAAATCTTCCAAAATAAATAACAACAAAGAACTTATAAAGCTTTTTAATTACATTAACAATATGTTTTACAATTATTAATATATAGTTCTTTTCTCAAAAGCTTTTGATAATGTATATTGATCTAGATACTCAAGTTCACCGCCAACTGGAACACCTTGTGCAAGTCTAGTAACTTTTATAGAATATTTTAGAGCAAGCTCACTTATAACATGCGCAGTTACATCACTTTCTACAGTTGAATTCACAGCTAGTATTAGCTCATTAATATGTCCTTTCGAAAGTTTTTCATCTAATAGGTTGATCCCGATTTCCTTTGGCCCAATTCCATCTAACGGTGATAATTTACCTAATAATACAAAATATTTTCCTTTATAATTTGTGCTATTTTCTATATTAAATACATCTGCTGGACTTTCAACAATGCAAAGCATTTCATCATTTCGACTTAAGTCTGAGCATAAATCACATAATTCATCCTGGGTTAAATTTCTACATGATTTGCAATTTATTGTATTAGATACAACCTCTTTAAGAACATCGGATAAGTTAAGTGCATCCTCCTTAGCTCTTTGTAAAAGATAATATGTCATCCTTTGTGCTGTTTTTTTGCCAACGCCAGGCAAACAAGTCAAAGCATTAATTAAATCTTCAATTAGTGTTTTTTTTGTTTTCATTAAAAAGGGAGATCTGTAGGCAATCCTTGTTTAGACAAAACAGACATTTTATCATTTGTCATTTTATCTATATCTTTAGCCGCATCATTAATTGTATCTTTAATTAAGATTTCTAAATTTTTAATATTCGTAAAATCATAATTTTCAGAAATAGAAATTTTTTGTATAATATGATCTCCATTTATTACAACAGATATAATATTATTATTATCTACTTTTGTTATGTTTGTTTTAGAAATTTCTTTTTTTAATTTTTTCATGTCCTTCTTCATTTGCTGAGCTTTTTTCATTAATCCCATCATGTCGCCCATACCACCTATCCCCTTCATCATATTAAACTCCTTTAATTTGTCTCATTAATTTTTATTGAGTCTTCCACGCTTGTTGCATCAAATTTTTCTTTTACAGCTTTTACAAAATCATCATTTTCTATTTGATCAGCAGCATTAGAAATTTTCTTATTATGGTGATCTTCGTCTTTTTTTTGTAGCGTATCTAATTGATCGTCTGAAATCTCAATATTAATATTTATATTTTCTTTAAAATAGCTAGCTAATGCTTCTTGTAGCTTATCAGTTGATTTCCTGGTTAAAACCCCTGTTAGATTTTTAGCAATTAAAAAATTTATATTTAGGCCGCTCTTAGTTTTAAATAAGATATTTTTGGCTAGATTTGTAGTAATAGGGTCTATATCTAGCCTAGACACAATTGCATCCCAGTTATTTTCTATTGTTAGATTTTGTGTATCAGAATCTTTATCTATTATTTCTTCTTTTTTATTATTAGACTTTTCAAAATTTTTAGAATTATTAATTACTTCCTTATTGCTTTTATCAGCATTATTAGCGTTTTTAATATTATTATTTATGTCAAATGGCGTAAACATAAGCATTCTAATTATAGCCATTTCAAATCCACTTTTATAATTTGGCGCAAATTCTATATCTTTTAAATTTGATACACCAATTTGATATAATATTTGAATTTCATCATCATTAAATTTTTCTGAAATTTTCTGAACACTTTCTGAATATGAATTTTCAGATAATTTTTGGGTTACCTTAAAAATAGCAGTTTGATGGAATATCGATATAATTTCTTCTAACAAATATTCAAAATCTACAGACTGATAATACAACTTATCTATTAATTCCATTAACTCATTAATATCATCTTTAATTAACAAACTTATTACTTGATTAATATTATCACTTGGGAGCAAACATAGTATTTTGCAAATATTTTCATATGTAATTGAATTGTCTCCATGAGATATACATTGTTCCGCAATACTTAGAGCATCTCTCATACTTCCATCAGCAATTTTTGCAATGTTTTTTGTAGCCTCTTCTTCGTAGGTAACATTTTCTTTTGTTAAAATTTTTTCTAATTGTTGTTGTATTATTAATGGCGATATTCTGCTTAAGCTAAAATGTAAACATCTTGACAAAATTGTACTTGGTATTTTCTGCGGATCCGTTGTTGCTAAAATAAATTTTACATGCTCAGGTGGTTCCTCTAAAGTTTTTAATAATGCATTAAAACTATGGGTTGACAACATATGAACTTCATCTATTAAATATATCTTAAATCTTCCTTGTGTAGGCATATATTGGACATTTTCTAAAAGCTCTCTTGTATCTTCGACTTTTGTTCTAGACGCAGCATCTACTTCATATAGGTCAACAAATTGACCTAAATCAATTGATAAACAAGTATTACAATTTCCACATGGTTGGGACCCAATGCCTGCATCTTCACAATTTAAGCATTTAGCTAATATTCTAGCCAATGTAGTCTTTCCCACACCTCTTGTTCCTGTAAATAAATAAGAATGGTGTAATCGTTTACTATCTAAGCTGTTTACTAGAGCTGTAACAACAGGATCTTGACCTATAAGATCTGAAAAAAATTTTGGACGCCATTTTGTAGCTAATACTAAGTTTGTCATATTGAAATTATGCTACCATATTTATACTTTCATTTAATAAATTTATTAGACTTTAGGTGGAGGAAGGTATGGGATTCGAACCCATGGTACTATCTAAAGTACACCACCTTTCCAAGGTGGCACATTCGACCACTCTGTCAACCTTCCTTTATTAAACTAATATTATCGCACTTTTTTCTTTTTAGCGGGATAAAATCTTTTTTTAGGTTTTACATCTGAACTTCTAATGGTGTTTTTTGATGCTGATCTTTTTTTTCCTTTAAATTTTGTTTCACTATTTTCACTTTTCTTAAACTTACTTTTACCTTTATATTTTTTTCCAGAATTCTCACTAGTTTTAAATTTACTTTTAACCTTTCGTCTGCCATTTCTTTTAGCAGAAGCGCCTCTTCTAGAAGACATTCTATTTTTTGCATCAGGATTAATAAGCATATCAATATTTAACCAGAGATGTCCTTCATTTGGAGATACAAAACATATTGCCTCGCCACTAGCACCAGCTCTGGCAGTTCTACCTATTCTATGAATATAATCTTCAGCTACTTGGGGTAAATCATAGTTTATAACGTGCTTTATATGTGGAACATCTAGCCCACGAGAAGCTATATCAGTAGCAACTAAAACTTTAAATTGATTTTCTCTAAAACCTCTCATTACTTTATTGCGTTTACTTTGTCTTAAATCACCATTTAATGCGTTATCTTTTCAGTACTATGTTTTGTTTTTGCAAAAACTAAAACTGATCCATCTCTAATTTCTAATTGCTTTAGTAAAGTTTTATATTTATTTGTATTGTCAATATGTATAATTTCGTGTTTTATGTTTTTTAATATTGAATTCTCAATATTTATAGTTATTTTTTCTGGTTCAATTAAATATTTATTAGCAAGGGTAACAATATTTTTTGGGAACGTTGCAGAAAACATAAGTGTTTGTCTTTTTTTCGGCATAAATTTTAATATTTGATCTATTTGAATACCAAATCCCATATCAAGCATTCTATCTGTTTCATCTAGAACTAAATAGTTAGAATTCTTAAGACTCAATGATTTTTTTCCAAGATGATCATTTATGCGGCCAGGAGTTCCAATTATGATCCTTGGTTTTCTCTTTAGTTGATTAAGTTGTTTTCCTATAGCTTCGCCACCAATGAGGCAACATGCTTTAACAGGATTTGAATTGCCTAATAAGGTTCGAAATACATCTATTACTTGTTTAGCTAATTCTCTTGTGGGTGTAACTATAAGAGCGCAGTCTTCTTTCGAATTAAGAATTTTTTCTATAACTGGAATTGCAAATGCTCCAGTTTTTCCTGTTCCAGTAGAAGCTGATCCAAGAATATCTTTTCCGCTTAATATTAGTGGTATAGCTTTATATTGAATAGGTGTTGGAGATATAAACCCCATTTTTTTCAAAGATTTGTTTAGGACATCATTAAGCCCCAAAATTTCAAAATTTTCCATTTGATTCCCATATGTTGGTAAAGATGCCAATGTACATTACCTAAGACGTAGTATTTTTAGTAATTTAACGCGGGAATCTATTGTTAAAATTAATTTCTTAAATCAATTTATTATTTAAATATTATCTTTATTTCTCAGTGTTATTAGGGTTTGGTGGAATTGTAAAATTTCCTGGTGGAAATTGCTTAATATTACTATCAACCGCTGTTATTTTTGCTGCACCCTCTTTATCAACTTCATCAATGCGAATTATATTATGAACTGGAACAAAAAACCTTTTAACATTTGAAAATTCGGTTTTTAATTTTTCTTCGCTAGGATCAACTACCAAACTAGTCTTCTCTCCAAAAACTAAATCTTCTATCACAATAAACCCATACATATCTGATTGATAAACTTCTTTAGAATATATTTCATACACTGAGTTATGATTAAAATATGTTACTTTAAATGTTTGGCTCATAGTTTAATTTATATAATATTTTTTACATGCAATCAATAATAGCATCACCAAATCCACTACAGGTTACAAGTGTAGCTCCTGGCATTAATTCTTCTAACTCTTTTACTATATCTTGACTACTTTTATGTTTTTTGACACGTGTCTGCATACCTGCTCTCACTCTTGCTAAATCATAGGTAACTGTTCTATTTGCAATCGCTTTTGCTACACCATTAAGAATATTATCTGCAGCATCATTCCAACCCATGTACCTTAACATCATTTCAGCTGATAAAATAATAGAACCTGGATTAACTCTATTTTTTCCAGTATATTTTGGAGCTGAACCATGTGTAGCCTCAAATACTGCCACTTTATCTGAAATATTTGCTCCTGGCGCAATACCAATTCCGCCAACTTGTGCTGCTAATGCATCTGATATGTAATCACCATTAAGGTTTAATGTTGCAATTACATCATAATCTTCAGGGCGCAACAATATTTGTTGTAAAAAATTATCTGCGATTATATCTTTAATAATAATTTTATTGCCGTTATTAGGGTTAATTATTGTACACCAAGGACCATTATCAATTAATTTACTATTAAATTCTTTGTGAGCTAATTCATATCCCCAATTCCTAAACGCTCCTTCTGTAAACTTCATAATATTTCCTTTATGGACTAATGATACTGAAGTACGATTATTGTCAATTGCATATTGAATAGCTTTTCTTATCAATCTTTCTGATCCCTCTTGTGAAACAGGTTTTATTCCAATACCAGAAGTATCTGGAAATCTAATACCATCAACACCCATATCATTAATTAAAAAATTCAAAACTTTTTTTACATCATCTGAATCAGCTGCCCATTCAATACCAGCGTAAATATCTTCTGTATTTTCTCTAAAAATAACCATATCAGTAGTATCAGAAACTTTTAAAGGAGTTCTTGTTCCAGGGAAATACTTAATTGGTCTTACGCAAGCATATAAATCCATTTTTTGTCTTATTGCAACATTTAAAGATCTTAATCCTTCGCCAACAGGTGTTGTTAAAGGTCCTTTAATTGACACAACAAATTTCTTCATAGCATCAAAAGTTTCTTTAGGTAAATAGTTATGTTTTCCGTATCTTTGAATAGCTTTGTCACCTGCATAAATTTCCATCCAATGAACTTCCTTTTTGCCGTTATAAGCTTTTTTTACTGCATTATTAACAACATTTTGCATTACCGGTGTAATATCAAAACCAATTCCATCACCTTCTATAAAAGGAATTATAGGATTATTAGGTACAATAATTTTATCATCACTACTAAATGATATTATATTACCTTCTTCTGGTATTTTTATATGTTCAAGCATTATTTAACTTCCAATATTATGCAGTTTTTAAAATTGCTCTTCTTCAGTAGATCCTGTTAATGCTGTTACAGACGACTTGCCACCTTGAATAACAGTAGTAACATCATCAAAATAACCTGCGCCCACTTCCTGTTGATGACTCACAAATGAATAACCTTTATCTGCAGCTGCAAATTCTGGTTCTTGGACTTTCTCAACATAATGTCTCATTCCTTCTTCACCAGCATATGAATGTGCTAAATCAAACATGTTGTACCACATGCTATGAATTCCAGCTAAAGTAATGAATTGATATTTATAACCCATTGCGCTTAATTCTTTTTGGAATTTTGCAATTGTTGCATCATCTAAATTTTTCTTCCAATTAAATGAAGGAGAACAATTATAAGCTAACAATTGGTCTGGATATTTTGATCGAACAGCTTCCGCAAAGGTTTTTGCAAATTCTAAATCAGGCGTTCCTGTTTCACACCAAATTAAATCAGCATAAGGAGCGTAAGCAATACCCCTTGATATAGCTTGGTCAATTCCATTATTAGTCCTATAAAAACCTTCAGCAGTTCTTTCTCCAGTTAAAAATGGTTTATCATTTTCATCGTAATCAGAAGTAATTAAGTTTGCTGCTTCTGCGTCAGTTCTTGCTAATAATAATGTAGGTACACCCATTACATCAGAAGCAAGTCTTGCAGCAATAAGTTTTTGAACAGCTTCTTTTGTTGGAACTAGAACTTTGCCTCCCATATGACCACATTTTTTCACAGCTGCTAATTGATCTTCAAAATGAACTCCTGAAGCTCCATTAACAATCATATTTTTCATTAATTCAAAAGCATTTAAAACTCCACCGAAACCAGCCTCTGCATCAGCAACTATTGGTGCAAAATAATCAATAAATTCTTTATCTTCTGGGTTTACACCTTTTGCCCATTGAATTTCATCTGCTCTTTTGAAATTATTATTAATTCTTCTTACTACTGCTGGCACTGAATCATAAGCGTATAAAGACTGATCCGGATACATTGTTTCGGATGTATTAGCATCTGCAGCAACCTGCCATCCTGACAAGTAAATTGCTTCAATTCCAGCTTTCACTTGTTGCATAGCTTGTCCGCCAGTTAAAGCACCAAGGCAATTTACATATCCTTTTTTAGAACTACCATTAACCAATGACCATAATTTATCTGCACCTTTTTTTGCTATAGAGTATTCCGGTACAAAAGAACCACGAAGTCTAACAACATCTTCAGCTGAGTAGCCTCTTTTAACATTTGCCCATCTTTTGCTTGTTTTCCATTCGTTTTCTAATTGTTTAATTTGCTCTTTCCTATTCACATTTGTCTCCTGATATACGTAGAAATAATAATTTAAATTATTCTTTTAAGTTATACTGAATATTATTTAAAAAATATAGAGTCTTTTCGCGTGCATATGTTAACAATTTATTTCTCTTTAGTCCCTAAAAATTTTAATATCTTTGATAAAAATATAATATACTGATAATATTCATTAAAAATTACTTAAATTATATTGTAATAAAATAACCTAAACCATTACTATATATGAAAAAAAAGATAAAATTTAAAACAGCAGACTTATGTGACCAACATAGTAATGATCTTATTATTATTGGTCAAAAGTTCAATAGTTATGGCAAAGAAAGCTCGTTTTGTGGAGAAATATCTACCATTAGGTGCTTAAATGATAATTCAAAGGTGAGAGAAGCTCTAAATACTAATGGGTGTAGTAAAGTATTAGTAATAGATGGTAACGCTTCAACAGACTGTGCTCTGCTAGGAGATATGCTTGCTGAGGCTGCATTTAGTAATAACTGGTCAGGAATTATTGTTAATGGTTGTATTCGAGACTCAGACGTTATTGCGGATATTGGAATTGGAGTATTTGCGTTATCGACAATACCTATTAAAAGTATAAAAAAAGGTATAGGGGATGTAAATATAGACGTTACTTTTATGGATGTCACTTTTAAACCAGGTGACTACATATATGCAGACCTAGATGGAATTATTATTAGTAAAAAAGAATTAAATATTAAGTAAACGCAGGTTTTCTTCTATGATAATACTTGATGTCTCTAAAACTGGTTTGACCTTCTTCGCCCACTCCTAAATACATCTCTCTTACATCAGGTCTCTCTTGTAAATCTTTAGCTTTACCTTTTAAAATTACTCTTCCGTTTTCAATAAGGTAACCATCGTCAGCGTATTTAAGAGCAACCATTGCATTTTGCTCAGCAACTAAGAAACTCACGCCTTCCTTGTTTAAATTTTTAACAATTGCAAAAATTTCTTCTACTAGCTGTGGCGCTAAACCCATTGATGGTTCATCTAATAAAATTAATTTTGGTCTAGACATTAAAGCTCTTCCCATGGCAACCATTTGTTGCTCTCCGCCAGAAATAAAACCAGCTAAACTTTTTTTACGTATTCTAATTCTTTCAAAATGATCATATACTCTTTCCAAATCCTGTTTAGCTTGTTTTGGATCTTCTCTTATGAATGAGCCTGTCATAATATTCTCTTCCACAGTTAAATTTGTAAAACAATGCCTGCCTTCTAATACCTGCACAACTCCATCTTTTACTAAGTTATACGGATCTATACCCGCAATGTTTTTACCATTATATTCTATAGATCCTTTGGTTACTGCTCCACGCTCTGCGTGTACTAAATTTGAACAAGCTTTTAAAGTTGTAGTTTTTCCTGAGCCGTTAGCGCCAAGAAGAGAAACTATACTTCCTTCTTTAACATCTAATGTAACACCACGCAATGCTAAAATTACATGGTTATATACAACTTCTATATTATTTATTTTTAACAAAGATTTAGACATTTTTTATCCTCTTATTTCCTAATGTGGGTATGGCCACATTCTTATTTTTTGTTTAGCTGTAGCCCATAATGCTGCAAAGCCACCAGGCTCTCTTATTAATAATGCAATAATAAATATTCCATATACCATGTTAGAGACATTTTCTACAACAGCAGTGTTGAAAGCACCTCCAAATATAACATCACCAACCCATGTAAATAATATTGGAAACTCATATACAAAAATTGCGCCTAACCAAGATCCTGAAATAGAGCCAAGGCCACCAATAATGAGCATAAATAAAATTGTAAATGAACGGTCAACTTCATAAATCATTAAATCTACATTACCTATGTATAAGAAAGAATACATACCACCAGCAACTCCACAGTAAAAACAACTTATAAAGAATGCTAGTAATTTAGTTTTTGGTACGCTTATGCCCATAACGCTAGCAGCAATATCTCTGTCGCGAACTGACATAAAGTTTCTTCCAGTAGTACTTCTTAATAAATTCTTTGCAAAATATGTTAAGCCTATACAAATTGTTAATGCCAAAATATATCTCGCTGGATAATCTGACATATCTACACCAAGTAAATTACCTATTCCCCAGTAATCATACATTCTAGGTGGAACAGCTACTACTCCTGACGCCTCGTAATTAATAAACCATGTAAACGAATTAAAAAACCACCATACAAAATATTGTGCAGCCAAAGTAGATACTAATAAATAAAAACCTTTAATTCTAATTGCTGGAAGTCCAAAAACAATACCAACTAATCCCGCAAAAATACCGGATACCATTAATGCGAATGGTAATGACATAAGCCAGTCTGGCATTCTTAACATTAAATTAAATGTAGCGAAAGCTCCAACACACATAAAGCCAGCTGATCCTAATGAAAGCTGTCCAGTTATTCCTGTTAATATATTCAAGCCTACAACCGCTAAACCAACCGCAAGTATTGGGATAACGTGTGCACTTAACATATATTCGGATGTAGTTGGAACATATAAATATAAAAATAGTAAACCTAACACAACAATGATTTTATCAAACTTCATTGGAAAGATTTCTCTATCCTTCATATAATTTGTTACAAAATTTCCTGTTTCTCTATATATCATTTTAAATTACACCCTTTCAATAAATTTTTCGCCGAACATTCCTTGTGGTCTAAAGACCAAGAACATTAGCGCCATAAAATATGCAAACCATAGTTCTATCCCTTGCCCGCCCATAGCATCAGCTAAATATATTTCACCTATTTTTTCACCAACACCAATCACCAAACCACCAATAATAGCCCCAGGTATCGATGTTAAACCACCAATTAAAATTACAGGAAGAGCTTTCATTACCGCTTCAATTAATGTAAAGGAAACACTTACTCTTTCTGCCCAAAGTAAACCAGCTACTAAAGCTATAATACCTGTTACGGCCCACACAATTGCCCAAACAGTTTGCAAAGGAATGCCCACAGCCATTGCTGCCAAATGATTATCTGAAACTGCTCTTAATGATAAACCGGTTTTAGTTTTTTGAAAAAAGAAAGCTAACAACACAATCAATGAACCAGCAACTAAAGATGCAAAAATATCAAACTTAGGTAACAAAATATCTAACCATGGTATGTGTTCAACCACGAATATTGGAGCTGAATCTAATAATTCTAAATCTAAAAATTTATTCATTTGCAAACCGTGAATATCTGAATCCCATATGAATTGAGAAAATCCTTCTTGGAACGTCGCTAAACCTACTGTCGCCATAAATAAAGCTAAAAGATCTTGGTTAGCTAATGGGCGCATCATGTATCTTTCAATTGCGACACCAAATATCACCATTACACCAGCGGCAATAAATAAAGCAGTCCAAAAATCTATACCATTCTCGGTCATCTTAACAAATGTTAAAGATGCAAATAAAAGCATTGTTCCTTGAGCAAAATTAAATATGCCTGAAGACTTATATATTAAAACAAAGCCAATCGCGACAAGAGAATACATGACGCCTGACATTAATCCGCCTAATAAAACTTCAATTAAATATACCCAATCAAATCCCATAATATATTCCCTCTAATATTTAGTGACTTACTCCAAGGTAAGCATCTATAACATCTTGATTTGCCATTATTTCTTTTGGCGTACCATCGCCAATCTTTTTACCATAATCTAATACTATCACATGGTCTGCTATATCCATCACAACACCCATATCATGTTCAATCATAACCGTTGTTAAGCCATGTTCTTTATTCATCTCTAAAACAAAACAAGACATGTCAGCTTTTTCTTCTAAATTCATACCCGACATTGGCTCATCAAGCAATAGAATTTTTGGTTCTGAGACTAAAGCTCTTCCTAACTCTACTCTTTTTTGAAGTCCATACGGTAATTTAGCTACGGGTGTTTTTCTTATTGATTCAATTTGTAAAAAACTTATAATTTTTTCTACTGCAAGTCTACTTGATCTTTCTTCTGTTCTTGCTCTACCAATATTAAGGCCCTGTTCCATCCAATTAGATTTCATAAACAAATTTCTTCCAGTCATAATATTATCTAACACACTCATTCCTTGGAATAATGCAATATTTTGGAAAGTTCTAGCCATGCCACTTATTGCAGCATCTCTAGGAGTAATAGTTTTTCTTGTAACGCCGTCATAAGTTACAGTACCTATTTGCGGTACATAAACACCATTAATAACATTTAACATTGAGCTTTTTCCAGCACCATTTGGTCCAATAACTGCGCATACCTCTCCCTCTTTAACATTAAGACTAATATCTGTAATAGCTTTAACGCCACCAAATTGAAGAGTTACATTTTCTACTTTTAATAAATCGCCCATTATTTTCTCTACTTAAATATTTATATTTTATGAACATTAAGTTCATAAGTTAAACTATCTATATCATTAACTGTAAATTTTTCTTTATTGCTTTCAACTGCAACAATAACATCATTTAGATTTGCAATAATTGTATTTCTCTTAACTTCCATAGTTTTTGAAACTTCACCTTCAGACATGATAAGTGTTCGATGTAACACTACAAATCTTTTAATTTTTAACGCATCTTCTAATGTTTCATTAAGACATGTTATATGTTCTTTAATTAGGTCGCGAACTTCTGTCTTTCTCGCTAATTCAGTATAACCTGTAAACCTTAAATTTTTTCTATCAGCCCATGAATTTGTTGCGCTAGGGTCAATAACAACTAGTACTGAAACCGAATCTTGATTAGTGCCAATTATCATTGCTGATTTTACAAAGGGAGAACAAGAAATTAGATTTTCTATACTTTCAGGAGAAAATTCTTTACCGGATTTTAAACGTATAAGATCTTCGCTTCTTCCGCTAATCATTAGGTTTCCTGAATCTTTTACCTTTCCTACGTACCCAGAATTAATCCAACCACTCTCTGCGTTTGACCCACCAGTTAAAGGAGTAGCTAAACAATCTGTTTTAAAAAGTACTTCTGATTTATCATTGATTTTAATTTCTGTTCCTTCCATCGCTCTTCCTACATTCTCTGCAGATACAGAATGATCGGGTTGAACTGATATACATCCACATGAAGATGTTTGTCCAAATGAATGTTGGATCTCGACACCAATAGCGTGGAAAAAATCAAAGGTTACTTTTGATAAAACACCATCACTTACAAAAGCGTGTTTAATTTTTGTTAAACCATAAACATTTTTTGCAGGCGCAAATGTTACTAGCATGATATAGGCTTTGTAAATTTTATCAAAAAGTGAACTTTTACCTTGTACCTCTTTTTCATAAATCTTCATTAAACTATCATAATGCGAATTATATCTTTCATAATTGGCTTGTGTTGCAGCTTCTATTCTATAACTTATAGAGCTAATTATGTGTTTAAAAACAAATGATGGCGCATACAAAATTGTTGGGCCAATCTCTTGTAAATCTTTTTCTATTGTTTGATTGCTTTCTGGTAAATTTAAAGACATTCCGCTGACAATAGATGTTACATATGTAAACAATAAATTAGTAGGGATTGCTAATGATAAATACGAAACAATTGAGTCTTTAGAAGTTAATGAATTTAATTTAATAATTTTCTTACTATTATTAGTTATTGCTTCATGAGATACACTATACATAGTATCTTCGAATTCATCATACATATAAAAAGCTAAATCATTATCCTTTAATTTTTTTACTTCGAGTTCAATATTTATTGGCTTAGCTATTTTAGTAATTTCATCAAAAGAATATAAATTTGCATTTTTATAATCATTTAATCCTCTTCCATTTAAATATATAACATCTTTTATTTTGCAGTCAGTTTCAGCAACAAGAAATGTGTCAACTTGTTGTTGGTCTTCCGCTACTAGAATTTCTGCATTTGCATCATTTAGAATTTTCGTAAGTTCAGTGGCTGTCGCTTCTGGATGAATTGGAACAATAATACCACCTAAGCTCTGCACAGCAGCGATTGTAAATATTAGTTTTGGAATACTATTTCCATAAATAGCTACTACGGTGCCTTTGCCAACCGATCTAGCCTGGTATGCTCCAGCTAAAACTGATATTTCATCTAAATATTCAGCCCATGAATATGCTTTCCATATACCTAAATACTTATATCGCAAAGCAATTACATTTGGCTGTTCATTTTTTTGTGCTAATACTAAACTTGGAATTGTACTCATTAACTTTACATTCTCTCCAATTTGATTGACTGGTGACTATTTAGTCCATTATTTTTAATAAATATTTTTATATTGTATCTAGTCAAGATGTGTACTCTACATTAGAATTAATTACCTTACAATCAAAAGGTGTAAAATATTTAAAATAATTGTATATATATTAGTGTATTAGAATGTATTTATAATGCTATATATTAGTATATTATAATGTATTTATTATGTTGAAAAACACAATATATAGTGTTAACATGCATGTCCAAGTACTACGAAAAAGGAAAAATTATTACTACTTGGCACATACATAAAAAAACTCTATCCTTTAATTATATAATTGCTTATATATTACCAATTCTCTTCACTTTCGGATTTACAGATCACAATTCTTTTAAGGATGAAAATTTATCCTTACTGAAATATGATGAAAAGTGTTTAGTAATAAAAGACATGTACCTTTCTCTCGAAACTAATAAAGCTTTAAACTCAGCCGAAGAATCAATATTAAAAAAAAGAATTAATGATAGACTTCCAAAATATATTTCATATTTTAAAAAACATACTAAACATTCAATATTTTCATGGGAGTTAATAGCTTCAGTTGCATATCAAGAATCTCATTGGAATCATAAAGCCGTATCATTTACAAAAGTTAAAGGTTTAATGATGCTAACAATGGATACTGCAAATTATATTGGTATTAAAAATCGCTTAGACCCTGATCAAAGTGTAGATGGTGGCGTTAGATACCTTGAAAATATTTTTAAAAGATTGCCAGACTCTATTAAGGGCTCAGATAGAATTTGGATGACTCTTGCGGCATACAATGTTGGGTTAGGTCACCTAGAAGACGCAAGAATAATTACACAAAAATTTGGACATAACCAAAATTACTGGTCAGACGTTAAAAAATATTTACCTTTTTTAAGCAAAAGAAAATATTATAAAAAAACTATGAACGGATATGCTAGGGGCTATGAGCCAGTAAAATATGTTGAAAGAATTAAATCTTATTTGAATATAATTAATGAAGAGTCAAAACAACATATGCGTTTCGCATATTTTCACTTTTAAAATTGACGCCTCTTATTTTTAAAGAAATTTTTAATCAATAAAGAACACTCCTCCTGAAGAATGCCCCCAATAAATTTTGGGGTATGATCTAAATTATGGTTTCTTTTTAAATAAATAAATTTTTCTTCGATACTTAATTCTGAATTGACATAGGCGCCAAAAAATACTTGGTCTATTCTAGCTTCGCAGATTGCAGCTATACACATCAAACATGGTTCTAGTGTTGTAAACAAAACTGAGTTATTTATTCTGTAATTATTAATTTTTATACATGCTTCTCTTATAACATTAATTTCTGCATGCGCCGTTGGGTCATTTTTGTTAATTGATGTATTATGCGATTTCGCTAAAATAATATTATTTTGTATCAGCAAAGATCCTACTGGGATTTCTTGAATATCCTCTGATTGTTTTGCAATTTCTATACATTGCTTCATATAAATTTCGTTATCCATTCACTACCTCGTAGAACAAATCTTGATATATTGTTATGATTAGTTTCTTATTAAGTATTAATTCAAACATATAAATTTTCAAGGAGTAATATAATGAGCGATAGAATTATAATGCGAGTTGCTGAATCATTAGTAGCTGGTGGCCCTGCAGGGACTGCAGCGGAACCAGAAATTATTATTGGTGAACTAGATGGTCCAGTTGGAACAGCTTTTGCGACACTTCTGGGTGACCAAGTAAAAGGACATTCTAGAGTATTAGCAATCATGAATACAGATATTATGGTTAAACCAGCAACCATAATGGTTAGCAAAGTAACTGTAAAAAATACTAAGTATACAAATATTCTCATGGGAACGGTCCAAGGGGCAATAGCGAACGGTGTTCTGGATGCAGTAAGAAATGGTGATATTCCAAAAGACAAAGCTAATGACTTAGGTATTATAGTTTCAGTATGGCTTAACCCTTCAGTAATTAAGGATGATAACCTGGATCACAAAATACTTTTTGATATACACCGAAAAGCAACAGCTCAAGCTATTCATAAGGCAATGAAAAATGAACCTAGTATTGATTGGTTATTAGAAAATCAGGACAAAATTGTTCATAAATATTATCAAATGGGTTTAGACGGTAAAATATAAAATAATTTGAAACAAGTTATTTTTTTAGCACTAGGAAAATTTGAGAATTTAAAAGTGATCCAAGAAATGGGAATGGAGAGTAGGTTTTTTTAATAATATTAAAACCTACTTTTTTTATTAATTTTAGTAAGTCATTATGAGAAAATCCAATATGAGATGATATAAAGTCAACATTGGTATTTCTATTTATTTTAAATCCAAAAAAAATTTTAAATAAATTTTTCAAATTTGTTCCACTGTGAGTTTGGCGAATTACAATTCTAACTAAATTTTTTAAAAAACCACTTAGTCCAGTTTCAATAGGCACAGAGATAATTAATATACTATTACTTTTCATTAAGCTAGAAATATTGCTTAAAGCCTCTAAGCTCATTTTTTCATTTAAATGCTCAAAAACTTCCATGCAAAAAATTGCATCAAATCTTTTTTCTATCTCTTTGATATCCTTATAAACAAAAATATTATTATAATTAGAGATATTACTAGAGACTTCATCATATCTTTCGACTAATGGCTCATAGGCAGATATATCTTTTAAATCTATGAAATTCTTATTTAATAATTTTAAAAACTCACCGTCACCTGTCCCGTAATCTAAAACACTAGAGATATTATCTCCCGTATGATTTCTTAAAATTTTTTGAGCTACGTTAAATCTAGTATTATGAGTAAACTTTTTAATAAAATTTTTATTAAAGTTTGTTAAGTTGGAATAAGCCATAACCTATGTTACTTAAAAAGCACTTAGAAAACTAATGAAATGTTAGTCAGATGTAAATTTCATTGTAAATTGTTCATAAATATTATCAAATGGGCAATGAAGATAACTAAACTATTTTGGCCGCGATGATAGCAATATCAATGCCCGCTTGTGCTAAGTTTCCGATTGTTTCAGGTGATGGATGCTCCCTTTAGTGAAAAAGACGCTATTAAAACAATTAACATGGCTTGGAGCATTAGTAAAATCACCAAACCCGGCTTGGTGGAAGAGATAAATGTCGGGATCAAGAGCATTTTTGGATTTCACAGGAACGTTCATTAGCCAACGTAGGACTTTTGGCTAATGGAATGGTTGGTATTTCGGCAAAAGATTTAAT
>LWDU01035206.1_pt1 | contig 24956 bp, 18 predicted proteins | sample 727161 | NCBI WGS metagenome assembly LWDU01 (sample SAMN04566230, study PRJNA314399) | hydrothermal vent metagenome | isolation source: deep sea hydrothermal plume seawater | place: Mexico: Gulf of California, Guaymas Basin | collected 2004-07-11
TTGTTGATTTCTTCGGACTCTATCAGATCCCCGGGTTCGTCCGGCTGTTCCAGTCGAAACCAGTTGCCTGAAAATGGAATCGAGCTTCGCCATTGCTGAAAACCACCGCGGCGGATCCTTCTGGAATTTCGATGTTGTTGGTGACCGGAGATCACCGGTACCTGGTACCTCGTTTCGATTCCTTTTCTTAGCGCCATAACTGAGTCGTTGCTAACCTCACCTCGCCAGACGGATTGCCATAGTTGTTCTGCCAGTAAGCTTGAAGTGAGCCCTGTTTTGTCCAACAGGGTTGCAAAGTCGTAGCGACCTCCCTCGTTATCGAATAGGGGCGCCGTGTCGGCCGATGGTTCTGATGTCTGTGGTGACGGTTGTGATCCTTTGTCTGCACTGTTTGCCAGTAGATCCAGATCTTCCCTGAATGTGAAATTTATACGCTTGTCGACATCGCCCAGCCAAAACAAGTTACTTTCCTGAAACAATGTATCGAGCTGATCAGTCTGGTAATCATCTACCCGTGAGGGCAGTATTTCACTCTCCCATAATTTGGGGTTGGAGGGATAACATCGCAACATTTCAATGGTGTCGAACAACCGTTCAGTTTCAGATGATTTTTTTAGTCGGGTTTGCCAGTTATAGAGAAATGGGGTGAGTTGGGTAATCGGCAATGGCTCGAACGAGACTCTGGCTTGTTGTCGGACGAACCTTAGCAGGATTTCGTAGTTATCTGCATCACACCAGTATTGTCTGTCGTCTTCGAGTATGAGTTGGCCGTGGATTAGTATGCGATCTTCCACAAGTCCCGACAGTAAGGGTTCGAGAGCCATTTTTTCAAGGCCGGTTTCTTCGCTAATCTGGTGGCTGGAAATGGGACCGTAATATTGTAACCAGTTCGCCAGGTAAGGCTTGTCCGGATCTGCGAAATAACTTACCAATATCTGTTCATCTTCCCTGGCAACAGTTAGCTCACGTTGGTTGATGTTCATTTTTACCAGCTTGTGTTTTACCTCCATCCAGTCAATGCCTGATTGTTCGAGCAACAGTTGCCACTCAGCCGAGGGAATGGCCGTTCGCTCTTTCACCCATTCGATTAAATCAGAACTGTTATCAGGCTCGTATCCTTCAAGGGTTCTCTGCCGTTTCTCGATAAATAGCTGAATGATGTCAATGGGTATCGGCGGGCGAATCCCGGGTTGAAAGACGATCTCTTCCAGCAGTGTCGTACGCAGGTTGGATGTTTTTGACGCCTTGGGTTGATCGTCCATGTACATATAGGTGTTAATCTGGCCCCAAGCCACTGTCCGGGCGAACGGGCTGGGCGTTGCCGTTGTGACTTCAGTGATTTCGATTTGACCGCTGTCCAGTTCATCAAGCACCAGTTTCAGGTTCTCAAGGTCGAACTCATCCTGTAAACAGGTTCGCCAGGTTTCGAGCAGGATGGGGAAATCTTCAAACTTTAAAACAGCAGCCATCAGTTTCTGTGACTGCAGGCGACTCATCCAGAGAGGTTTTCGTTCGTTGAATTTACCCTTGGAAAGCAACAATGCGCGACCAGCATTCTCGCGAAAGCGGGCGCCAAAGAACCCCGAACCTTCCAGTCTGTCACGCAGCAGTTCCTCTATGTCGTTCACGGGAACCAGTGAAAACAAGTCCCTGGCATCATCGTTTTCTGTTAACTGGACAACAAGGCTTTCATTGCTGACCCAGATCTCAGGCTGTGCGTTATATTTTCTTTGCCATCCGGCTTCCATCGCCATTGCCAGCGGTCGATTCACCTCGGCTCCCCAACCGGTGTGCAGGATGACCTGGTGACCACGTGCCCGTCCCGGGGAGGATTGTGTTTTCTCGATCAGCAGATGATGCCGATGGGGTAGTTGTGTCTGGCAATGGCTTCGCTGGCCCTTGAGCAATGTTACAAGTTCTGTCGCCAGTAGTGGCTCAAGATTGTGATCGTTTATCAGGATATTGTGAAAGACTGGTTTATCGATTTCCTGTTCTGCGAATTCAAGAAATTCAGCGACTCGTTCAGCATAATGAAAATTGCGATTCAGTCCTTCCGATTTCCAGAATGGAGGTGCAAGGCTCGTGGGTTTTGCAGGGCCAACAATGACATCATTGTGCGTGATTTTCTTAACCTGCCAGTGCTGGGTACCTAACGAGAAGACTTTTCCGACGTTGGCTTCCCAGACAAATTCTTCATCCAGTTCACCAATCCTCGCGTTACCTTGCTCATGCCGAAGCTGAAAATAGCCCCTGTCTGGTATCACCCCACCCGAGAGATACAATGACATCAGTGCACCTGGTCTGGCAGAAATGGTGTTGGTGTCTCGATCAATGATGACTTTAGGACGCAGTTCACGGATATGATTTTCTGCGTAGCGTCCCGAGAGCATGTTGATCACCAGATCGAACTTAAGCTTGTCGAGTTTATGAAAGGCAGTGGAACGTCTGAGTTCGATAAAAAGCTCGTCAATGTCCCAATTCATCGTCCCTGACATGGATATGATGATTTGAGAGAGAACATCTAACGGGCATTCGATGGTCTTTATCGGCTCAATATCTTTCTCTATCACCGCTTTTGCCAGTACTGCGGCTTCGATAAAGTCGGTGGGGTGGGTGGGATAAATCGTGCATCGACTAACCTCGCCGACGCCATGCCCGGCTCTGCCGATTCGTTGAATAGCAGAAGAAATACCATCCGGGGACTGGATCAGGATTACTTCGTCGAGGTGACCAATATCTATACCCATTTCCAGTGTACTGGTTGCGACAATGGCAGACAGTTGGCCTTGTTTCAGTTTTTGTTCTACCTCTGTGCGAATCTCCCGTGACAGCGAGCCGTGGTGTGCATAAGCCAGGGTTTCATTCGCAGCATTGTTTATCTTGAAGGTTATTTTTTCACACATGGCCCGACTGTTTACAAACAAGAGCGTCGATGTGTTTTTACGGATTTTCTCTACAAAATCTTCAGCAAGGCTGTCCCAGACCTTCTCATCGGCAGGCCTGTTTGCAGTCTCCTGGGGGTAGCGTACGGTTACCTGGTAGCGTTTGGCCTCATGTGATGTCAGGGTCTCGACGAGTCTCGGCTCAAACTGGTTGTTGTCTAATCTGCGGTAGCCGCCCACAAATTGGGCAATCTTATCCAGAGGGTTAACCGTTGCAGACAAGGCGATGCGTTGAAATTCTCCGCAGAAGGGCACGAGTCGTTCAATTGCGGACATAAGATAGACGCCGCGTTTATCCGCAATAACGCCGTGAATCTCGTCCAGGATGACCGTCTTAAATCCGCCCAGCATTCCCTGGCCACCTTTGGATGATAGCAATAGATTCAGGCTTTCCGGCGTGGTGATCAGTATTTCCGGTGGCTGCCGCAACATACGCCGTCGCTCAGATGTATCTGTATCGCCACTCCTTGTCTGCACCCGAATGTCGGGAAATTCAATCCCTTTCAAGTCCGCCAGGATCCTGAGTTCCGTTAGCGGAGTAACCAGATTTCGCTGGATATCGTTATTGAGTGCCTTCAGGGGGCTGATATACAGGACCCGGCTGGTGCCGGTTTCATAGCGACCCAACAGAAACTGATTGATGGCCCAGAGAAAGGCGGTGAGCGTTTTGCCACTACCTGTGGGTGCAGTAATGAGCAGGTTTTCTCCTGCTGCAATTTTGGGCCAGGCTTTTTCCTGAATTTCTGTGGGATTTTCAAACTTGTCACTGAACCAGGATTGAATCAGTGGATGGAACAGCTTGGCAGAGGACGTCATGTTGCGAGTCTAGCCTAGTAGTCCTAGACAAAATACAAAAAAAGGTATAATGCAGTGTTGCTTACTCAAAATTCTGTTTTGTTGTGGCAGGTGACGTGGGTTCCATGTTTTACGCTATTGTTCCCTGGCCCCTAGTGCTTCGTTGATTTTCATTAGATAAAGAGTCTGGACTCACTATGCGGCGTAATTGTGCGAAATTTATTTTTCTTCCATTCAGCTTGCTTGTTACGCTGACGGTTTCGGCAGAGGCTGTAAATTTTGAGCGGCAGGCCATTACAATTGCTTTGACACAGGAACCACCGAATCTCAATGGCACTCGTACCACGGATCTGGTGAGCTTCTTCGTCCTCGGGCATGTTAACGAAGGCCTGGTTAGATATGACCGGCACGGTCAATTGAGTCCCGGGGTCGCGGCTAAATGGGAAGTGACAAGCCAGAACATTACATTCCAACTCCGTGAAGACGCCCGGTGGAGTGACGGATCAAAGCTCACTGCACGGGATTTCGAATTTGCCTGGCGATTGATGAACGATCCAAAAACCGCGGCTCCCTACGCGTCAATCATGTACCCGATAAAAAATGCCCGCAAGGTCCAGCAGGGTGAGCTTCCCTTGGCATCCCTGGGTGTTCATGCTCTGGATGAATTGACATTGAGCGTCGATCTGGAGCAGCCCTGCGGGTATTGTATCGCGGTGATGATACATGTTGCTTTCTATCCTATTAAGCAATCATTCTACGAGTTGCAAGGCAGTCGATACGGTGCGGAGGCGGAAAATCTGCTCTACAACGGTCCCTTCAGAATTACCTCGTGGGTGCATGGAGCGAGTTTGTCCATGTCGAAGAATCCGACCTACTGGAACAAGGATAAAATTGCTTTAGAGCAGATCAATGTCGGTTATATAACGTCGGACAACAGAACGCGGCTTAATCTGTTCCGTGACAACAGTATCGCCCTGGCCAGATTGGGTGCTGAAACGGTACGGGATGCAGCGGAACAGAAGCTGCGACTTCGTACATTTGTTACGGGTGGAATGTCCTACATCAGGTTCAACGTGCAAGAGGGGGAAATCACCGCAAACAAAAAGCTCCGCCAGGCGATCCGACTGGTTTTTGATTCCGAAGAATTCGTTAACAAGGTGATTGCAATTCCAGGCTACAAGGCAACCAATTCATTCTTCCCCAGTTGGCTCAATGGCGCGAATGACAAATTTGTTAAAGAATATCCTGTGAAGAAATTCAATGTTGACCTGACGAGTGCGAGGCGGCTGATAAAGCAAGCAAAAGCTGAAATGGGTGTTCAGGATATCCCCCCGTTGACCTTGCTGACCGTGGCTTCCCCGACTGGCGTTAAGATTGCCGAGTACTTCCAGGGTCGTCTGAAGCAAACACTGGGATTGGAAATCAAGGTTGATCAGCAGACGTTTAAACAATATCTGGACAAGTCATTGAGGGCTGCTTTCGACTTGTCTATTGCGAGCTGGTACCCGGATTTTGATGATATTGTCACCTATGCTGACCTGTTAGCGTCGTACAATGCAAACAATAGAGGTGATTACAACAATCCAGTTTACGACCAATGGTTGGAGAAACTACAGGGGACGGCAGATCCTGTGGAACGAATGAAAGCGGCAGGTGAGTTACAGAAAATTATTATTCAGGATGTACCCGTCATACCCATGGCTGAGACGGGTTCGGCTTACTTGCAGCATAAAAAGTTACGAGGCGTGGTTCGTCGAGTCCTGGGTACCGATCCTGATTATACCTTTGCCAGAGTCATTCAGTGAATCCAGATAACAACTTGTTAATTCTGCGCTAGATCATTTCAAAATAGCGATCGTATTCCCACTGAGAAACCTTGTGGCTGGTCGCATCTGCACCCTCTGTATGGAAAACCAGCCATTCGGCTTGCCGGGTCTTTGCCCAATAGTTGGTATTACTTGCCCCCAGCACTTCAGCCAACAGTTCGTCGTCTTTCAGGCACTTTGCAGCCTGGGATATGCTCATGGGAAGATCCGAAGGTGAAGCCGGTAAGCCCCAGGCGAGCTTGTTAAATTCTTCGGTAGGGGTGAGGGAATGTGTGACGCCTGCGATTCCACCGGCCAGAATAACGGCCAAAGCAAGGTATGGGTTCAGGTCACTGGCACCGACCCGGTGCTCGATTCTGGCAATGTTTTTTGCACGGGAGATCAGTCTCAAAGCAGTTGATTTGTTTTCTTCTCCCCAGCTTGCCGTCATCGGCACAGCGGCATAGTCGGTAAAGCGCCGGAAGGAATTAACCGTCGGACACAGATAGGAAACAGCACCGGGCATGGTCGCAACTAAGCCTGCGACCCACTGGGTCATTAACTGACTTCGATGTTGATCTGCCTGCTCATCAAAAAATGCCGGTTCACCCGAATCCGTGTCCAGGAGCGAGTGGTGTATGTGCATTCCACTGCTATAACCGGACCCAGGCTTGGCCATAAACGTCACAGACAATCCCAGATCAACAGCGACCTCGAACAGTATCTGCTTTGTCCGAACGACGTTATCTGCGGCTGTGACTGGATCACAGGGTACCAGGTTTAACTCAATCTGACCTACGCCAGCCTCGTCGTTCCAGCCTTCCCATTGGATTCCTTGCCATTCCATGCGCTTTATCACTTCGTCCATCAGTGGTTTAACGTGGTAAGCATTCCTCAGGTTGTAGATACCTCCCTTGGTGCTCGTCGTTAGTGGCGTCATTCGGCGAAACTGCGAGGCCCGTATTTCCTGATAAGACTCTTTATAAACAAAGAACTCCAGTTCATAGGTCGCCTTGATCTCATAGCCAAGGGCTGCAACTCTTGCGACCATCTTCTTCAAAGTGGAGCGGGGACAGAGATCCATCGGCACACCCTGATCGTTGGTGAAGTCGACGATACAATGGCCAAGATTCGGGTCTGCCCCATCGGAAATCAGCGTGTTTAGGTCCGGCTTGAGGAAGATATCACCTAGATTAGCCTCACGTTGCGGGTGCCACAGGGTCATATGTGGCGTACCATTCACATCCATGGTCAGGGCCATATCCGAAACAGCATGGCCTTTTGGCAGGGAATTAAAGAACTTGTTGCGATGCAGGTATTTCCCCAGGCCAGGTCCATCTAACGAGGTGGCATGGGTTCGTATTATGCTGACATGGTGCCTGTCGAGCCAGTCGGGTAATTCCTGTTTATTCATTGCTACCGTTCACCCAGCAGCGTCTGTACAGTGACATCGCTCAACACCACGGTATGTTCAAAACTGGCGATGCTCTTTATCCTGCCCGTCATTAACGCCTGCACAAACACGCTGCCCCCGGAAAACACGTCGGCAATATCAATCCCTTTACCACTTATATGCATGTCGGGGTTTCCGTCGGTGGGAAGGTCGCCGAGAATAAAGTCCCGGTCTTCGTCAATACAGTGTATTTTTATATTTCCCGGCATCCCCGGGTAGGTGGAATTGCAATCCCAAAATCCGGTTGCTGCATCAGCCCAGTTTGTCTCGGGGAATTGCAGTAACTTCGAAATCCTCAGCGCCAGCATCGGATGACGAAAAAGCCCTTCTATTTTCGGCTTGACGGGTTTGTCGAAATCCATACGAATGATGATTTCGGCGTTGGCGGCGATACCGTGGGTTATCGAAATCTTTCCGTTTCCGACGATAATCGTCAGACTCTGTGGATCTTTTAAAGACGCCAGCGCAAAACTGCCATGAAAATTCCTGACATAGTTTGCAAACTTTGCGTCTGTTAAAGCCTTTCTGAATTTGTTGGCAAAAATTTTAACCAGCGGAGTAGGGTCCGGCTCCGTTGATATTGCCAATACTTCCGCAGTGTCGGTAGTCACAGTGTCTGGTCTCTATTCATTTTCGACAAACTCAACAACTTCTAAATCGAAACCCGAGATTGCATTGTAGCGGGTGGGTGATGACAGTAAGCGCATTTTCCCCACGCCCAGATCCCTGAGAATCTGGGAGCCCGTGCCAATGACCCGGTAGACGCCGCTCTCGGTCGAAACCCTGACTTCCGGTGGCATGTTCGGGAAGTGCGTTATCTCAGCCAGTTTTTCTGCCTGGGACTCTGGTTGGCCGACAACGACGACGACCCCCTTACCTTCACTGGTAATTTGAGCCATGGATTCCGATAGTGACCAGGATTTCTTGAATCCCGGTCGCTGCGTTCCGAATACATCCCTCAAGGTGTTAACGGTTTGAACCCGTACCAGGCAGGGTTCGTTTTCGTTGATTTCACCCTTAACGATTGCGTGATGAACACATTCTGATATTCGGTCGGTGTAGGTTTTGAGTACAAATTCACCCTGTTGGGTGCTGATTTCTTTCTCGCCGACAAGATCGATAGTCTTGTCGTTTAAGGTTCGATAGTGAATCAGATCGGCGATGGTTCCAATTTTGATGCCGTGCTTTTCGGCGAATATTTCGAGCTCCGGTCGTTTCGCCATGGTGCCGTCTTCGTTCATGACCTCGACTATAACGGCAGCAGGTTCGTACCCCGATAATCGTGCCAGGTCACAACCGGCTTCTGTGTGACCCGCTCTGGTAAGCACACCGCCTTTTTGGGCAATCAGAGGAAAAATATGACCCGGCATGACCAGGTCAGAGGGCTTGGCGTTTCGAGCCACGGCAGCGAGCACAGTCTTGGCACGATCACCGGCCGATATGCCGGTTGTAATACCATCAGCGGCTTCGATCGACACGGTAAAATTTGTCTCGTGCAGGGAGTTGTTTCGATCTACCATCAGTGGCAGGTTCAGTTGTTTTCCCCGGGATTCCGTCAGGGTCAGACAAATTAGTCCACAGGCTTCCCGGGCCATAAAGGTAACGTGCTGCGGGGTGATTACGTCAGCGGCGATAATCAGATCGCCTTCGTTTTCTCTGTCCTCATCGTCCATTATCAACACCATCTTACCCTGTCGAAAATCGTTCAGAATTTCTTCGATTGTGTTAATGGACATGACTGCTCCGGGGAATGACCTTTTTAGGAGGCGAGATTATACTAGCAGGCTGCTGAGAAAGTCCTGTTAGATGCTGGGCGAGGCGAAAATTATTGAAAGAGCGGAATTTACACGCAGTAATGAGCATCTTGACACGATTTTCAACGCCGAATTGTACTATCAGGGGCTTTTTCAGCCGCCTGCTGGTAGTGTCGTGTACAGATTGGACCTAACCGGAACGAAAGACCGTGACTGAATTTTTAGAACAGCTAAATCAAGTCTGCCAGCATATCGTCTCTGATAAAGATCGGCTAAGAGTCTACGAAAGTGATGGTTTGACCTTGAAAAAAGCCCTGCCTAGATTTGTGGCGCTGCCTGAGACCATTGAGGAAGTGCAAGCCACGGTGAAACTCTGTTATGAGCAAAATGTACCGATAGTAGCCAGAGGTGCGGGTACGGGGCTCTCTGGTGGTGCCATGCCCCATGAGCAAGGGGTGCTCCTGAGCCTGGCGAGACTCAACCGAATACTTGAAATAGATTCTAAAAACCTTCTGGCCAGGGTTGAGCCGGGAGTCACTAATCTGGCTATTTCAGAGAGTGTGAAATCCCTGGGTTTGTACTATGCGCCGGACCCATCGTCACAAATAGCCTGCACAATAGGCGGAAATGTTGCTGAAAACTCAGGTGGTGTTCACTGTTTAAAATATGGATTGACCGTACACAACGTTCGTAAACTGAAGATTGTTGCACCAGATGGCGAACTCTACGATGTTGGCTCGAGTGGATTTGATTCACCCGGGTTCGACCTGCTGGCGTTAATGCATGGCTCGGAAGGCATGCTGGGTATTGTCGTTGAGGTGACGGTCAAATTGCTACCCAATCCCGACAATGTTGTTGTTGTGCTGGCCGGTTTCGACTCTGTGGAAGAAGCGGGTGCCAGCGTCAGGCATATTATTATGGGTGGTTTGTTACCTGCTGGATTGGAAATGATGGACAGACTCGCGATTCGGGCAGCCGAAGATTTTGTTAAGGGCGGGTACCCGACAGACGTTGAGGCATTACTGTTGTGTGAACTCGATGGAAACCAGCATGAAGTCGACGAGCAGCTCAGGTTGCTCGAGGACATTCTTTCTGCTGACAATGCGCGCCATGTGAGCGTTGCCAGGGATGAATCGGCCAGGGCTCGACTCTGGCAAGGTCGTAAATCAGCGTTTCCTGCTGTTGGCCGAATAGCACCGGACTACTACTGCATGGATGGCACCATACCCAAACGGGAACTGGGCAATATGCTGCGACAGATTTCTGAGCTTTCCAACGAATTCGGCCTTGCTGTCGCCAATGTTTTTCACGCCGGGGACGGTAACTTACACCCGCTTATTCTCTTCGATGCCAACAAATCTGGTGAGCTGCAACGAGCAGAAGCTTTTGGTGCCAGAATCCTTGAACTCTGTATTGAGAAAGGCGGCACGATCACCGGTGAGCATGGTGTGGGTGTCGAGAAGATCGACCAGATGTGTTTGCAGTTTTCAACACAAGAACTTGAGTTGTTCCACGGCATCAAAGCTGTGTTTGACTTTAAAGGGATACTGAACCCGGGCAAAGCAATACCCACGCTGCGTCGTTGTGCAGAATTCGGCGCAATGCATGTTCATCGCGGGCAGGAGAAGTTTCCCGGGCTGGAGCGCTTCTAGTGACAGGGTCAATAACGGCAGATCTCACAGAAATTGCAGAAGTAGTTCACAGGGCAGCATTGACCGGGCAATCCTTATGTATCAGAGGTGGAGGCAGCAAGGGGTTCCTGGGGCGAGACCTGAATCACCTGAAGGTCCTCGACATTAAGGGTCTCACGGGGATCGTGGATTATGACCCCTCGGAGCTAGTGCTACAGGTTCGCTCTGGTACCCCACTTCAGGAAATTAAACTTTTGCTAGCGTCAGAGAATCAGATGCTGGCGTTTGATCCACCAGGTTTTGTGGATGCGACGATTGGGGGCACAATCTCCACAGGCCTGTCGGGTTCGCGTCGACCCTATGCGGGTGCCGCCAGGGACTTTGTGCTCGGGATCGACGTAATAAATGGAATGGGGGAGCATTTGTCCTTCGGCGGGCAAGTGATTAAAAACGTTGCGGGGTACGATGCTTCAAGATTGATGGTCGGTTCGATGGGTTGCCTGGGGATCGTGACGGAGGTCAGCCTCAAGGTATTACCCAGGCCCGAAGTCGAAGAAACCCGGGCTATTTCTGTGTCTGCCTCGGTAGCATTGGATAGCATGCTGCAATTGTCATCCCATTCCCAGCTTGTTTCTGCGACAGCATTTTACCAGGATCGTCTGTACGCCAGGTTTTCTGGCGCCGAGAAATCTGTCAAGTCAGAAGTAGACAGCTTTGGCGGGGAAACTGTCGATCCCGGATGGTGGCATTCGATTGATACCCTCACCCTGTTTGACGCGGCATCGGAACTCTGGCGAGTTTCAGGGGCACCGAACTGCCGGAGCTTCCTGGCAGAAGCTGTTTTAATCGACTGGGGGGGAGGGCAACGTTGGCTGGTAAATCCGGCGAAAGACCCCAGACCTGAATCGTCATCTGATGACCATGCCACTTTAATCAAGGGCAACAGCACGGAAGAGAAGTACCAGCCTTTAACGGCTTCTGTAGAGCGGATCCATCAGGGGTTGAAAAAGCAATTCGACCCAAAGGGGATTTTGAACCCACACAAGATGTACGCCTCTTTCTGATATGCAGACAATAATCCATCCAAACCTAATCGGGAATGAATCAGTCAAAGAGGCAGAAGAGATACTCAGAAACTGCGTTCACTGCGGATTTTGTAATGCGGTTTGTCCTACCTACCAGCTGTTAGGTGATGAACTTGACGGACCACGAGGTCGAATTTACCTGATCAAAAACCTGCTGGAGAAGGACAGGATTTCCGCCCGATCCGTGAGCCATTTGGATCGCTGCCTGACTTGTCGGTCCTGTGAAACTACTTGCCCCTCGGGTGTTCAATATGGGCGGCTGCTCGATATTGGGCGTGAAATTGTTGCCGTTAAAGTGACGCCGCCTTTTTTGCGGCGAGTCAAGATTTGGGTAATTCGTACCGTGATTCCCCGTCAGCTGTTATTTTCACGGTTGTTAAGACTGGGCCAGTTCCTGGCTCCCATACTGCCTACGGTTCTGTCGAAAAAAATTCCCGTAAAAACAGACTTTGTGGAGGGTCGTAAATCTTCAGAGAACTTTCTCCGGCAAGTGATACTGCTGCAAGGGTGTGTGCAACAAGCAGCGACACCGGGTGTCAATCACGCCATTGAACAACTGTTGGCAGAAAACAATGTTGGTGTTCGAACCCTTGAGTCAGAAGGTTGTTGCGGTGCACTTGACTATCATCTGTCTGCACACAAACAGGCAATTGTGAGGATCAAGTCCCTGGTGGATCAGCTATATGATCAACTGGATAGCGTGGAATGCATCGTTTCATCGGCAAGCGGCTGTGGGGTAACAATCAAGGACTATCCCGAAATACTAAGATATGAAGGCAAGTACCTGGAAAAAGCCAGGCGTATTGCCGAGAAGGTGAAGGATGTCAGCGAGTATCTGGCACAGTTCAAATTTGACTGTAAAGGAATAAAAATTGCAGTTCATACACCCTGCAGTCTACAGCATGGACAACAGCTGCCCGATGCCCTTGAGTCCATTGTAAAGTCAGCAGGCGCGGAACTTGTTGAAGTCGAAGAAAAACATCTATGCTGTGGTTCTGCAGGCACCTACTCGATATTGCAACCAAAAATAGCCAGTGAGCTCATCGGGAGAAAAGTGCGAAATCTGGAAAAAAATTCACCGGATGTGATAGTTACGGCTAATGTAGGTTGTCAGTTGGAGCTTCAGTTAAACGCCAATATACCCGTGATGCACTGGGTTGAACTTTTTGCCAGTCACAAGAACCTTCTCAACAGTGAGCCTTAACCCGGCAACCCATCCCCAACCCGAGCCAAACCCGGGAATATAGATAAGTAAACTGTCCCGGGCATATCAACACTAGTCCCGGGCCAGCAGCCACCACAACAGCCCTTTCTGGGCGTGCATTCTGTTTTCAGACTGGGGATAGATAATTGCCCGGGGATCCCGGGTTAACTCTGCAGATATTTCGAAGCCGTCATGGATCGGCATGTCGTGCATTACCTTGCAGTCAATTCCTTTTAACAACGTTTTGTTGAGCTGGTATGGCATCATCTGTTTCAACTTGGCTTCGTTTTCGTCCTTGTGATCCAGATTGTTGAAATACTGCATATCAATCCAGGTATCGGTATAGACAAAGTCAGCGTCCTGGACAGCGGCCCTGGGATCAGTGGTATGGTTGATTTTGGCTGAGCTCGAAATAATCGCCTGGACATCCGCGTCGAGGCTCTCGCCATTGTCCTGCTGTTCTGGGGTTGCGAGTGTGAGTTGGATACCTAATTTGTCACAGATAACCGTCAGTGAATTTGATACGTTGTTTTGAACGCCAACGTATGCCAGGTGCGCCTCGCTTAAATCTCCGTCGTAATGCTCACTCATTGTTAACACATCGGTTAATGCCTGACACGGATGGAAGATCTCACAGCAGCCGTTAATCACCGGTACCTGACTCGCTGAGATAATCTTTAGCAGGTCACTATGGTGCATCAGTCGCGCCATAATGCATGCCACATTACGGGACAGGTATTGCGTTTCATGCTCGAGACCGGACAAAACAAAATTAGAGGTCGACCAATCGATATAGATGGCATGACCACCCAGTTCAGTCATGGCCGCTTCGAAAGAGACCCGTGTTCGAGTGCTGGTTTTCTGGAACAGCATCGCCAGGGATTGTCGATGCAGGGCATTGTAGAAGTCTTCGGGGTTCGCTTTTATCTCGGCAGATTTACGCAGTATTTCGTTGATCTCTTCCGCCGAGAAGTCTTTAAGGCTTGGTATATGTCTCATTTTTCCGATCCAAAAAAAAAAAGACCAGCGCGTCATAAACGATAAGTACGCGGGGCTTCATTTTGAATATCCACAAGCGAAGCGCGCAAATTACCTGATTGATGCTGATTTGTACAGCTGACTTTACATATTGAGGCGATTGGATTTAACCTGAGGGATACGCATCGGGCCTCGTATGCAATACAGTTAAAATGGGACACGGTTAAATGGAATACAGAAACCTGGGTAACACTGATCTCAAAGTGTCAGTAGTCGGTATAGGCTGCAATAATTTTGGCCGCCGCTGTTCTGAAAGCCAGACAAAGAGCGTTGTCACCACCGCGCTCGACAACGACATTAATTTCTTCGATACCGCCGATGTATACGGTCCCAGGGGTTTGTCGGAGCAGTTTCTGGGTCAGGCGATCAAAGGCTTTGATAGATCAAAAATCATCATTGCCACCAAGTATGCCAATGCGATGGGAGAAGACATGAAAGGTGCGTCCCGTCGATACATCATGCAGGCGGTCGACGCCAGCCTGGAACGCCTGGGTACAGACTATATTGACCTGTATCAGCAGCATATTCCTGATTCGTCGACGCCGATCGAGGAGACCCTGGGAGCACTGGATGACCTGGTCAGGGATGGGAAAGTTCGCTACATCGGTCATTCGAATTTTAACCCCGGGCAGATCACATCAGCCCAGGAGACAGCCAATTCGAACAGCCTGAACAGGTTCGTTACAGCCCAGAATCTCTATAGTTTACTGGATCGACGTCTGGAGAAAGAGGTGATTCCCGTTTGCGAGCAATATGATATTGGTATACTGCCATATTTCCCTCTTGCCAGTGGCATGCTAACGGGTAAGTATCGCCGCGGTGTTGAGCCTGCAAACGGCACCCGATTGGCGGGGATGGGTGATCGTGCCAGCGCCGCGATGGCAGATAAGAATTTCGACATCCTTGAGGCACTGATCGAGTTTTCGACTGCAAGAGGCCATACTATCCTGGAGCTGGCAATGAGCTGGCTGGCGAGCAAACCCTGTATATCGAGCGTAATAGCCGGTGCAACTTCTCCAGAACAGGTGAACCAGAACGCGGCTGCCGCGTCCTGGCGACTCACGGATGAAGAGATGGCGAATGTTGCAGAGATTTCCCAGCGACTTCCCAGCCAAAAGCGGGAATCAACTTAAAAGGAACCAGTGATAAGTGTGTGGACGCTACAACATTATTTCTGATCCCCTGACCCGGTTTATAATGCACATTGTTAACGGGGAACTGGGGTCATTCAAACTGGAAACGCAATACAATATCGCGCCAACAGAATCGGTACCGGTGTTACTGAAGTCCGGGTCCGGCAGCTGGGACTTGCGAGAGATGCGCTGGTGGCTTGTACCCTTTTGGTCTGAAAAACCTTCAACCAAATACACCATGTTCAATGCCAAATCCGAGACATTGAATAAAAGTCGAGCCTTTCGAGAGCCATTTCAGCGTCGACGCTGTATTGTCCCCGCATCGGGTTATTACGAATGGACGAAAGAGGGCAATGTCAAAGTGCCGAACCATATCCAACCCCAGGGAGAAGACGGTTTCGCATTTGCCGGTTTATGGGATCGCTGGAAAAGAGATGATCAGGTGATTGAAAGTTGCACGATCATCACCGGTGCGGCACCTGATTCGATGAAAGATATTCATGGGCGACTGCCGATTCACTTGAGTCGCAATGAGATTCAATCCTGGTTAAGCCCAGATGCTTCGAGTGAGGATCTGGCGGAGCTGTTAACGCCAACACTACGTATGCCACTGTCGATCACCCCGGTATCCAGTTATGTCGGAAATTCCCGCAATAAGGACGAACGTTGTATAGAACCTCTGGGGGAGACCCGCATCGTTCACTAAACATAGGTGTTGGTAAACTTGCCCATTTCGTGTCTTGAAATCATCTCCCGATGAACTTCATCGGGTCCGTCCGAGAGCCTCAATGCCCGGTGAGCGGCCCACATTTTCGCCAGTGGCGTATCTTCAGACACGCCCATGCCACCAAACATTTGAATTGCGCGGTCAATCACATTTAGGGTCATGTTAGGTACAGCGACCTTCATTTGGGCGATATCATTGAGCGATTTCTCAAGTCCCACGGTATCGAGCTGGTAGGCGGCTTTCAGCGCCATCAGTCGACTCATCTCAATTTCTATTCTCGAATTTGCGATGACGTCAACATTGCCACCCAGTTCAGACAAGGGTTTACCGAACGCATACCGGGTCGTGGACCGTTTTACCATGAGTTCGAGGGCGCGTTCAGCGGCACCAATACTTCGCATACAGTGATGGATTCGACCGGAGCCGAGGCGACCCTGGGCGATCTCAAAACCCTGGCCAGGTTTTCCAATAATGTTCTGTCGCGGTACTCGGACCTTATTGAACCGGATCTGGGCGTGGCCGTGGGGTGCGTCATCATATCCAAACACCGAAACCATGCGGGTGATTTCCACGCCTTCTGTCGCCATCGGTACAATAATGGTGGACTGGCGTTTGTCGAGCGCCCCATCCGGGTTGGTTACGCACATGACAACCAATAGCTTGCAGTTTGCATCACCAGCCCCGGATACCCAGGACTTTTCCCCGTCGACTATCCAGTGATCGCCATCCAGCCTGGCGCTTGAGGCAATATTGGTCAGATCCGACGAGGCAACATCGGGTTCTGTCATGGCAAAGCCAGAACGGATTTCGCCGCTCAACAATGGCGCCAACCAGGTCTCCTGCTGGGTTTTGCTGCCAAACCGCGCAAGGACTTCCATATTGCCTGTATCCGGTGAGGCGCAATTGAAAACTTCAGCGGCCATCTCGGTGCGGCCCATTAGCTCCGCCAAATGCGCATACTCGACCTGGTTGAATGCCTGGGTTTTACTGTTCAGGAACAGGTTAAAGAGACTTTCGTCTTTTGCCCGTTGCTTCATGCTTTCCATCACAGTTGGCTGTTGCCATCGGTTGTGAGAGAGCTCTTCCAGGTAACGGGCTTCATTAGGAATAACGATTTCGTTAATAAAGATCCGCAACTTAGACAATATGGGAGCGACTCGATCAGATAGACCAAAAAACATGTGAGACCCCTTGTGCTTGCGCTGGACTTAAAGATAATGCACTCTAATTTACCAGTGCAAGCAATATAAGAAGTTGTGATAGGTGAAAATATGAGTGCAGATCTGACGATCGAAGCCGCAACAGTAACAGGCATGACCCTGGCGTTTCACGCCCAGGAGCGTCCGGATAAGATGGCCGTCACATCGCAGTATGGCGAGAGAACATTCGCAGATCTCAATTCGCGTGCGAATCAGCTTGCAAGGGTTTTAAGAAGTGCGGGGTTAAAGCCTGACGATGGCGTTGCGATGTTGTTGGTAAACCGCCCGGAATTCCTCGAAGTCTACTATGCCTGTATGCGAGCTGGTTATAGAGTAACGCCAATAAACTGGCATCTCACCGGTGATAATGCGTCTTATATTGTCGGTAATTGTGAAGCCAAGGCATTCATTGCAGATATAAAGTGCTCGGCACCTGCAATTGAAGCGGTGTCACATAATTCAGAACAATTACTTATCTCACTCGCAGTGGGTGGGGAGATCGACGGATTCGATGACTATACCGAAACTGTTTCTAACCAGGACAGCAGCAATATTGACGAAGCAGAAATAGGCACCCAGATGCTTTACACCTCAGGAACCACCGGTCGACCCAAAGGAGTCTATCGGGAAAGGGTTGTCCCGGTGGCGGTTGCCGCAACAGCAGGCAGTGCGACAATTACCCGCGGAGAATCAGCAGCCGCTTTTAACCCCGATACCGACTGCACACTATGTACCGGTCCGGCGTACCATGCTGCTCCGTTGGTATTCAATATTGTTGCACCGATTGCCGCAGGTGTTGGCGTGGTGCTCATGGATAAATGGGATGCAGAAGAAACCTTAAGGCTGGTTGAGAAATATCAGATTACCCATACTCACATGGTCGCGACGATGTTCCATCGTTTGCTGGCCTTGCCGGAAGAAGTGCGGGAAAAGTATGAGCTAGGTTCACTACGTTACACAGTGCATGGAGCAGCACCATGTCCGGTGCATGTCAAACAAAACATGATGGATTGGTTGGGCCCGGTTATCTACGAATACTATGCCGCCACCGAGGGTGGTGGCGGGTTTTTTGTCGGCCCGGAAGAGTGGCTGACCAAACCCGGCACTGTCGGCAAGGCACCGGAAGGAGCCGACAATAAAATTTGTGATGATGATGGTAAGGAAAAAGCAACCGGTGAGATCGGAACCATTTACTTTAAGGCACCGGCACTGCGGTTCGAGTACTACAAAGACGAAGACAAGACAGCAAACAGTTACATGGGCGACTACTTTACGCTCGGCGATATGGGTTATTTCGATGAAGACGGATACCTCTTCCTTACCGGCCGCAGTGCCGAAACTATTATCTCCGGTGGCGTCAATATCTACCCCCAGGAAACCGATGACGTGCTGTTAAAACACCCGGCCGTGGCGGATGTCTGTACGGTCGGTATTCCCAGCGAGGAGTGGGGTGAGGAGGTCAAGTCGATTATTGAACTCGAGTCAGGTATTGACGCCAATGATCAAATGGTGGCGGATCTTATTGCTTTTGTGCGGGAACAAATGCCAGCATTTAAAGCGCCCAAGACTATTGATTTTGTCGATGATTTACCGCGTCTGCCGTCAGGGAAAATTCAGCGGCGCCTGGTCAGGGCACCTTATTGGGAAGGTCGCGACCGTCAGATCTAAGAAAGCCTCCTATTTTGCATAAGCCAGGCGTGCGTAGCCTCGTTGACCGGAAGGAGCGAGGTGTAAATGTACACGGCTGATATTCCTGGTTCTATGTAACCTGAATCTGCGTAGATCGCCGTCCCGGATCGTTCCTTCGAGGGATTGAATACGCTTCATCCGGCCATTGCTGAATTCAATGTAGGCCCGGTCAACATAAACAGATCGTTTCGTACCCTCGAGCCCAAGTAAGTCTACGGTGTCATTAATCTCTATCACCTGTCTGCTGTGATGACTTCCGCGGGAGCGAAACTCATGTGCAGTATACCAACGTCGAGAATAGTGATCGCGACGGTAATCGTGAGCGTGGTCCGTACGGTAGCTGCGCGTATTTCGATCCGACCAGTGTCGAATACTGTTCCAGGAATCCTTCCATGAGTCGCGCCAGGAAACATGGTTCAGATGTTGTCTCCTGTCATTTCTATAATCTCTGCGATGATCGGTTTTATGATCACTTCCGTGATCAGTCCTGTGATCACTTGCAGACTGCTTACTGTGATTGCGCCCCTTATCATTTTGGTTACGCCGCTCTTTTTTGATCTTGTGGTTACTGGGGTGATTCTGAACCAGCAATCCGTGTTCTTGATGGTAAGAGACATTGGCGTCACGCCTGTTCTCGCCCGGTTTGGCGGTAGCACTATTCGCCAGGAATATCATTGTGGTAATAATAATCAGGTTTCGCATGTCGTTGCTCCGTGAGTTGTTTTACGTAAGCCCACTTTGCAATGAATGACATGAATGAATGCTTAACTCTCTGAACGCCACCTGAACGATGACGAAATTTGCGATGATCTTGTGATTGAACCAGAACCGGCTTTTTTGCAGTTTTTTTTACAGGGTTTCGTTATTGAAACTCACCAGTAAGCGTAACAAACTAAGGAAGCTGGACTTCAACTGGGCTGATTCGAAGTAATGATGCTCGGCTACCTTATGAATTTCTGTGAGGATCATATTATAAGCCGATAAATGTGAGTGACTTAACTCGGCGGCGATAGAAAGCAGGGAATCCAGGGTAGACAGGCGGGTCAATAACAACTGCTGGATGGCCTTAATCTGCTCGCTGGAGACGTCGATGTCATTGTTGTTGACACTGCCCAACAGTGCTTTCAGGCTCTTACCGTTCTTACGGGTTTGCCGGGTCCAGTTATCATTACTGAGAAGTTTGATTTGTTTATCTTCAGGCAATGTACTGTTGATAATTGGGCAAATAAATCCGATGGCACCTGCTAAACTTTGCTTGAGTTCCTTTTTTCGTTCCCTGTCTTTGCGCTCCTGGATCCAGGTGAATATGCCGATAAAGAAAATGCCTTCCAGGCAAAATCCGATCAGCTCAGGCAGCATATTACCCACAAATGCACCATCGGGACTTTTAATTGCAAACACGAGTGAAAACAAACCCAGGAGGAAAGCGAAGACGGGGACGATCGGGTTTTTGAACATATTTCGTCCTTGAGCAGTCAGCCAATGTGCTGGTTCTTTAAGGGTGAGAGTACCTCATGTGTTTGGTAAATGACATTTCCAGCCTAGCGCAATAAAGTAGTTATCCATTTTGATGTATCAACTCCAGGGAAAGTGTTTTGTCAGGAGTGATGAAATACACAACTTGGGTAATTAACGGATTAGGGGCTCAATCATGAAGGTATTGTTACAGAACCTGGGTGCAGTTTTCGCGTTATCCATCGGGCTATTGCCCACTGTCTTTGCCGCTCCACTGATAGATCCAATGGATGATGCAAAGCATTTTGCACCACCGGGTGCATCAGTACTCTTCTGGACGCCGGAACAGCAGGTCGCCGGATACCGCAACTACGACAAAATTTCACCCACCAGAAGAATTCAGGCTGGTGATTCGATACTCGAATTACCCTATGCGTTACAAGATCTGGGCGATGTGAAGCTCAAATCCGACGGGGATCCAATGACGGTTGGCGAGTATTTCCAGAAACAAAGTGTTGCCGGGCTGCTGGTGATCAAGCAGGGGAAAATTGTCTATGAACGTTATGGCCTTGGGAACACTGAGGCAAGTGTCTGGACTTCTTTCTCAGTGGCCAAGTCAGTTGTGTCACTGTTGGTGGGTGCTGCTGTGCCGGACGGTTATATCGCAAGTCTCGATGAGAAAGTCACGGATTATGTACCTCGCATGAAGGGCTCACCCTATGATCAATCGTCCATCAGGAACATCATGCAGATGTCTTCAGGCGTGAAATGGAATGAGGACTATGCTGACCCGAACTCTGATATCAGCAGTAACTGGAGTACCGGCGGCAATGCGGGACCGGCTAGTCTGGCAACATATGTCTACCTTCGGAGGTTGCCGAGAGAAGCGGAGCCAGGTGAAAAGTTCAACTACAACACGGCAGAAACAAATCTTGTAGGCGATGTGTTACGTGCGGCTATCGGTAATAACCTTGCGACCTATCTCAGCCATAAAATCTGGCAACCTTACGGCATGGAAAGTGATGCGAACTGGTTACTCACTGAAGCCGCTGGTGGCGAATTTGGTGGTTGCTGTATCAGCGCTACATTGCGGGACTATGGGCGAATTGGACTATTTGCGATGAACAACGGCCGCCTGAAAAACGGTCAGCAGGTACTACCAGAAACCTGGATGAAAGATTCAACAGAACCCAGCAAGGGATTCAAGGGGTATGGATTCATGTGGTGGCTTCAAGAAGAAGGCGCTTATAGTGCCAGTGGGATATTCGGCCAGGGAATTTACATTGACCCAGGTGCGGAGGTTGTCATTGCGATCCACAGTGCCCGACCCAATGCTTCGCGGCCTCAAGACTGGAAACTGCAACAGGCGCTCTATGAGGCGTTAGTTAAGGCGCTACCTTGATAGGCTGCTGAAAAGCTCCTCTCAGGCAGTACAGGTCACAACCAGTGCCTGAATTTTTCCGTCAACCGCGCCAGATCCAAAACGTGCTGATATAGCCTGTGTTACAGCTTCTGTTGCCTGGTCGAGCAAACTACTGTCTATTGCCTCAATTTCGGACCGAAGTGGAGTGCCCTGACAGTAAGCAATCGCCGGGATCGACGGGTCACTGGCCTTGCTTCTGGCACTGATCGTATCGACTCGTGGTACATCACTAAATCCTGCCTCAGCTACGTCTGACTTGATTTTTTCGATATCAAAATATCCATGTGGCGTTCTGGCGAGAAACCGGGGCGGGTTGTCGGGAAAAACCACAGCGAGCGCGTTCGTCACCGTGTCGGAAAATTCGTTTTCCTTAATATCATCCCAGGCGCTGAACAGGAATCGACCCCCTGGTTTTAGAACCCGTTTCGCTTCTGCATAGGCTTTCACCCGATCAGGAAAGAACATGACACTGAATTGACAAACAACGACATCGAAACTTCCATCTTCGAAAGGCAGGGAAACCGCATCTGCCTGGTGCCAGCTCACGTTATCATCAACGCGAATCGAAGCAGCCTTGTCCAGCATGGGTTGATTCAGGTCGGTGGCGATAATCGTGACGCTGTTCCCCAGCTTATCGATTAAGGCACGAGCGACCACGCCGGTACCCGTCGCAATTTCCAACACCTGGGAGCAGCTACCTTCACTCACCCGTTGCGCCAAATCGGCCGCATAAGATTCAAAGATAAGGGGAACCAGGTAGTTGTTATAGATTTCAGGAATTGAACCCGCGAAGGTCTTATCTGATTTGCTGATAGCCATGGGATGATTCCTTGAGTGTTCTTACGTTACACTTTACTACGAGGTACTCATATTCTTGCAGTGAAACGTTTCGTGAAATGAAATATTGCGAGGAACATTGTTTGTAGATATATGAGGGTACTGAAGCAATGTTATCTGCTTCTTCATGTTATTGAAGGTGAGTTTCTATGAGACATAAAGCGTTCCAAGCAACATTCCTGGTTTTGCTGTTATCAGCGTCGCTAAATATCGATGCGTCGGAATTCGCTGATCAGGCAGCGGAACGCCTGTCTGAGTACATCCAGATTAACACCGAGAACCCGCCGGGAAATGAAACCCGGGGAGTCGAATTTTTTGCCAGGATTTTTGACGAAGCAGGTATCGAATACGAAACCGCCGAATCAGCGCCTGGCCGCGGTAACATCTGGGCGCGACTGAAAGGTGGGAATGAGCCCGCCCTGATACTGCTTAACCATATGGATGTAGTGCCTGCGGACCTTAAATACTGGACCTCTGACCCTTATTCCGGGGAAATCCGCGATGGTCATGTCTATGGCCGTGGTGCGCTGGATATGAAAGGTTCTGGCATTGTGCAGTTACAGGCTTTTCTATCATTACATGCTGTGGGTTCACGCCTGAATCGGGACGTTATTTTTATGGCCACGGCTGACGAGGAGGCGGGGGGCGCATTCGGCGCAGGCTGGTTGGCTGAGAATCGACCGGAGCTGTTTCAGAATGTCGGCTATCTGATTAATGAAGGTGGTGGTGGTTCAGTGATTGGTGAACAGACCGTATTCAGGGTCGAGCTTACCCAGAAGGTGCCGTTGTGGTTGCGACTGGTCGCCCATGGTAATCCTGGACACGGCTCGAGTCCACAAACAGAAACTGCGGTCACACGAATCATCAGGGCTGGCGACCGGGTTGCACGGACAAAATTCCCAGCCAGGGTCATTCCATCGGTTCAAGCCTTATTCGAGAGTACCGCCCGGTACGAGAAAGAGCCCCTGGCGGCACAATTTGCTGATATTGAAAACTCGGTAAAGAGCGCTGAGTTTATGAACTTGCTTCAGCTCATTGATCCTCGTTCCCACTCGTTACTGCGGAACACCTGTTCACTGACGAGATTGAAGGGGAGTAACAAAATCAACGTGGTACCAACTGAGGCCAGCATCGAGCTGGATTGCCGATTGTTACCAGACCAGGATCCGGATCAGTTCCTTGAGGAGCTGTCTCTGATCATCAACGATACGAACGTGGATATCGAGAAGATCATGGGGTTCACCCCAGCGGTCAGCAGCGCAGATACTCCGTTCTACCGGTTAATTGAACAGGTATATGAACGAAATTTTCCGGGTGCCCATGTTATTCCCGGCGTGTCCACTGGTTTTACAGATAGTCATTTCTTTCGGGATATGGGCATTACAAGTTATGGTTATGGTGCGTTTGTCGTACCCCGGACAGACTCCAGGGGTGTACATGGTAACAATGAGCGTATCTCAGTCGAGAATATGCGACGGGGCACTGAGGTGATGATTGATCTGCTTGAAAGCTTCACAGACTAGCGTTGATTTTGTAAAACCAAAACCAACACCAACACCGGAATCCGCTACGAATTCGGTGCTGCATGCGCATCTCGTTGCATTTTGATGAACCAGAAAATCAAGACAGAGGTATTCGATTTAATTTCTTTTCTAAATATTGTAGAAAGTATCGCTCGCAGTAACTAGCCAGCATCCTCAATTATCTTTTTCATCGCTTCCACGTCCGCGTCTTTTGGGTGATGCTCAATACCAAGAATTGTCTTTGCAATTGCTTTAGTGTCATCCGACAGGTCTTCGTTGAATAGCATTCCCCGCAAAATTTCCTTGTCCTTATCGCTCACCCGATGTGCAATGCCGGATATTATTTCTGCTAATTGCTTGTCTGTCTCGTCGCTGGCTTTATCGTCAACTATCTTTGACAATGCCTGCTTATCTGCTTCGGTCGGAAAGTGATTCAGCTTCACCAGCACAGAAGCCATGGTCACAATCGCATCGTTGGCCAATACAGGGGTAACGAACAACGCACAACATAGTAAAGCAATAATTCTGAATTTCATTCTTATTCTCTCTTCAGGTTAGATACTCTCAGTATTCCCCTGAATGTTGACAGATTCAAGTAGATTACGACGAGGTTAATGGGGTGAAATCAGGCCCTTGTTACTGGATGAGTCCGCTGAGCTTTGCAGGCTCGGATTTATTGATAATGATTTGTTCGCACTGCAGGCTTGTCTGGTACTCCTGAAGGGCAAGTGCAAGGGCAGTAACGAAAGCTTCTGTCAGTTTCGTTTTCGGCTCCAGCCAGATATTCCGGATACTCAGGGTCTTCTCTTTTCTGATCGCTTTACAATCCATCCGACCCACCAGTTCATCTCCGTAGAGAATTGGCAGTACAAAGTATCCGAATTTTCGCTTTGCCTGGGGAACATAACATTCAAGCTGGTAGTCAAAGCCGAAAAGATCCAGCAGACGTTTGCGATTGATCACCAGGTTGTCAAAGGGAGAGAGGAAATTAACCCGTCGCTGGCCGAGCTTGACGGGACAATCTGACAATGCGTGTACCAGGTAGAAGTAGGGCTCATTACAGAAATCTACCTGCTGGATTTCTGCAGATTCCAAAAGATCAGCGAGCGCCTGCCTGATTGCCGGACGAATGTTGTAGTCGGAAAATCGGTTTACGGCGATGTGGTCATAGGCAATTTGTCGCTCGCTGGCAAACCCATGTGCGCCAAGCATGCGCCGGATATAAAAATGGCCGCGTTCTTCCTCGGTTGGAGGCGATCGATC
>LWDU01037216.1_pt1 | contig 24951 bp, 22 predicted proteins | sample 727161 | NCBI WGS metagenome assembly LWDU01 (sample SAMN04566230, study PRJNA314399) | hydrothermal vent metagenome | isolation source: deep sea hydrothermal plume seawater | place: Mexico: Gulf of California, Guaymas Basin | collected 2004-07-11
CCGCCACCGCCAGTTCTTCGGGCGCGGCATCGCAGGGCTCGCTCGGTTCCTCGTCATGCGGGCTGACCCACAACCGTCCGGCTTCGGGTTTGAAATAGAACCGCCCGCGGATGTCGAGCACCAGCGGAAGGTTCTCGGGTACCGGGGGATCGACACGCACCTGCACCACCGTTCGGCGATAGGGGCTGATCGCGGCAGGCTGCGCGCCGGCCAGCCGGGCGACCTCGTCCACCCATGCCCCGGCCGCATTGACCAGTACTGCGGCGTGATGGGTGTCGCCGCGCTTGGTCGTCAGCGCCCACTGCCCCTCGGCGCGGGTGGCCTTGGCAAGCCGCGCGCGGCATTCCAGGCGGGCACCGCCGCGCTGCGCTTGGGCAAGAAAATGCGCGTGGAGGCGGGCCACGTCGATATCGGCGCACATCGGCTCCCAGATCGCATCCGACCAGTCGTGCCGGATACCGCCGATCCGCCGCTGCAATTCCGCGCGGCCGAGATGCTGGATCGTCGCCCCGGTCGGAACGAAGCGCTGCATGAACTGCGTCACCAGCTCCTCGTCGCCCTCGCGCCCGATATACAGCGCACCGCGCTGGTGGAGGAACCCGCCGTCGCGCAGATAGGCACCCGATGCGAGCGTCAGCGGCACGATCTCCGGACCGCCGTAGCATTCTTCCCAAAACGCGGCGGAACGCCCCGTGGCGTGATAGCCGGGCCGCTCCTCGGCCTCGAGCATCAGCACGCTTGCCCCGCCATCGGTCAGCTCGGCGGCGAGACTGGCGCCGGCGATTCCGGCGCCGATGATGGCAAAGTCATAGCTGGTCACGGGTTCTCCTGCGGAGCCACGCGATCGAGGAATTCGGCCATGCCCGCAAGGGCCCGCTCGCGCACCGGATCGACTTCGCGCAGGATTTCGTGGCGTGCCTCGTCACCGAAGGCGATCAATTCGCCCTTGGGCAGGCGCTGCACCGCGCGCACGGCGGATGCGTGGCTCACCAGCCGATCCGCCGCAGTGCTCACCACCAGCACGGGCACCTGCACCTTTTCCATCGCTCCGCGCTCCTCGAGCCGCCGGCTCGAGGCATAGGCGCGTTCCACCCAGCCCCAGCTACCCGGCCCCATGACCAGTTCGGGGCGTTGCTCGCGCCACCACAGCTCGTCGGCATAGCGCGCGCCGTCATGGGTGAGCAGGTCGCTGCGATCGGCGGGCATTTCGCCCGGCTTCTCGCTCCATTTCCAGGCCGGACGCGTTGGCTTGCCGACCTTCGTCATCAGCCGCGCTGCCGCATGCAGCAGGCCGAGCGGCAATGGCGGCCCGGCCATCCCGACCATCGGTGCGCTGAGAATTGCGGCATCGGGCGCGACCAGGCCATCGACCAGCGCGCGCAGGACCAGATGCCCGCCCATCGAATGGCCGGCCAGGATATGGGGCCCGGGGGTGGCCGCCTTCCATGCGGTCCAGAGATGCGCAAGATCCGCGGTCCAGTCGGAAAAATCGTCCACATGGCCGGTCACCGCGTCATTGCCGAGCCGCCCCGACCCCGCCTGTCCGCGCCAGTCGGCAGCGGTGACGCGCCAGCCTGCACGATGCCATTGCTCCAGCGTCTCGAGATACTTCTCGTAGAAGTCGCCGCGACCAGGGAGGAACAGGATCGACCCGCGCTGGCCGCCGTCTGCGCCGGGCCAGTCGATCCGCCGAATCGCGTGGCCATCGGCCAGCGCGAAGGTGGATTCGCGCGCGGCCGGCGGGATCGCGCGGCGATCGATGGTTTCCTGCGGCGCTGGCATGTCGGCGATCACGACCTCCTCTATGGTTACTTTTTGGTAAGCACGTTCCTGTAGCACCGCATCCCGAAGGGTTGCCCGGGGAGCGTCATGCAAAGCCAGATTTTCACCTACGTATTGCTTGCCGGATTGGCAATCGCACTCCTCTGGGTGATCGTGACCGACCTCAAGAGCCGGACGATCAGCAACCGGCTGACCATGACGGTCGCCCTCGGGGCGCCGCTCTACTGGCTCTCGGTCGGGCTGCCGCTATGGCCCGGCGTCGCGTTCCAGATTGGACTGGCGCTGCTGGTCTTCGCCGTGTGCTGCGTGCTGTTCGCAATCCGCCAGATGGGCGGCGGCGATGTCAAGCTGCTCACGGCGCTCGCGCTGTGGGTCCCACCATCGCAATTCACGCTGCTGCTGGTCGCCATGGCGATGCTCGGCTGGGTGCTGACCATGGCCATCGGCGCATGGCGGGTGGCGCATTCGAAGACGATCAAGACCAGGCCCGCGCGCGATACCGTCCTGCTCGTCATCGGCACTGCCATTGCCGCGCTGTTCGCCAGCGCAGTACTGGGCGGGCCCAAGCTGCCGATGCCGCCGGGTCTCGCCGGGATGGGCAACGCCAGTCCGGCCGCCGCGATCGCCCTGATGCTCGCCCCCTTCACGATATTGCTTATCGTCACGCTCGGCTCGATCCGCATCATCCGCCGCCACGACCGCGATCTGTGGGTCCCCTACGGGCCGGCCATATCGCTTGCCGGCATCTGGATCGTGGTCAGCGGGCAGTTGCTCGCAGGCCACGTAGCTGCGGCGGGTGGTTGAAAACGCGATCTTAACCAATTCGCCCTTAGAGCGTGAAACCATACTTGCCCGCGATAGGATTTGCCGGGCTGAACTAGGGGGCTAGATAGCCATGGATAGGAAGAAGCTGGTTCTGCTGATTGCCGCATTGGTCGTTGCGGTCGGAACGGCGCTTGTCGCGCGGAGCATGTTCGCCGGGGCGAGCGCACCGCAGGCCGAAGCCGCACAGGCCCAGGCGCAAGGACCCAAGGTCCTCGTCGCACAACGCGCGCTGCCGGTCGGCACGATCATCACGGCCGACGCAATCGGCTTCCAGATGTGGCCCGAAGAGCTGGTCCAGGACGCCTACTTCCTCGATGGCGAAGCCGATATGAGCAAGCTGCTCGGTACGGTCGTGCGCCATCCGATCACGGCGGGTGAACCGGTCACCCAGGGCTCGCTCGTCGCGCCCGGCGACCGCGGCTTCCTCGCCGCCGCGCTGGCCCCGGGTATGCGGGCCATCACCGTTCCCGTTAACGCCCAATCGGGCGTGGGCGGCTTTGTCTTCCCGGGTGACCGGGTGGACATGGTCCTGACCCAGCAGGTCGAAGGCAATGAAGGCACCAGCCTGAAAGCGTCAGAAACCATCCTTCGTAACCTTCGCGTGCTGGCAACCGACCAGTCGACCGTGTCGGAAAAAGCCGAAGACGGCTCGACCGTGGTCAAGGAATTCCGCACGGTGACGCTCGAAGTGACGCCGGTGATCGCGGAAAAGGTCGCCGTCGCGCAGACCATCGGCTCGCTGAGCCTGTCGCTGCGCTCGCTCGCCGACAACCAGACCGAGCTTGAACGCGCGATCGCTGCCGGTGACGTCACCATTCCCGACGATGCCACGCCCGAAGAGGAAGAGCGCCTGCTGCGCCAGGCAATGGCCCGCCCCGACGATGGCAAGAGCAGCTATGTGACCGGCGGCGATGTCTCGCGCTTCCAGCGCCGTACCATGCCCTCGCAAGGCACCGTCGCTCCGGCTGCACCGGGTGGTGCGCCTGCGGGCATCGGCGGACAGCCGGTCCGCCAGGGCCCGAGCGTGCGCGTCACCCGCGGCAAGGACACCGAAGAGGTCCCGGTCGGCAAGACCGGCGTGACTGCCTTCGTCGGCCAGCAGGCCGCCGGAACCGCGCAAGCCGCGAGGACGGTACCCGTCGCCCAGGCGGCCATGATCAAATGAGCCCGATACAAGATACGGAACGCCATTCAGGGGGCAATTCCATGAAACGTCGTCTTACTACCAAATTGCTGCTCGCCAGCCTGGCCATTGCGCCGCTGGCAGCCGCGCCGACGACCGTTGCGACGGCCCAGTCGGTCGTCAGCCCCGGTTCGGAGATCGTCCTTTCGATCGGTCGCGGCGAATTGGTCAATGTGCCCGGCACGATGGCCGACATCTTCGTCGCCGACGACAATGTCGCCGACGTGCAGGTCAAATCGCAGCGCCAGCTCTATGTGTTCGGCAAGGCCGGCGGCGAAACCACGATCTACGCCAGCAACCGCGCCGGCGATATCATCTGGTCCGCCAATGTCCGCGTCGGCTCGAATATCGGCAGCATCGACCAGCTGATGGCGCTCGCCATGCCCGATGCCAAGATCTCGGTCGCGACGATGGGCACCAACGTCATCCTCCTGACCGGCACGGTTGCCGCACCCGAGGATGCCGAAGAGGCGCAGCGCCTCGTCGAAGCCTATGTCGGCGAAGACGCGAATGTCATCAGCCGGCTGCGTATGGCGACGCCGTTGCAGGTCAATCTGCAGGTGCGCATCGTCGAGGTTAGCCGCAGCTTCGTTCGGGCAGTCGGTGTCAATCTGACCAGCGTCGACTCGACCGGCGGTTTCCAGTTCGGCGTGGGCCAGGGCCGCGAAGGCGCGGTGACGATCGGATCCGCAGGCGAAGGCAGCAATTTTACTGCCATCAGCCCGGGCACGACCCTCGCCGGGTTTGGCAAATTCCTCGGTCTCGACCTCGGTGCTGCACTCGATCTGGCTGAAACCGAAGGCTTCGCAACCACGCTGTCGCAGCCCAATCTGACGGCTCTGTCGGGCGAAACCGCCGAATTCCTTGCCGGCGGCGAATTTCCGATCCCGCTCAGCCAGGGACTTGGTGCGACGAGCATCGAATATAAGAACTATGGCGTCAGCCTCGCCTACACCCCGACCGTCCTTGCCAATGGCCGCATCTCGATGCGCGTTCGCCCGGAAGTGTCGGAACTGACCAGTCAGGGCGCCATCACGCTCGAAGGTTTCCAGGTACCGGCGCTGACTACGCGCCGCGCGGAAACCACCGTCGAACTCGGTTCGGGCCAGAGCTTCATGATTGCCGGCCTGCTGTCGAACAATGCGACCAACTCGGTCGACAAGGCCCCGGGTCTCGGCGACGTGCCGATCCTCGGCAATCTGTTCCGCTCGACCACCTACCGCAAGGGCGAAACCGAGCTGGTGATCGTGGTCACGCCGTATCTGGTGAAGCCGGTCGATGCCAATGACATCAAGCTGCCGACCGACGGGTTCCGCAAGCCGACCGAATTCCAGCGCCTGCTGGGTCTGCAGCAGAGCGACGGCGTAACCGGCGGCGACCGCCCCAAGCCGCGCGCGGTCGAGACCGCTCCGGCAGCCCCGGGCATTTCCTACGGAACCCCGGGCGACAGTGACGAGCAGCAGGCGGCTGCCAAGCCCGACGCGCGCCGTAACGAACGTACCGCGTCGGCGCAGCCCGGCTTCAGCTTCGAATAAGAGGGACGAGTACCATGGCAAAGGCAATCACTCGCAAGCTTACCGGTTCGCTGGCCGTCTCGCTCAGCCTCGTGCTCGGCGCCTGTGGCGGTTTCCCGACCGAGAACCGCTCGCTTTACAGCGCGCGTCAGCCGGTAGTGGAACGGACCAATTTCACGCTCGATGTGAACACTGTCGGCGATGGCCTGGCGGTTAGCGAGCAGCAGCGCGTGTCGGGCTGGTTCGAGGCCATGGGCCTCGGCTATGGCGACCGCGTCTCGCTCGACGATCCCACCGCCAATCCGGCGTTGAAAGACGACCTTGCGGCGCTTGCTGGTCGGCACGGGCTGCTGGTTACCGAGGGTTCGCCGGTCACCGCCGGCTATGTCGAACCGGGCCAGGCCCGGATCGTCGTGACCCGTTCGACCGCCAGCGTTCCGGGTTGCCCCGACTGGTCGGCCAACAACGAGGCCAACGAATATAACGCGACCTATCCCGGCTACGGCTGTGCCGTGAACGGCAATCTCGCCGCCATGGTCGCCAATCCCGAAGACCTGATTTCCGGTCAGCAGGGCACCGGCCAGACCGTCGTCACGACTTCGACGAAAGCCATCCGGAGCTATCGCGAGAAGGCGCCGACCGGCGCGGGCGATCTGACTGAAGTCAGCACCAATGAAGGAGGCTAAGCAGCCATGAGCGCTTCACTTAAATCGAGCATGGCGGGCAACCGCGACGCCTTTGCCGCCTATATCTGCGACGAGACCGCTCTCGACGTGCTGCGTCCTGTGGTCATCGAACTCGGCTGGCAGCCTGAAAAATGCAACAAGGGCGGTCTGCGCAATGCGATCCAGTCGCTGTCGGTGGCGGCCAGCCCGAACATCCTCATGGTCGACCTGTCGGAAAGCGGCGACCCGCTGAACGACATCAACGCGCTGGCGGAAGTCTGCGAGCCGGGCACGGTGGTGATCGCCATCGGCCAGGTCAACGATGTCCGCCTTTACCGCGACCTGCTCGCGAGCGGCATCCACGACTATCTGCTCAAGCCGCTGTCGGCCAGCGCGGTGCGCGATTCGCTCAATCAGGCGCAAGCGGTGTTCCTGGCACCGCGCAGCGGCGAGGACGAGGGCGTCAAGCGTCACATCTCGGCGGCCGTGATCGGTACGCGCGGCGGCGTGGGCGCATCGACGCTGGTGACCTCGCTGGCATGGATCTTCTCGGTCGACCAGCGCATGCCGACCGCCCTGCTCGACCTCGACGTGCATTTCGGGACCGGTGCGCTCGCGCTCGATCTCGAACCGGGCCGCGGCCTGACCGATGCGATCGACAACCCCGGCCGGATCGATGGCCTGTTCATCGAACGCGCCATGATCCGCGCCAACGAAAATCTCGCCATCCTGTCGGCGGAAGCGCCCATCAGCCAGCCGCTGATGACCGATGGCGCCGCCTTCCTGCAGTTGCAGGAGGAATTCAAGCACCAGTTCGAAATGACCGTGGTCGACATGCCGCGCAATATGATGATCAATTTCCCGCACCTGCTCAACGAAGTGAATGTCGTCGTGCTGGCCACGGAAATGTCGCTCGCTTCGGCGCGTGACACCATCCGCATCCTGTCGTGGCTCAAGACCCATGCGCCGCAAGCTCAGCCGCTGATCGTCGCCAACAAGGTGCAGCCGGGCGTCGCGGAAATCAGCAAGGCCGATTTCGAGGCCTCGATCGAACGCAAGATCGATGTGACGATCCCGTTCGACCAGAAGGCGGCGGCCAATGCCGCCAAGCTGGGCAAGACCTTCGTCGATGCCAATGCCGGTGCCAAGGCCACCTCGGCGATCAAGCAGCTCTCTTCGCGCGTCATCGGCATGGGCGACGAGGAAGCCGAGAAAGCCGCGGAAGCAGGGGCCAAGAAGTCGCTGCTCGGCGGGCTCGATTTCAAGAACCTGCTGGCGAAGAAGAAAGACCCGCGGACCGCGGTGCCCGCGGAATAACGGCTTCCGGGGGCGACCCCGGATCCGCGATCGGATAATCGGAGAGTACGCATGAACATCTTCCAGCTGGTGCTGTTGGCCTTCGGGGTCCTGGCTTTGCTGGCGATCGGCTACGCTTTGTTTTCCGGTCCGAACACGGCCAAGGCGAGCCAGCGCCGGCTCCAGCAGGTACGCTTCCGGCATTCGGAAAGCACCGACACCAAGGTCGAATCGCAGCTCAAGAAGGCCATTGCCGCGCGCAGGCCGAAGATGCGCGGCGTTGCCGGATCGTCTTCGCGCGTGGAGGCCCTGGCCATCCGGCTCGACCGGACCGGCAAGGGCTGGACGCTCAGCCTCGGTCTCGGGGTCGCGGTCGCGCTGCTGATGTATCTGCGCAGCGGATCGCTGGCCTTTTCGCTTGGTCTCGGCGTGCTGGTCGGCGCAGGCCTGCCGCATTTCCTTGTCAGCCGCGCGATCAAGAAGCGCACCAATGCCTTCAACGCCAAGTTTCCCGACGCCATCGAACTGCTCGTTCGCGGCCTGCGTTCGGGTCTGCCGGTAACCGAAACCCTGTCGGTGGTATCGCAGGAAGTCCCCGGCCCTGTCGGGGCGGAATTCAAGGGCATCGTCGAGCGCATCAAGATCGGCCGGACCATGGAGGATTCGCTCCAGGAAGCCGCCAACCGGCTCGAGATTTCGGAATTCAACTTCTTCTGCATCACGCTCGCCATCCAGCGCGAAACCGGCGGTAACCTCGCCGAGACGCTGTCGAACCTGGCGGACGTGTTGCGCAAGCGCGCGCAGATGAAGCTCAAGATCAAGGCGATGAGCTCCGAATCCAAGGCCTCGGCCTATATCGTCGGCGCGCTGCCCTTCATCGTGTTCTTCATGATCTGGTGGATCAATCCCACCTATATCGGCGGTTTCTTCGAAGATGACCGCCTGATCGTCACCGGCCTCGGCGGCCTCGTCTGGATGAGCATCGGCGCCTTTATCATGGCCAAGATGGTCAGCTTCGAAATCTGAGCTGGGGAAGGACTAGCGTAATGGATCCCGCAACCGGCCCCACCCTCTTGGGCTTCGACATCTTCGTGATCGGCTCGATCCTGTCCGGGGTCGCAGCACTCGCCGTGCTGTTCGCCATCTACACCGCGGTCACGATCAAGGACCCGATGAGCAAGCGCGTGAAGGCCCTCGAAGGGCGCCGCGAAGAGCTCAAGATGGGCCTCGTCACCGCGAGCGCGAAGAAGCGCCAGAGCCTCGTTCGCAACAGCGACACGACCGACAAGATCAAGGACACGCTCGGCAGCATGAAAGTGCTGCAGCAGAGCCAGATCCTGACGGTCCAGCAGAAGCTCGCCCATGCCGGTATCCGCAACAAGGAGCTGGCGATCGTCGTCATCGGCCTGCGCGCCGTGCTGCCGATCCTCCTCGGCGGCTTCGCCTTCGTCATGCTGTATCTGGTCGAGGTCTATCCCGACTGGGAGATGAAGCGTGTGGCAGCACTCGCCCTGGCCGTGTTCGTCGGCTACAAGGGTCCCGAAATCTACCTCGGCAATCTTGCCAAGAAACGCTCGGACGCGATCCGCAAGGGCCTGCCCGACGCGCTCGACCTGCTGGTGATCTGCGCCGAGGCCGGCCTGACCGTCGATGCCGCGTTCAACCGCGTCGCCAAGGAACTGGGCCGCGCTTATCCCGAGCTGGGCGACGAGTTCACCCTGACCGCGATCGAGCTGTCCTTCCTCAACGAACGGCGCCAGGCGTTCAACAACCTCGCCTATCGCGTCAATCTCGACGCGGTGAAGGGCGTGGTTACCACCATGGTCCAGACCGAACGCTATGGTACGCCGCTGGCCTCCGCGCTGCGCGTGCTGTCGGCCGAGTTCCGCAACGAGCGCATGATGCGCGCCGAGGAAAAGGCCGCCCGTCTGCCCGCGATCATGACCGTGCCGCTGATCATGTTCATCCTGCCGGTGCTGTTCATCGTCATTCTCGGCCCGGCAGCCTGTTCGATCGCCGACGCCTTCAGCGGCGGTATCGGCTAACCCACGACTCCTGCGACCAGTCGCAAACCCGGGAGCCTGGCCGACAGCCTAGTCGGCCAGGCTTTCCGCGTCGAAGTCCCCCGCCTGGTCGCGCACCCGCGCGAGCATGTCGAGCAGGCTGGCCCGCTCATCCTCGCTCAGCACGGCGAACAGCTGCCGTTCGATCTTGAGCGCCAGCGGCATGATCCCCGCATGCACCGCGCGCCCTTCCGCAGTCAGTTCGAGCAAGTGCGAACGCCCGTCGCTCGCATTAGGCGAACGCTGCGCCAGCCCGCGCTCCTCCAGCCGCTTGCACGCGCGGTTGACGGGCACCTTGTCCATCAGCGTCTGCTGCGACAATTGCCGCTGGGTCAGCGCGCCATGGTCGCCCAGCACCGCCATGATCCGCCATTCGGTGGTCTTGAGCGCAAACCGCTTGCGATACTGCTCGGCAATCCGGGTCGAGACTGCATTCGAGGCGATCGACAGTTGATAGGGCAGGAATTCTGCAAGGCGTTGGGCGGGCTGGCGTCTGGACATGCGGTTACATTTAGATGACGGTCCCGACTTGGCAAGGCCGTTGCGATTGTAACCTTTTGCCGCGACTCAGCTGTAGCCCGGTTCGTCCCACCAAGGGTAGAAATCGGGCATGTTGCCGCTCACCGTGTCGGGATATTCGGGCGCGCGCTTTTCGAGGAAGCTGGCGATACCTTCCTTTGCATCCTCGCTGCGGCTGAGGCGGTAGATCGCGCGGCTGTCGATCCGGTGGGCGTCCATCGGATGGCCGCCCGCGCCAAGCCGCCAGAGCATCGCGCGGGTCATCGCCACCGACACCGCCGAGGTGTTGTCGGCAATCTCGCGCGCAATGCCGCGAGCCGCGTCCATCAGTTCACCCTGCGGATGGACCGAGCGCACCAGCCCGCGATCAAGCGCTTCGCCGGCATCGAAAATCCGCCCCGTCATGCACCATTCGAGCGCGGTCTGCATGCCGACCAGCCGCGGCAGGAACCAGCTCGAGGCGGCTTCGGGCGTGATCCCGCGGCGTGCGAAGACGAAGCCGAAGCGCGCATTGTCGCTCGCCAGCCGGATATCGAACGGCAGTTGCATGGTCGCGCCCACCCCCACGGCCACGCCGTTGCATGCCCCGATGAGCGGCTTCTTCGAATTGAACAGGCGCAGCGTCAATCGCCCGCCGCCATCGCGCACGCGTTCGTCGGACAGGTCATCGACCGGATTGGGATCGGAGAAGACGTGCCCCCCGCCCTCGGGCGTGAGGTCGGCACCGGCGCAGAAAGCCCGGTCGCCATGCCCGGTTACGATCACCGCGCGGACGCTGTCATCGGCATCGGTGGTGTCGATCGCGTCGATCACTTCATCCATCATGACGCGGGTGAAGGCGTTCATCTTCTCGGGACGGTGCAGCGTGATGGTAGCCACGCCGTCGGCGATATCGAGCTTGATCTGCGTGTAGGACATGGTTTGGGTTTCCTCTCCGGTCATCCCGTCAGGATGGAACACATGGAACACGGTCCTGCGGGTAAAAGCAAAGCGCCCCCGCCCGCGCCGTTTTCGGCATGCGGACGGAGGCGCTGGAATGGTTCATGCGGGCAAGGCTAGATGTCCCGCCCGCAGTAGGAAAGCCGGCTGGCGATCACCGCGGCGCCATACGGATGGCACCGTCGAGGCGCACGTCCTCGCCATTGAAATAGCCGGTTTCGATCATGCACATGGCAAGCTTGGCATATTCGCCCGGCAGACCGAGACGCTTGGGGAACGGGACCGAAGCGGCAAGCGCTTCCTTAACCTGCGGCGGCGCGGCGTTCATCAGCGGGGTTTCGAAAATGCCCGGCAGGATGGTGTTCACGCGAATGCCTTCGCGCATCAGGTCGCGCGCGATCGGCAGGGTCATGCCGACAACGCCGCCCTTGGATGCCGAATAGGCGGCCTGGCCCATCTGGCCGTCTTCGGCAGCGACCGAAGCGGTGTTGACGATCGCGCCGCGATCCCCGTCTTCGCTCAACGCGTCGAGCGTCATCATGCCCGCCGCCGATTTGGCGATGCAGCGGAAGGTGCCGATCAGATTGACCTGGATGACGAAATCGAAAGCCGACAGCGGGAAGTGCTTGATCTCGCCGCTCTGCTTGTCGCGGCTGGCGGTCTTGATCGCATTGCCGATGCCTGCGCAATTGACGAGGATGCGTTCCTGGCCATGCGCTTCACGCGCCTTGGCGAAACCGGCATCGACGTCCTCGTCGCTGGTCACGTTCACCTTGCAGAAGATGCCGCCGATGTCCTTGGCGACCGCTTCGCCCTTTTCCTCGTTCATGTCGAAGATGGCGACCTTGGCGCCCTTGGCGGCCAGCGCGCGCGCAGTGGCTTCTCCCAGACCCGATGCACCGCCGGTGACGACGGCGGGGGTTTTGCTACTTACTTCCATGGATTGTCCTCTCAGATTTCAAGTGAATTAGAGCGCCTCGACGATGGTGACGTTGGCGACGCCGCCGCCCTCGCACATCGTCTGCAGGCCGTATTTCTTGCCGCGCGCCTTGAGCGCGTGAACCAGCGTGGCCATCAGCTTGGTGCCCGAAGCGCCGAGCGGGTGGCCCAGCGCGATCGCGCCGCCGTTGACGTTGAGCTTGGCGGGATCGGCATCGAGGTGCTTGAGCCATGCCAGCGGCACCGGCGCGAACGCCTCGTTCACCTCATACAGGTCGATATCGCCGATGTTCATGCCCGCGCGCTGGAGCGCACGATCGGTGGCGAACAGCGGTTCTTCGAGCATGATCACCGGATCGCCCGCGGTCACGGTCAGATTGTGGATCCGCGCGAGCGGGGTGAGGCCGTAATCCTTCAGCGCCTGTTCGCTGACCACCAGTACCGCGCTCGACCCGTCGCAGATCTGGCTGCTGCTGGCTGCGGTGATCTTGCCTTCGGGGCTGAGCAGCTTGACGCCCGCGATGCTGTCCAGCGTCGCGTCGAAGCGGATGCCCTCGTCGACCGTGTGGCATTCCTCGCCTTCGGGGGTTTCGATCTCGACGCCGACGATCTCGTTTTCGAAGGCGCCCGACTTGGTCGCTTCGATCGCCTTCTGGTGGCTCGACAGCGCAAAGCGGTCGAGGTCATCCTTCGAGAAGCCGTGTTTCTGCGCGATCATTTCCGCGCCCATGAACTGGCTCCACTGGATGCCGGGATATTTCTCTTCCAGCCCGGGCGACTTATAATTGCCCAGCCCTTCCTTCATGTGGAACATCGCGGTCGAGCCCATCGGCACGCGGCTCATGCTTTCGACACCCGCGGCAATCACGACATCCTGCGTGCCGCTCATCACCGCCTGCGCGGCGAACTGGATCGCCTGCTGGCTGGAGCCGCACTGCCGGTCGATAGTGACCGCGGGGACGCCCTCGCCCAGATGCTTGCTGGCGAGCACCGCGTGGCGCCCGACCTGCATGGCCTGTTCGCCGCCCTGGCTGACACAGCCCATCACCACATCGTCGACCGCCTTGGCCTCAAGACCGCTGCGCTCCATGATCGCATCGAGCGACCTGGCGGCGAGATCGACCGGGTGCACACCGGCCAGGCGGCCACCGCGCCGTCCACCGGCGGTCCGGACGGCTTCGACTATATAGGCTTCGGGCATCGGCTTCCTCATACGGTTATAGGTTTTGAAACGGGACCGTTTGCCTAGTCCCGCCTTACGTAAACGTCAAGCAAGCTGGAAATGGGGTCGTTTGCGACTATTGCCGAGCCGGCCATCCCCGGTGAAACTTTCACATACTCCGGTGTGACATCGACGTCACACCCGTTACGCCAAACCCCCGAAGGTGTAACAAATGCTTTGCATTGGGCGCGTCCCTAAAGGCACATGCCGGGTTCCACTGGAGGGACTGCACATACGTATGGCTGTTTAGGTCATGCGAATTCTTTAGTTCCTCCCAGGGGTTCCTTGGAGATCCGACCTCAGGGGTCGGTCGATCAATAGAGGGATTATCAGAGTGAAACTTCAAACCTACTTCAAAGCCAGCGCGGCACCCGCCGTTCTCGGTCTTGCGCTTCTCGCGCAGCCGGCGATGGCACAGGTCGGCCCGGCCGACGAAAGCACGGTTGGCGACGTCGGTGAAACGGCGACTCCCACCGGCGCGATCGTCGTTACCGGTTCGCGTATCGCACGTCCCGACGTCGACAGCGCCAGCCCGGTTACCGTTATCGGTGCCGGTGAAGTCGCCGACACGGGTACGGTCCGCGTCGAAGACCTGGTCAACTCGCTGCCGCAGGTTGTCGGCGGCCAGAACGCCTTCATCGCCAACGGTGCATCGGGTACCGCCACGGTCGACCTTCGCGGTCTCGGCACGTCGCGTACGCTCGTCCTCATCAACGGTCGCCGCCTGCAGCCGGGTGACCCGGCTGCGCCCGCAGCCGATCTTAACCAGATCCCGGCGTCGCTCATCGAGCGTGTCGAAGTTCTGACCGGTGGTGCTTCGGCTACCTACGGTGCCGACGCTGTGGCCGGTGTTGTCAACTTCGTCATGGACACCGACTTCGAAGGCGTCCGCCTCGATGCGACCTATGGTTTCTACCAGCACGACAACGGCACCAGCCAGATCGTCAACGACAATGGTTCGACCATTGGCGACCTCAACGATGCCCGCGGCTTCACACCGCCGAGCGGCAACGATGTCGGTGGTTCGCAGTACAATGTCGAACTGACCCTCGGCTCGTCGTTCGACGATGGCCGTGGCCACGTCACTGCCTATGCAGGTTATCGCGAAGTCGATGCCCTGCTGCTCGGCGACCGTGACTATTCGTTCTGCGCCCTGACCGGGTTCGGCGGTTGCGGTGGTTCGTCGAACGCGATCAACGCAACCATCACCGACGCCTTCTTCAACTACACCTTCACCACGGGTCCGACCCTGGTGGCGGACGGTTCGGATGACTTCGGTGCACCGTTCCAGGCGTACAACTACAACCCGATCAACCACTTCCAGCGTCCGGATACGCGTTACACCGCAGGCTTCTTCGGTGATTACGAAATCTCGCCGGCAGTCACGGCCTATGCCGAGTTCATGTTCATGGACGACCGCTCGCAGGCCCAGATCGCTCAGTCGGGTACCTTCTTTGCCGAAGCCTACGACATCTCGTGCGACAGCCCGCTGTTCAACGCGGCACAGGGCGACTACCTGTGCGGCCTGATCGGTCGTCGACCGTGTCATCCCGCTGTACATCGGTAAGCGTAACGTTGAAGGCGGTCCGCGCTTCGATGACCTGCGTCACACGGCCTATCGCCTTGTCGCCGGTCTGCGGGGCCCGATCAGCGATTCGATCAGCTACGATGCATCGATCCAGTACGGCACGACGATCTTCCAGCAGAAGTACAATAACGACTTCTCGGTGTCGCGTCTGCGCAATGCCCTTCAGGCAACCACTGATGCCGACGGCAATGNNNTATGTCAGCATCCCGCTGCTTTCGACCGGTGAAACCGAAGAAGTCATCGCCAATGCGTATATCTCGGGCGACCTCGTTTCGCTCGGCAACGCAAGCCCGGTTGGCTTCGTCCTCGGCGCCGAATATCGTGAAGAGTTGATCTCGACTTCCAACGATGCCGGTTTCCAGACCCAGGACGGTGCCGGACAGGGTAGCCCGCAGCTCGACGTGTACGGTCGCTTCGACGTGAAGGAAGTCTTCGGCGAACTTCGCGTTCCGATCATCGAAAACGGCTTCGTGGACCTTCTGGCTCTCGAACTCGCTTATCGCTATTCGGACTATAGCACTGGCGCTTCCACCGATACCTACAAGATCATCGGTGAACTGCCCCGAACATTCTCAACCTGTTCGCTCCGAACCGGATTGCGCTGTTCACGGGTAACGATCCCTGCGCCGGCGCTACTCCGGTTTACTCGGAAGCACAGTGTGCGAACCTGGGTGTCCCCACCGCTCGCTACGGTAGCGTGCCGGTCAGCCCCGCTGGCCAGTACAACCAGTTCATCGGCGGTAACCCCGACGCTGAACCGGAAAAAGCCGACACTTACACCGTGGGTCTGGTTCTCGAACCCGACGCGATTGTCCCGGGCTTCGTGATGGCGGTCGATTACTACGACATCAGCATCGAGAACGCGATCTCGACGATTGGTGCGCAGACGACCATCAACCAGTGCGGCATCACCGGTGATGCGCTGTTCTGTGACAACGTCAACCGTGCTCCCGGCAGCCTCGCGCTGTGGGTGAACGGTGGCTTCGTCAACAACACCACGCTGAACATCGGTGGTGTGGAGACGAGCGGCGTCGACATCACGGCTTCGTACAACCGTTCGATCGGCGCTGGTCGACTGAGCCTGTCGTTCAATGGTTCGTGGCTCAACGACTTCACCATCGACACGGGCATCGCTACCGCCAACACCGATGGTCGTTACGACTGCACCGGCCTCCACGGTAACAACTGTGGCACGCCGCTGCCGGAATGGCGTCACCAGGCGCGTCTGGGTTACACCTTCGACTTCGGTTTCGGTGCCTCGATCCGCTGGCGTCACTTCGGTGCCGTCGATTGGGATCAGACCAGCACGGATGACGATCTCGGCACGGGTGCAGATGCCTCGGTTGGCGACATCAGTGCGCAGAACTACTTCGACCTGACCCTGTCGTATGACCTGGATCCGGTGAATCTGCGCCTCGGCGTCAACAACATCTTCGACAAGGAACCTCCGATCATCGCTTCCAACTATGGTGGCTCGAACGGCAACACCTATGTCGAAACCTACGACCCCGTTGGTCGTCGCATCTTCCTCAGCGCCTCGCTTCAGTTCTAAACTTTAGCGCTCTGAGAAAACAGGAAAGGCGGGCTTCGGCCCGCCTTTCTTTTTGCCTGGCCGAGATTTGCCCGGACGCCAGACGCGGGCATACACCCGCGGCTAAACCGTCCGATCAAGCCAGTCTGAATTTGGAATCAGCGCAGCGCAGCGTCGAAGGCGACGGTCAGCCGCTCGCCCGCCGAAAACGGCCGGGTCCCATGCCATGTCCATGAGGGGAACAGCGCCAGCCGGCCCTTCGCCGGCTCGATCAGCCGCAGGGGTGCCCAGTCGAGTCCGAACTCGCGCGGCGGTTCGCCCAGCGCCAGCCAACCATCCTCGCCCGCCTCGCCTGCCCCCAGCGTATCGGGCAAGGCGAGATAACACGCCGAACTGATATCCCCGAGATTGTGGAAGTGCGCGACGTGAAAGCCGGCATCCTGCAGCCGGACCGACCAGGCCCCGGTGAACCGGCGGACCTCGCGCGGCAGCGACAACCAGGGATGGGCCGCATCGCGCGGCGGCAGTGCCGCAAGATATTCGCTCACGGCATCGACCACCGCGGCCTTGAGTTCAGCAATTTCGGGCGCGGTCCGCGCAAACAGCATGCCATCGGTCTGCGTTCCGCCCCGCAAGGATTGTTCCAGCGGTTGCCGCTGCGACGTGTGGATGCGGCGCAAATGCTCCGCCAGCGCGTCGACGTCCCTGATCCGCGACTCGATATCGGCCGTTCCGACCAGCTCGCCATCGCGTTCCAGCCAGTGCCAGCGGTCGGGATCGCTCCCCCGGGCAGCACGTCGCGGGCATACCCGGCGCGCAGCAGGCGCTTGCCAAGTTTCGCCAATTCGTCCCAGCGATGCATCCGCGCCAGCCAGCGCGCGCGCAGCATGTCCGCGCGGGGATCTTGCCATGACGCCACAGCCGCGAGATCGTGCTCGCGCTCGGCAAAATCCTCTGCCTCGCATGCGGCCTGTGCGGCCATGAATGCGACCTCGCGCGTGTCGCCCAGCGCAGTCCGCGCGCGATCGACGATCGCCAGCGCCGCCTGCGCGCCCGAGTGGCGCTCGGCCAGACGCGCATATTCCGCCCAGACTTGCGGCGGGCAGCCGGGCCGGGCCACCGCCTGTTCGAATCCCTCCATTGGGTCCTCGCCCGTGGCTGCCTCCCAACGCAGCTGCGCGCGGGTCCGCAGCGCATCGAGCTGGAATGGCTGCGCGGCGATGACGTCGCCCAGCAGGCGATCCCCCTCGGCGCTGCGGCGTTCGGCATGCAGCGCGGCGGCGTGCTTGATCGCCAGCACGGCATTGCCCGGGTCGGCAGCGCTGGCGCGCGCGAAATGCGCCGCGCTCGGCTCGCCCGTATCGAACTGCGCCAGCGCCCGTATCCGCAAGGCGGTAGGATCGCCCGGCGCCGTTGCCAGAACGTGCTCGCTGGCCGCAATCGCGCGTTCGGCTTCGAGCGCATCGCGCTCGAGCATGGCAAGGTTGCGCCAGCCGCGCAGATGCGCGGGATTGTCACGGGCAATCTGTCGCAGCTCCTCCAGCGCCGCCGCGCGGTCGAGCTTCTGCGCCTGCAACACCGCCCGATCGACCGCGGCATCGACCAGCCGCGGTTCGAGCTGCAGCGCGCGATCATAGGCCTTCACCGCCTCGTCGGGGCGCCCCGCATCATCCAGCGTACTGGCATATTCGGCCCATAGCGGCGCCTCGCGCGGGGATAGCCGCAGCGCCTTCTCGAGCAATTTTGCGGCGCCGCGCGCATCGCTTTCGGCGCGTGCCAGCCGCGACGCCAGGTAAAGCACCGCCTTTTCGCGGGGCATCGCCTTGCGCACGGGGGCGAGGAACGCCTTGGCCTCGGCCAGCTGCCCCCGCTGCAGTGCCTGCTGCGCCGCCTGAAGCGCCCGCTGCGCGGCTGCGGCATCCATCAGTCGATACGCTTGACGCCGCGCCAGCCACGCTTGCCGGCAATCGACAGCCTGAGCGTGCCCAGAACGCCCTTCTCGATCGTCACCTTCTCGCCCGGCTGGAAGAAACCGTAGCGCAGCGAGCCCGAAGACTTGGCTTCCCAAACGCTCCCATTGTCGAGCTGGAAACGCAGGATGTTGTAGGTCTGGTTGAAATCGACATGGGTGATCGTGCCGTCATAGCGGTCGGCCCGGTCCTGTTCGTCCGCAACGGGGTTGCCGAAATTGTCGCGGCGCAGTTCTTCACGCTCGGCCTCGACGACCTCGTCGACCCCGAAGATGGAGTTCATCGCTTCGTCGAAACAGTCGAGACGCTGCGAGTTCTTCTCCATCGCACGGCATTCGAGCAGCAAGGCGTCGTTACCCGTTTCCTGCGCGCTGAGGCCGACGGGTGTGGCTAGGACGAGGGCCGCAAGGCCGAAGAGACGCAGCATGTGGGAGTTTCCTCTCGCGAATATGGTTCGTGACATCGCCCGCGAACCTAACAGATTGCCCTTCGGTCACAAGATGATGCGTAGCCGGGAGCGATCTTTACGCCAGCATGATTGTTGCAGATTTGAGACAGTTTCAAACAGGATCACTTTTTGGTTCGAAATTCGACGAACGGCCATTGCTAGCGTGCGGGTCTCAAGTTCAATGGGCGCTGTGCACTAATGCACGGTCGCAAATCAGGGAATACAGATGACCCATACAACCCCGCTTCTGCGGGGCCGGCGTCTTGCGCTCTTCACAAGCGCAGGGATCGCAGCCCTCGCCATTTCCACCCCCGTTTTCGCTCAGGATGCTGATGACAGCATCGTCGACGAGCAGGTCGAAGCCGCCCCCACACCCGGCAACGCCATCATCGTCACCGGTTCGCGTATCGCCTCGCCCACGGTCGAGTCGCCCGCGCCGCTCCAGATCGTCGATAGCCAGGTTATCGATGATGCCGGTGTTACCAACATTCAGGAAGTGCTGCTCGAAAACCCCGTTTTCGGCACGCCCACCCTCAGCCGCACCAACTCGGCTTTCCTTACCTCGGGTACCGGTGTTGCCACGGTCGACCTTCGCGACCTCGGCTCCGACCGTACGCTGGTTCTGATCAACGGCCGTCGGGTCGTCGGCAGCGTTGCAGGTTCGGCCACGGTCGACCTTAACGTGATCCCGACGCAGTTCATCGAACGCGTTGACATCCTTACCGGTGGCGCTTCGTCGCTTTACGGTTCGGACGCGATCGCCGGTGTTGTGAACTTCGTCTACAAGACCGATTTCGAAGGCGTCGAAGCCAACGCCCAGTACGGCATCACCGAAGAAGGTGACGACGCACGGTACCAGGCCAACCTCACCGCGGGTACCAACCTCGCTGGCGGCGATGGCAACATCATGGTCCACTTCGGCTACTCGAACGAAGAAGGCCTGCTGTCGAACAGCCGCGCCAACACCCGCGTCGACGATCTCGATTCGATCTATTTCGGCGGCGAGTTCGGCGTTCCGACGGAACCCTATTACTCGAGCTTCCCTCCGCAGGGCCGCTTCGTCACCCCCGGCGGGACTTTCACCTACGATCCGGACGGAAACCTGCAGGACTGCTTCACCACCAATGGCCCGACCTGTGCGTCGACCATCGGATCGGGTACTGGTCCGAACGGCTTCAACCGCCAGGACTTCCGCACGCTGGCCGTTCCGGTTGAGCGTTACCTGTTCGCTGCCCGCGCCAATTACGCGCTGTCGGACAACGTCAGTGTCTTCGCTGAAGGTACCTTCAACAAGACCACCTCGTCGCGCATCATCGAGCCGTTCCCGCTTGAATCGGGCGGCGCCAACGGGATCTATCCGACCGATGGTGGCTACAACATCGAGAACTACCTCCCGGGTACCAGCACGATCGTAGCCAACCCGTTCGTTCCGGCGGAAATTCTCGCTGCCGCGACCGATTCGAATGGCGACGGACTGCGTGACATCGGCTTTGCCCGTCGCCTGTCCGAATTCGGCGGCCGCACCGGCTCGACCTCGCGCGATTTCTATCGCTTCGTGGTCGGTCTCGAAGGTGGCCTGTTCGACGACAAGTTCAGCTGGGACATCAGCTACAACTACGGCGATGTCAGCGAAAACCAGGTCTCGTCGGGTCAGGTCAATGTGATCAACTTCCGCGATGCACTCGCCGTGCGTTCGGAAGTCGGTGACGAAAACGGTAACGGTATCGCTGGTGAAGCGATCTGTATCGACCCCGAAGCGCGTGCAAACGGTTGTGCTCCGGCCAACATCTTCGGCGCGGGCAGCATGTCGCAGGATGCCGTGAACTACATCCAGGCGCAGGGCACCTACCAGACCGGGATCACCCAGCAGGTCGTGCAGGCCAACCTTTCGGGCTCGCTCTTCGAGCTTCCCGCAGGTTCGGTCGGCATCGCTGTCGGTGCGGAATACCGCAAGGAAAGCTCGTTCTCTGACAATGATGCGCTGACCAATGCCGGCCTCAACGCCGGTAACGTCCTGCCCGACACCAGCGGTTCGTTCGACGTGAAGGAAGCCTACGGCGAAATTCGCGTTCCGATCCTTGCCGATACCCCGTTCTTCGAAATCCTCGAAGTCGGTGCAGCGGCGCGTGTATCGGACTACTCGACCGTCGGTACCACGTTCAGCTGGAACGTGACCGGCACCTGGGCGCCGATCGAAGACGTCCGTTTCCGCGGCACCTACGCCAAGGCGGTTCGTGCGCCTAACGTGGGCGAGCTGTTCTCGGGTCTGTCGCAGACCTTCCCGAGCGGCCTGACCGATCCCTGCGAAGGCATCGGTGCCACCGGCGGCGGCGCACTGGGCGACAATTGTCGTGCAGCTCCGGGCGTAGCGGCAAACATCGCTGCAAACGGTACGTTCACGCTGAACCAGTCGGATATCCAGGGTATTTCCGGCTTCAACGGCGGCAACCCGGACCTGCAGGAAGAAACTGCAACGTCGTGGACTGCGGGTGTGATCATCAACCCGCGCTCGTTCGACGCTCTGCGCAACCTCACGATCACCGGCGACTACTACAATATCGAAGTAGAAGACGTGATTTCGGGCTTCCCGCGGCAGTTCAGCCTCGACCAGTGCTATGGCCAGGGCAATGCTACGTTCTGTGACCTGATCACGCGCCGTCCGACGGCGACCGCGGTCAACAGCGCGGGTTCGATCGATCTGATCAACTCGCTGTCGGTCAATGCTTCGGTCCTCAAGACCTCGGGCATCGACGTGACCGCGAACTGGTTCACCGGTCTCGGCCTGATGGAAAACGATCGTCTGACGATCCGTGGTGCATACACGCACATCCTCGAGAACGACTTCTTCTCGCTTCCGGGTGGCGACGCCGACCGGACCGATGGTGAAGTTGGCACCTCGAAGGATCGTTTCACTGCAAATGTTGCATATGGAACGGGCGATTTCCGCACGACGTTCACCGGTACCTTCATCGGCAGCGCCTACATCGACGACCAGTTCGATGGCTCGCGCGTCTATGAAATCCCGGCTGAATTCTACCTCGACATGCAGACGACGTTCTTCGCTGGCGACCGGTACGAATTCTATCTCGGCGTCGACAACCTGCTCGACAACGATGCCCCGAACATCCTCAGCGGTGTGACCGGCAACGTTACCGGGTCGGACACTGCCGCAGACGTCTACGATGTCTTCGGTCGTCGCTATTACGCTGGTGTTCGCCTCACCTTCTGAGGCCTCGGCAGCTAACGACACAAAAGAAAGGGCCCCGGGAAACCGGGGCCCTTTTTCGTGTCGGTACTAGGTCGGCGCGGTCAGGTGATCGTCATCGCCAGTTCGCCGTCGCCTTCGTCGATTGCGACCTTGGAGCCGTCGGGCACCTTGCCCGACAGGATCATGTCGGCCAGCGGGTCCTGCACATAGCGCTGGACCGCGCGCTTGAGCGGGCGCGCGCCATAGACGGGGTCGTAGCCCACGCGGCCGAGCCATTTCTTCGCTGCCTCGCTCAGTTCGAGCACGATCTTGCGATCCGTGAGCAGCTTCTGCACCCGCGCAACCTGGATCTCGACGATCGGCGCCATGTGTTCCTGCGCCAAGCGGTGGAACAGGATGATCTCGTCCAGCCGGTTGAGGAACTCGGGGCGGAAATGCCCGCGCACCACATCCATCACCTGCGGCTCGACATCCGCGACCTTCTGGTCATCGTCCATATTGGCGAGATACTGGCTGCCGAGATTGCTGGTCAGGATGATCAGCGTGTTGCTGAAATCGACCACGCGGCCTTGCCCGTCGGTCAGCCGCCCGTCGTCGAGCACCTGCAGCAGCACGTTGAAGACGTCGCTATGCGCCTTCTCGACTTCGTCGAACAGCACCACCTGGTAGGGGCGCCGGCGGACCGCTTCGGTCAGCACGCCGCCTTCTTCATAGCCGACATAGCCCGGAGGCGCGCCGATCAGCCGCGCGACCGCGTGCTTCTCCATGAACTCGCTCATGTCGATGCGCACCATCGCGCTGTCGTCGTCGAACAGGAAGCCGGCGAGCGCCTTGGTCAGTTCGGTCTTGCCGACGCCGGTCGGGCCGAGGAACAGGAAGCTGCCCAGCGGCCGGCCGGGATCCTGCAGGCCTGCGCGCGCACGGCGCACCGCCTTGGACACGGCATCGATCGCCTGGCTCTGGCCGATCACCCGCTTGGCGAGGATGTTCTCCATGTCGAGCAGCTTTTCGCGCTCGCCTTCCATCATGCGGTCGACCGGAATACCGGTCCAGCGGCTGACAACACCGGCGATATCGTCTTCGGTGACCTCTTCCTTGAGCAGCGCATTGTCGGTGTGGCCGGACGCTTCCGCGAGCTTCTTCTCCAGCTCGGGGATCCGCCCGTATTGCAGCTCGCCCGCCTTCTGCAGGTCACCGCCGCGCTGCGCCTGTTCGAGTTCGATCCGCGCCTGGTCGAGATCTTCCTTGATCCGCGCTTCGGCGTGGATCTTGTCGCGCTCGTTCTGCCAGCGCGTGGTCAGTTCGCTCGATTGCTGTTCGAGTTCGGACAGTTCCTTGCGCAGGTTTTCGAGCCGGTCCTTCGAGGCGGTGTCGGTTTCCTTCTGCAGCGCCTGCTCCTCGATTCGCAGCTGGATGATGCGGCGGTCGAGATTCTCGATTTCCTCGGGCTTGCTTTCCACTTCCATGCGGATGCGGCTGGCGGCCTCGTCCATCAGGTCGATCGCCTTGTCGGGCAGGAAGCGGTTCCGCGGCAACGATCGCGCCATCGGTGATGCGCACACCGTGGTGCAGTTCGTATTTGTCCTTGATCCCGCGCAGGATGCTGATCGTGTCCTCGACGCTGGGCTCGTCGATGAAGACCGGCTGGAAGCGCCGCTGCAGCGCGGGGTCCTTCTCGACATATTTCTGGTATTCGTCGAGCGTGGTCGCGCCGATGCAATGCAGCTCGCCGCGGCTGAGCGCGGGCTTGAGCAGATTGCTCGCATCCATGCTGCCCTCGCTCGCGCCGGCGCCGATCAGCGTGTGCATTTCGTCGATGAACAGGATGATCTGCCCTTCGGCACCCTTCACCTCGTCGAGCACCGCCTTGAGCCGCTCCTCGAACTCGCCGCGGTACTTCGCGCCGGCGATAAGCGAGCCCATGTCGAGCGCCATCAGCGTGCGGCCCTTGAGGCTGTCGGGCACATCGCCATTGGCAATGCGCAGCGCGAGGCCTTCGGCAATCGCGGTCTTGCCCGTGCCGGGTTCGCCGATGAGCGCGGGATTGTTCTTGGTCCGGCGCGCGAGGATTTGCACGGTGCGGCGGATTTCCTCGTCGCGGCCGATCACCGGGTCGAGCTTGCCGTCGCGCGCCGCCTGCGTGAGGTCGCGGGCGTATTTCTTCATCGCGTCGTAGCTTTCTTCGGCGCCCGCGCTGTCGGCGGTGCGGCCACCGGTGACCTCCTGGATCGCGGCCTCGAGCGCCTTGGCATCGATCCCCGCGGCGGTCAGCGCCTTGCCTGCCGAATTGTCGGCCAGCGCGAGCGCCTGCAACAGGCGCTGGACGGGGACGAAGCTGTCGCCCGCCTTCTCGGCGAGCTGTTCGGCCTGGTCGAGCGTGCGCACGGCGTCATTGTCGAGCCCCGGCGTCGCTTGCGCTCCGCCGCCCGAAACCGCGGGCACCTTGGCGAGCGCATTGTCGACTTCGGTGATCGCCACGCCGGGGTTGCCGCCGGCACGCTGGATGAGCTGCGCGGCCATGCCCTGCTCGTCGTCGAGCAGCGCCTTGAGCAAATGCGCGGGCGAAATCCGCTGGTGGTTCAGGCGGATCGCAACGGTCTGTGCAGCCTGCAGGAAGCCCTTGGCGCGGTCGGTGAATTTCTCGAGATTCATGCAAACACCCCAGTTATGAATTGTCGCCCGGATATGGTGTTGCGATTATGCAACACAACCCCTCCCCGCGAATTTTCACGAGGTGTGTTAGCTACATATAGGGGTCGCGGGAGGCTTGTGAAGCCAGCCCGGGCGCAATTCACGCCAGCCGCGCACCATCCGCGACACCCGGTTCGGGACGGGCCAGCAGGATCTCGCCGTCGCTGTCGGGGAAACCGAGCACCAGGATTTCCGACATGAAGGGGCCGATCTGGCGCGGGGCGAAATTGACCACCGCCATCACGCGCTGCCCGACCAGGGCGTCGGGCGTGTAATGCCCGGTGATCTGCGCCGAGCTTTTGCGCTCGCCGATCTCGGGTCCGCAATCGACCCACAGCTTGATTGCCGGGCGGCGTGCCTCGGGGAAGGGTTCGGCGCGGGTTACCGTGCCGGCGCGAATGTCGAGAGCGGCGAAATGCGCGAAATCTGCATGGTCCATGACGCCGGTCTATGCCGAGCGCGGGCGTGCATCAACCTTCGGCAAGCGGCTCGAGCCCGGGAACCATCACCGTGCGGTCACCGCCGAAATCCTCGCGCACTACGACCAGGCCCTGCCGCTCGAGATGGT
>LWDU01031973.1_pt1 | contig 24933 bp, 25 predicted proteins | sample 727161 | NCBI WGS metagenome assembly LWDU01 (sample SAMN04566230, study PRJNA314399) | hydrothermal vent metagenome | isolation source: deep sea hydrothermal plume seawater | place: Mexico: Gulf of California, Guaymas Basin | collected 2004-07-11
CGTTCGGGCACTCATCAGGCTCATTTGCAGGTGCAGGGTTATCTCCAAATCCATCGTTATCAGTATCATTCCACTGTGTAGGTTCTTCAGGAAATGCATCATCAGCGTTTAGCACACCATCGTTGTCAATATCAGGGTTAACTATCCAGTGGTAAATTCCCTCGTCATTTCGTCCATGTGCAGAGAGAATGTAGTCACCATCCGGATGCCAACTAACTCCGTAAATGCTACCACAGTTGTTTCCACTCTGGCCAGAAGTACAACCACCTGGTCGAGGTGCTGACATAGTGTCAACAATAGTCGCGGAACTTGCATCTACTTTGAATACCTTCAGACTAGCTCCGTCTGATTGATAATAATGATGCGCTGCAAAAACTTGAGTGCCGTCAGGTGAATATTCAACATCAAGACACGAGGTAGATGTGTCATATACCCAGTTTTCTAATCCACTTGCCACATCATAAAGTCTTACTCTTGCTCCTGAACTTTCATACGCTTCACAAGTAGCAATTGTAATTCCATCAGGTGACCAAGCTACTGCGTTGTTTGTACCTCTATTGGTATTGATTGTCCTGTTGACATTCCAACTTCCTGTATTGTAAATCCAAACATCCTCGCTGCCTCCGATAAGAATTCTACTGCTATCAGGACTCCAATCTACTGAATAGAAATTAATCTCTGAATTGGGATTAAATGAGGTTATTTCAGAACCATTCAATGAATTGTAAATTTGTACTTCCCCACTTCCACTATTTCCCGACCGGCTAATTACTACAGCAATCATAGTTCCATCAGGACTGTATGCAACTTCATTAGCCTGTTCCCCGTTACCAAGACTTACTGAAAAGAATGGGGTTACATTGCTAGAGTAGTAAGCAAACAATTCTTCATCATCAGTAATCGCTGCTATAAACATTCCATCCGGTGACCAATCTGCATCCCGAATTTCATCTCCACTAAATTCAACAGACTTCACATTCACCTTAGTTGCTGTGTCCCAAATTCGTAGCCAACCGTTTGAACTTCCCCAACCACCAGTATCTTCTACTGTCAAGTATTTACTTCCATCATGGTTGAATAATGAAACAGATTGGTCATCACTCATTGATTGCCGGTTATCTTCTAGAAACCCACCCGCTTGAATGACCCATGGGTCAGCAAAATCACTTGTACCATCACCATCTCTATCTGGACATCCATCCCTGTCAACAGTGCTATTGCCAAATGCTACAGGGCAATCATCAACACTGTCATCAAATCCATCCCCATCAGTGTCAAATGCTGAAGCCAGCGGTGCAAAAAACACCAAAGTCAATGCTAGTGAAATGATGATTGCTCGGAACCTTGGATTAGCCAAGTCCCCTTTTGTCATGATGTGCGGAACTACAATCATAAAAAGGGTTTATGGACCCCACGCATCAAAAAAACATCACTAAAAAAGGCAGTATTCAATAACAAAACACCTCAAAACCCCACCACAGAGAGGCGAATGCTTCAATGGGGACAATAGTCACAGCGGTTTTAGATGTCAGCGGTTAATGACCGCGTGTTGCTCCACTTGCTAGAGAATGACCATCAGGCAGACCATTTCATCGTAACCGCTCCAGTCACTCGTCCAGGCATCGCAGAATCTTGCGGTCTTCATCCACCAAATGTTAGTCGAGCCATGCGCCCGTTATTGAAGCAGGGTTTCGTGAGTGAGCATACTCGCCAGATTCGTGGTGAGGCCCGACGTCATAAGACGTGGCAATTAACTGAAAATGGTAGAGAGGAAATCAACAACCGGCTGCCTAAAATCAAAAAGACTAGTGTTCTAATCAGAGGAAGAGATGGAGAAATGCTTGAAGTAAAAGCCAGTGAAGCGGCTGACCGACTTGACAGTAATCTAACTCTGCTACAAGTGCTAATGATGGTTATCGCAGAAGGAATGTTACAGTACGGAGATATTCGTCTTGGCCGTATTGAAAAAGGTGATGATAGGCCCCCACCTGGTCGCTTGCAAATTTTAGCTGGTGCGCATTCAACATACCATGTCAGAGCACCAAAGACTCGAACGGTACATGGTAGGAGTGATGAGAGAGCTGTACTTGATGCATGGTATGAGGGTCGAAAACCAACTCTTGTTGTTAGTGGGATTGCTGGATGTGGTAAGACAACCCTTGTTTCTCATTGGCTGAATCAACGCCTTGATGACGAACCAAATCTCAGAGTTATGTATTATCCATGTCAACCATGGGATACTGCTATCGGAATTGCAACAAGTATTCTCCATCGTCTTGGAATTGAATCTAAAGGAAGTTTGAGTTGGGATCCCTACCGCATCCTTGAATCATTGCCAATGTCACCAAGTGGTAAATTCGACATTGACCTATATCGCCGTCGCCTCACAGCCTATCTCACAGACCCAGAAAAACTGAGAGAGAAAGTATTTGAAAAATTAGAAGAGAAGAGTAAAACCCCCCCCTATATTTTGTTAGTATTAGATGATGTTCACAACGTTGAAGCTGATTCAGCACACCTTTTGGGGTCACTTTTACAAGTTGCAGATCAAACCCCACTACGCATGTTACTCATCTCTCGAACCGCGCTATCTTTCTATGATAGACGTGATGTTCATACTCGTGGTTTAGTATCAGAATTACCTCTCCGAGGCTTATCTTTGGAAGAGGTGGAACAATGGATTGCCCAGTTTGATGTACCGTCACCACCCGAACCAGAAGAGGTTCACAAAATGACCGGAGGACATCCTTTGGCCGTTGAATTATTAGAGATGTATGGGGAGGTTGTACACGGTGATTGGCTAAGATTCCTTGATGAGGAAATATTGCAAGTGCTTCCAGAAAAGCACCGTGATTTATTGGCTTACTTGGCTGCAGCAGAAAGACCAATCCCATGGGCAACATTGGCTTTGGCAGCGGGGGTGGGTGGAACCCCCCCCTCTGATTTATTGAGTCGTGGAGGCTACACGAGGCAATCCGAGAGAGATTATTGCGGGAAGTCGGAGAGTCAATGGATGAGCGCCGCAAAGCGCTCTCAACGGCGATGAAAAATACCGAATGATGAACTAAATCAATTCATGTGCCGGTTTAACCAATCGTCAAACCCACCTTTTTGCTTTGCCCCAGTTGCTTGGTCAACCATCTTCCCGTTGTGAAATAAAACAAGTGTTGGGATCCCTCTGACCCCAAACTTTCCGGGTGAGTTTGGATTATTGTCAACATTGACTTTTGCGATGGTCAGGTTATCCCTTTCTTCTGCAATTTGTTCCAAAACGGGAGCAATCATCTTGCATGGCCCACACCATGGGGCCCAAAAATCAACCAAAACCCATTCATTTTCTGTTGTTACTGTATCAAAAGTCGCGTCTGATGCTTCTACAATTGCTCCTGCCATATCACTATCCCCTGTGCAACCTTTCCCCTCAAACGAGGGTCTTTGAACCTGCCGTCTTCAATGTGAAGGATTGAGAACCCCTTACCTCTCGGGTGGTTTGAGGGGAACGTCATGATTGTATGTCCAAGTATTTTGACTGCTGACTATTGTAATTTAGGAAAAGTGGTTGATGACGCGGTTGCCGCAGGAATTGAATGGATACATCTAGATGTTATGGATGGTAATTGGGTACTCAACAAAACCATCACTTTTGGCCCCGCACTAATTTCATCCATTAGAAAGCGAGTTGGTAGCGATATATTCCTCGATTGTCATCTAATGGTAACTAATGCTACTGATACTTGGATGCAATACGTCAACGCCGGAGTTGACTTAGTGATTGCTCATGTTGAAGCAGTAGATGACTTCTCAGAACTTATCGCAAATTTGCATGATGCAGGCTGTCAGGCTGGCTTAGTTCTGAATCCAGCAACAACTCTTGATGATGTTCTACCTCTTCTCCCAGACCTTGACTTAGTGCTCGTAATGTCTGTGGTTCCTGGAAAGGGTGGTCAATCTTTCATGCCTGAAGTAGAAGGTAAGGTGCGTGCTCTCAGGGCTGCGGTCGATGAACAAATTTCTCAAGGCGGTAATCAAAGCCCATAATATTGCAGAAGTTGCAGATTGGGGGATAGAGGCTGCAGTAGTTGGTTCTGGTCTCATTAATGATAATGGGACAATCGCTGAAAATCTTGCAGAAATCAATTCTGCACTCTAGGTTAGTGTAAGAACCCTCAACACGAGGGTTGAAAATGGTTTAGCGCGGCCAATGAAGTAATGCCTACCGCCGAGTGGATGGTTGAACAAGTCAAAGAGGTCTATCCAAACGCAGAAGTTGAAGCCACTGATACCACTGGTGGTGGTGACCATTGGTTCGTACGAATTGTGGATATTGAATTTGAGGGTGTTCGTTTATTCAAGCGGCAGAAGCCGGTTATCCAGCACTTTAAACCACACATACAGACCAATCATGTACATGCTCTTGACCTCAAATGTCAGACCCCGGAAGAGGCGGCAGAGAGTAGTGGTGAAGAACCATTTTCCCCTCATGAGGCAAAGAGAACTAATTTCGTTGGCTTACAAGTTAGACGAACAAACAAGGAGGAATAAATATGACAGAATTTAATTGGACAGCAGAAGAATTACAGGGAATAGTTGACGAGAATAGATTAGTTCTCTTCATGAAAGGAACACCAGAGCAACCACAATGCGGTTTTTCAGCTCGCGCTGCTATGGTGTATCAACAGTTGGAGATACCATTTGTGTCAGTTAATATATTGGCTGACTCACGAGCAATCCCTGCAGTGTGCGAGTGGTCAGATTGGCCAACGATGCCTCAATGCTTCATTGATGGCGAACTCATCGGCGGCTCGGATATCGTTCTAGAGATGCTTGAATCCGGCGAACTTCAAGAAATGATTTCTGAAGGCAAATAAAGTACTTCAAAAAGTTCAGATATTGATTAGTACTTGATACCGAACTTGTCGTAGATGAATGACATCAGCCAGGCTGGGCCAATCATCAGGTACTGAATGTCCTCAAAGAACGAAGGTTTCGCCCCCTCAACTTTGTGTCCGTAGAATTGGCCACACCATGCAAGGATGAATATGACGAGGCTAGATTGCCATAGTGGAATATCTGTCATTGACCCGTATGAGTTGCAAATCGCGTAACAGAACAGGCACCACAAAGTCATACCAATTGTCAGAGGAAGGGAGAGGCGAGCATAGAATATGACAACCGGAACCAGCATGATGGTGGCAAAGTTCACCCATTCATTGACCGCCATAACTTCCGGGACTGGGATGCTCCAGAGTAACCCTACAATGGTGAGGAAAATCAGAGGAACTGCAAGCCAGTGAATTTTCTTGTTCAGTGGATTCTGGTGACTTTCCCCATAACTATTGAGCCATTCCTGCATTGTGCGAGTATCTCCCATGTGAGGGTGGATGCATATTCGGTCCTTCACACCATCGGCCTAACGTTGAATGGAGTTGCCCATCCAATTCGGATTCCGTAAAAGGCTAGTGCGAAGACAAAAAATGATGCTAAACAGGCTGCCACTGCTGCACCCATTACTGGATTAGATTGAGTAGGAATCAGATAGAGGCTAGCAGCAGCACTCAACGAGATTCCCGCCCAGAGAATCCAAGTATAATTCCAAGGCTTCTCACCAACTTGAATTAAAGCAAGTGAAGGACTTGCCATTGCATGAAATAGCCAAGCAAACAGAAGTGCAAGAAACGGTTTATTCACGACATCTACATAATCGGGAAAGAGAGTCTCAAAGGCAATTGGGCCAACCATCATTCCAATCCCTATACCAATTGGACAAAGGATCACACAGGCAATAGATGACTGTCGGTAACGGTGGGATAACTTCTCAAAATCATCACGAACTTCTCCAAACCAAGATAGTAACACGGCCCTTAGTGATAGTATTGGCCCGTATCCTGCGATAAAGCCTAACCAAGCGATTTGAAAAATCGCAACATCTTCGGGACTTGCAAAGATACCAAGTAGCAATTTCTCAATTCTAACATTGATGACCAAAGCAGCAGAAGCAAATAGAAACGGCAGACCAGTGCTAACCAATTCTTGTGTTCCCATTGCATTAATTTCTGGAATTGGTTGTGCAGGCTCTTGCAGGTGAGGTTTAATCTTTAGAAGCCAAACTAACACAGTGATTCCAAGAGCAACAACAGGTCCAAACAGAGTCGCTTGAGCAAATTGTTCAATAGTGCCATTTGCCCAACTTACCATTAGCAGAGTAACGACTCCTCTGTCGGCAACTCGAACAATTGCTTCCCAGCGTGCTTCGCCAAGTGAGCGCATGCTTGCCCTTAGAGAGTATGTGATTACCTGAAGTCCTGCGGCGCTGGCAAGAAAAATTGCAGGCACCAACCAACCTCCAAACACCATCACTCCAGCATATGCTCCTAGCAATCCAATCATCACCATTAGTGGGAATTGAATAGAAATTATCCTAGATGTAAGGCTTCCTAGATTGTTACCAAGTCTAGCACCATCACGTGCAATTAGTGTGGGGAGCCCAAGGTCTACGAGTATCACACAGACATGGAAGAAGTCTAACAGTAGAACGAATGTACCATAGTCATCAGATAGTAAAGCCCGAGTCAATATCACATGAATTATTATCCCAAAAATGAGGTTAATCCCGTCAGCTCCCGAGAGCCAAAGTGTATCCCTTTGAGGGACTACTTTACGCTCGAATGAATCCTCTTCCTTGGCCATTTAAAGTCCCGCCAATTCAGTAAGTTTTAGGTGAAGAGGTTCGGTAGTTTGTTGCCAATCAAACTCCCTTTCAGCATCGTTTCTAGCTTCTTTACCAATGCTAATCAAATCTGCTTTGAACAATTCTTCTATCTGGTTTGCCCAGTCATCCAATGGTGCATTATGGTCAATGAGTTTGACCCAATTTCTTTGTCCAATAGATTGGTGTGGGGTAATGTTTGATAGAACCATAGGTAAGCCCGCAGCAGCCCATTCACGTACCTTTAGGGGGCTTGCAAGACGCCATATTTCGCCATCTGGAAGGGGAAAGACAGCAACGTGGCCAGAGGTAAGAAATTGAGGGATTTGCTCCGAAGGTAGTGCTCCTAAAACCTCCAACCAATCATATTGAGTTGCTGTTTTTTGTAGTTCAGTCAAGCAATTTCCGGTGCCAGCAATTCTCATTTTGAAATCAATTCCTCTTGCAGCAATGACTGACCCAATGTCGACCAATTGCATTATTTCTCTTTCTTGGTCGAGTTGCCCGTGGTGGACAATGGTAGGTACCCCGGTAAAATTTGAGGGCTTGAATTTTGAAACATCAACGCCTGCTTCTAGAATGGTAATGGGTTCAACAATTCGTTTCTGTTGGCGATTCCAATCAGCAAGTGCTTGTGATTTTGGCACTGAACCAGAAGCTCCTTTTGTACTGGCCAATTTGTATGCACGGCGATATTCAAACCATTGAAGTCGACCAGCAAGGGAACGGAAAACCGGTGGACTTCTATCAACAATTAGCCATGGGATATTGGATTGTACCAGTGCCTTATGCGAACCCGCGACTGCTTGCCACTCTACTAGTGCAACATCAAAATCTCCTTGGTTTACAATAGTGGGCAGATTTTTCTTTAAATCACGGCCGAAGGTTAGCCAACCTAATCCTGGTATGCGAGATCGTTTGACGCCAAAAAAAGTGTTTCCATCTTTACCAATCATTTTCGCTGTTTCATTAGGTTGGCCACTCTGGTGAGGAACACCTCCTTTTGGTGCAATGATTGTGACTTTCCAACCCTTCTTTGATAATGAGTTTGTGACTGCCAATTGAGTGGTGCTGGCGAGGTCCGAGCCGAGCCGCTTTGCTGTCACCCAGAGAAGTTTCACGATTACCCGAAATGCCGACTCCTATATCGTTGCTACATCTCCCCCGCACCAAAGGTGGCCGGGTTGAAGCGAGTCTTACATGTCGGCCCAGTTGAAAGCCGAGGTGGTATGCAGGCAACAATCAGACACCATCTGAAGCATCCACCTGCAGATTGGAATACTGAATCTATCAACACACACGTTGATGGTTCAATACTTGCAAAAATCAACGCTTGGCGTATTGCCAAGAAAGAACTGAAATCCAGACTCAAAAATAACCCTCCAGATGTTGTTCACATTCATACAGCTACCAGTTATTCTTGGTGGAGGAAAATTAGAGCAGTCAAAATGTGCATTAGCGCAAAGGTCCCGGTTGTTTTACAGATACATGCAGGAAATTTTAACACCTTTTTGCTTAATTCTAACTCGGTTAGAACTAATTTTTTCAAGATAACATCCCACTCATTGGTAACGCCTGTGGCTTTGACACCTCGTCATAAGAGGGAAATAGGATTGGATAATATGCAGGTTATCGGTTCCCCAGCACCTCCAATTAGAGAGATTAGCACCTTAGATCGAAACCCTAATTTGATGATTTTACTTGCTCGTCCCTCACCCATTAAAGGACATCAGTTAGCAATTAAAATTACACAAGAATTACGCACTCGCGGCCATGATGTCCATCTTCACCTTTCAGGGGTTTCACCAGACCATAAGTGGATAGGTGAACTTGGCCCTGAGCAAGGGATACATGCTCGCGGATGGTTAACTGGTGAGCAGAAAGATGAGTTGCTTACAACTGCTGGTTTGCTGTTGATACCATCTGATTACGAGGGTATGCCGGTGGCGGCTATGGAAGCCCTTTCTTGCGGATTACCAGTGGTTGCATCCCCTTCTTGTCAAGGAATTTTAGGAGATGGTGGGGCCATCATTGAAAACTTAGATTATAATGTATGGGCAGATGCTATTGAAGAGATTCTCAAAGATACGGCTTGCTGGGAGAAAATGGCATCCGCCGGTCCTGTGTCTGTTACACGACAGACGCCAGAAATGTTAGGCAAACAGTGGGCAGAACTTTACCAAAATTCACTTCAGGAGGCCATAGAATGACTCCAACTGAATGGATGATTATTGGTGAAATAGGGCTTGGCTCAGTTGCCATCTTGCCCTTACTTTTACAGGACTGGTTTTCTCGTAAATGGCTTATTAAACACCCATTCCCACAATTTCCAGAAGGAACAACCGACCCCCTTCCGAGAATGACAGTGATTATTTGTGTGCGCGACGAAGAGTTGGTAATTGAAGGTAAATTGTCCGACCTAGCTCGCAAGCTCTACCCAAGAGAATTGCTTGAGGTTTTGGTAATTGACACCGGTTCATCCGACCGAACCATGCAAGTTGTTGAAGATTGGATTTCCAACGCTCCAGAATTTGGTCCATTAGTTCGACTACTATCAACAACCAGTGTTGCAGGCAAATCAGCAGCGGTAAACCTAGGATTAGCTGAATCCCACGCTGATAGCGAAGTGGTGGTTCTCACTGATGCCGATTCACGCTTGGAAGTGAATGCTTTGGAGAGAATCGGCCGATGGTTTTTGAATCCAGAAATTGGTGCAGTTTGTGGCCAGCAGCAGCCAATAGGTGAAAATGGCAAACCTGTGTTGGGATCTAGTGTATATCGTTCATACTACAATCGTGCGAGAGAGGCTGAAAGCCGTCTTGATTCAACACCAATTTTTGAGGGCTCTCTAGCTGCTTACAGTCGTAGTGCAATCAATGCAGGAGTTGTAGCCGATTCGAATGCTGATGATTCACAATTAGCGGTTGAAGCACGCCGACAAGGATTGAGGGCAATCCATGATCCGGATTTACATTTTTTTGAAGCGGTACCAGTATCGCTTTCAGCAATTCATAGCCAAAGGATGCGGCGAGCCCAAGGGCTCGTGCGCCATCTTTGGCGAAATTCAGATTTGATGTTCTCCAAGAAAATGGGGGCACCGATGAGAATGACCATGCGAACCCTGTTTTACGTACACATCAAGATGCCAGCCCTAGTTATTGCATCTCTTTCCTGTGGCCTTGGTGTACTCTTGTCAGTGGTTTTAAACCCTCAACAATGGACTCTTTTCCCGATTAGTATTGCAGCCCTCAACTTGTCTTTGTTTCTCGCAATACTATACCCTCCCTTTGCAGTTCGTGTGTTAAGTTCTGATTCGATACGCCCGATGAATGCATTAACTTCGTTTACTCATTCAATGGCTATTCTAGTATGGGTACATTTGAGAATCATACTTCGTTTGAAATCACATATATGGAGACCTATTCAAGAGATTCGAGAGTCAATTAATCGCTTTGACCAATTACAGTAATACATTGATCCGATGTAGTATCCATTGGTTCAAAACATCTAGCATCTAACATTAAATTTGCTAGGTAGTGAAATTTTTACAAAAAAAAATGGCCCCCGTTGAGCCGCCCAAAGGCGACCCAACGAAGACCGTGTTTGCATTACTTGTGTGTTATATTGAACAACTTTTCAGTGTTCAGTTAACCATCTGGCTAGTTGAACCAGCAACTGTGTGGCCACCGTTCAACACGGAGATACCGACGTCACAGCCTTGTGCACTGCAGATTTCTGCTGTGCCTTCACTTAGGAAGATGTACTCCCCAGGTTCCCATGCGTTGTCGTTGTCACCAGCGGATTGTGTGATATTACAATCGTCAGTTCCTGTTACGCTGCATGTGTAGACGTGGTCGCCGACACTCAGTGTAACCTTAACGAACGACCATGCTAGGTCATCCTTTCCAGTCATCTGCATGCGGATCAGTGTATCTGCTCCGTCTGCAGCTGGGTCTGCGCTGTCATCTGCGTCTGCTGATGTGTAGGTGTTCAGTGTGCTAGCGGTGGTGTCTGTTCCCTCGCTTGCTAGGCTGTTTGCCCACACATACAGTACTCCGGCCAACACGACGGTGATTGCTACCATTAGGATGGTTGCGATAACCGGGCTGACTGTAGTCCTCATTCCCCCGCAGGGGTACTTCTGCCTATGATGCCTATTGATATTAAGGTAACTGCCGGATTGAATCACAATACCCCAATTCCTGAACGCACCACTGGTCTAATATTAATTGGCATATTAGAGTATCTTGTGAGAAAACATAACATCATCGCACTAGTACAGTTATTTTGTAAAGACGCACATGATTGACAACCTTGTAATTAGAATAATTCAATTTTATTCAAATATGATTTTGTCTGCATTTGATAATTATTGATGGCCGAGCCTAGTGGTCAAAAAGAAAGGTGAACAGGGAGAGAGGTATACGTAGAGGGGATGGGATGCACACTCGACGAAGAACACTCAACGGCCCTGTTCACTACAGCCCTTACGGTGATGGCATAAAATCGTTTTCAATCCCGGATACCAAGATTTCACCATTGCGAGACTGTTATTCATTAACATTATTTATTCAATTGTAAGTATTTCAGCGCCACCAGGAGCAATCCATACGGTGTGTTCGTATTGGCTAATTAGCCCTCCATCTGCACACCTTAGCATATTGTATGTTTCAAGGAATCTAATATTGATTAATTTCTTTGTCAATGCATCCCATTTACTTTGCAGGCTTTCCTCGTTTTCATTTGGAAACGGTTTCTTTAGCAACGGGAACGCCCATCTTTCAGCAAATGGTAGTTGGTGGTATCGTTCTTCGAGATATCTTGCCATTGTAGCCCCTAACGGCTTTAACTTGTTTTTTGCTAAAGCCTTCTTTACTGAAACATTACCAGTTATTCTCCAAATATTACTTGAGTTCCGAGGTGCTACATTTTCTATTAATCCCTGTTCCCCTGTGGTGTTGAATGGTTCAACTGCAAAAATCCCACCTTGTGTGACTTCACCTTTGAACGATTGGTTATTTGCTCCACAAGCGAATGAAGGAACCGAAGTCCCAGCGTGTAGATTGAAGGTTTCAAGTTGATGGCCACAGAGATTACTGATGGGAGCGAACCCAGCATCAATTTGAGCTTGTTCAGCAGCAGCCCCAACTTCATGCCAAGGGGTTCCGGGGTGCATCTTCTCAATTGACGCATCTCTAGCCTCTATTGATGCCTTGATTTGATCAGTGTGTTTGTTACCATTACCTACCTCAAGAGTAAGGGCATTATCCCCAACAGCACCCTTGACATGGACTCCAATGTCTAACTTAACTAAATCACCTTTTTTGAATATCATCTCACTTTCCCAACCAGGTGGGTTGGCTTCATTGTGGTCAGTCGTGTAATGTGCAGCAATATCATTCACTCCGATAGTTGTTGGGAATGCGGCTTTGCCTCCATGGCGGTGAATGTAGCGTTCAGCAGATTCAATGACATCGTTCCAACTAGCCCCTGGTATAATTTCATCTTTGATGGCTTCTAATGCTCTTCGAGCAACATGCCCAGCATCACGCCAGGTTTTCAAATCATCTTCATTGACCACGAACTCACCTCCTTTTTACTTATGATACCCTCTCTGAGAACCTGTAATTGCTCACCCGATGTGAGGGTGGCGTAGTCATCACACCGTATCAACGTAGTGGGTGGTTCATTCGAACAAGTTCCAGCAATGAATCCCGCGGATTCTATTCCCAATGCCTCAGCAGCATCTTGGCAGTCTGCTACTGGACCCATCCCGCTAATGTTCGCACTTGTTGCTGTAAGTGGTCCAACTTCGGTGAGAAGTTTTCTGCTGATTTCTGTTGTGATGATGCGAATGGCAATGAAATCACCCCCCACTCTACTGTCAAGAGTTTTTAGCGCTGGGAGGATTAGAGTCAGCGTTGATGGCGGGAAATCCTCAAACAATTGCTTCGCTTGTTTTGGTACTGCAACAATTTCACTTGCTTGTTCTAAATCTGCAACAGCTAGGGATACAATCATATCATTTTCCCGCTGTTTTAATCTAAACAATTCATTTAGAGCATTAGAAGTGGGTTTACAACCTAGTGCAGGTAAATTCGAAGTCGGATAAACTACTGGTAGACCAAGATGAATCCTGTCAACCAAGGCTTGCCAATGTGAGTCCTCGCCACTCATAACGGCAAACCGTCGTGGCATCCCCTCTTCAAGCAAACCGTCAAACCCAAGATTTTATCTAAGCCAAGTTTCAACATGTTTCTGAGCAATTTCATCGGCAATTTGTTGATCTGCAGTCTTAATCAATAATTTTCCGCTTGGGAAAAGTGTCAAGTTGACTGGACCAGAAAAGGTGTAACATAATCGATTTTTAAGTGTGCATTCCCAGCCCGAAGAAATAATTTTTTCAGCAACCTTGCTCATTTCAAATTGGCTAGGGGAAGCGGGTTGAACTTGCCAGGCGGCTCGCCCACTACAAACTTCCAAGAGATATTCTCCCATCTCAGATATTCCCCTTCATTTTTTCTTGCATAAGTGTCAAGTCACGAGCTGCGCTGACTGCTTTTTTCTTGGCAATAATTACCCAGCCTACAAATACCACGAATAGAAAACACGAGACGATGTTTACATGGTGATAAAATGCTAGAAATTGTTCCTCGTCAATATAATTTGCAATACCCAGAATATCTAGGAAAAAATATCTACTCAAATCCTCCATTGTTAGAATTGATGGTAAACCTTGATTCAATAACCAAGGTTGAATGTAATCATCTATCAAGATTGCACCCGGCCCGGCGAGTAGAGTTACCCACCGCATGAAAGCAACAATTCTCAATACTTTGAATCGCCCTTGTAATTCGTCATCAATTGGCGTAATAGAACTATAATTTTCCAATTTTAGGTTCACTCAACATTCACTCCATCGGTTGTTGACATTTCACCCGGCTCTGGTGGGCCTTGTGGTGGGCCTTGTGGTGGACCTTGTGGTGGACCTTGTGGTGGACCTTGTGGTGGGCCTTGAGGAGAGATTGGTGGAGCAGAATCTATTGTGGGGTTATCTTGTGAAGGTGGCATCATTCCCGGCGGCATTCCTCCCGGTGGCATCATTCCCGGCGGCATTCCTCCTGGTGGCATCATTCCCGGCGGCATTGGGCCGGGTGGCATCATACCTGGTGGCATCATTCCCGGCGGCATCCCTCCTGGTGGCATCATACCTGGCGGCATTCCACCCGGTGGCATCATTCCCGGCGGCATTCCTCCAGGTGGCATCATGCCGGGTGGCATTCCACCCGGTGGCATCATACCTGGTGGCATTGGGCCGGGTGGCATCATACCTGGCGCCATTTGATTCACCGGTGCACTCTCTGGTACTGGTACTGGTGCAGGAGTTGGTAGTGGTTCTTGAGGCGCCATGACAGGTGCATCAATTGTAGGGGGCGCACTCATCATTGGAGGTGGCCCGGTAGGGGCGGCAGGTGGTGCTGTAACATGCTCTTGGACAGGTGTAGTAATAGGTGCAGAAATAGGTGCAGAAATAGGTGCAGAAATAGGTGCCTGAGCCGGGGCAAGAAGGTTGCTCACTGGTGGCGTCACAACAGGTTCTTGGACCGGAATATCTGCACTGAAAGCGCTGGCCAATGGGTCTGCAATCGGGGGCGCAGCAACAGCAACAGCAGGCTCAGTTTCAAAACCAACTAATGCACTTCCAAAAGCAGCATCAAATATGCTACCGCCAACAGCACTTCCTTTACCATCAGATTGAATTGGTTTCCGGAAGGTCTCTGCGATTCTAAGGTCAGATGGATGTGGGCCCAATTCAACTATTTGACCACCAGTACTTGATTGATACTCTAGTTTAAACAACCAGGCACCAGAATTAGGATTTACAAAATACGAGTAATCTTGGCGAATACCAGCTTGAATCTCACTTGCAGATTCGTGTGGTTCAGCCTTCCCACCATCCATAGTACGCATTTTAGGGACAATGCTAGATACCGTTTCAGCACCCTCATTTGTAACTTCAATTACGATTCTTAGAGCATCTCTGTCATCATCATCAATATCATCATCAATGCAGTGAATTCGAATCTTGAGTGCCCCACTTCGCACAGTAAATTCGTCGCTCATGGTCACTCCCAACCGTGCCGACAGCCGTCCCATTACTTGAAGCGCACCCCGCCAAGGGCTCTAAATCAGAAATTATTTTTTCTTTTATTCATTCAACTATGCTAGGTTATCCAGCAATGTTTGATGTATAAATTATGGTTAGCGAAGATGTTTACGAAGTGCTGGGGGTAAACTAGTTCCATCCACGACAATAGAGCCAACAGTCAAATCAATAGAACTTTGATGTGTGTGACGTTTATGGATCAACATCAAGTCACGAATTCCAAACAATAACATCCCCAATAATGGGATTGCATACTTCATTTTTCGCAGTGCCCTTGCATCCCAATCACTCTTTACTAGGGGTTTCCCATCTTCTAGTACCACTGCTAAACCCAACCATCGTTGCGCATAAGAGCGCCCATAGCGAAGCCCGGTAAATTTGTGATATAGATAATTCCCAGAGAAAATCAAGAACCAATCAACCAAGAATAGTACCGCCCCCTTTCCTCCTGAAAGTGCCAATCCTAGGTTATACGCTTGAACAATACTGGCTACTCCACCAGATAAAATAGAGGTTAGTAAGTGAAGCACACCCATCACAAAAATAGTGTCAATCATGTAAGCGAGTGCGCGCGTTCTTGCTCCTGCTAATATAGTCCCTTCAGGAATTACCCAAAGCCCTCCAGCGGCTTTTACCGCTTCTTTCGCTGGATTAACAAATTCCCCTTGGTGTGTGGATATTGGGTTCTCTTGTTTGGTCATCTCGCCACCTCTCAGTAACTTTGGAGGACGTGCCACGCCTCAAGTTTCCTATCTCTAACCCACTCAAGCCACCCCTCCCAATCACCGTCATGACGGAGTGTGTCAGCACACCCCACAACGATTAGGCCGCGGCGGGGCCTTGTGATGGCAACATTGAGCCTTCTATGATCTGACAAGAATCCAACCTCGCCGTCATGGTTTGCTCTTACTGTTGAAAGAACGATGACTTCTTTTTCGCGTCCTTGATATCCATCAATACTACGAATTTCAAGGCCACCTGCTTCTTCATCACCTTCGCCGGCTAGAATTCCTTTTCCATCAAACAAATCAGTCAGTAATTGCACTTGGCCGTTGTAGGGCGAAACCACACCGATATCTGATGGTTGTAAGTCACCAGCGCTGAGTAATTGCTCAACTATTTTCACGACCCAACCTGCTTCATCTCGGTTAACACGTGACTTGCCATCTACTGCTAGTTCCTCAGCACCGTCTATTGGAACAAAAGCAACAGGTGCATCCCAATCAGGCCATAAGAAGCCGGCAGGGGCAATTCTATCATCAGCGCTTACACCATTCTCAAGTTGATTATCATAATAGCGTGCCGAGGAATATTCAGCTATCACTGGATGCATACGATATTGGGTTTTGAGCATGGTTGGAGTCATTCCAGCGTCTATCATACGCTCAAACAGACTTCGCCTCAAACCATCCTGTTCGGCTCGGCGAGAAATTACAGTCGGAGGAAGTTGGCGATGATCTCCAACTAAAACAAGCCGACGACAACTTCGCATGATTGGAACCCACGTCGCTGGTTCAATTGCTTGTGTAGCCTCATCAATTAGAATGTTGGAAAATTTTCGTTGTCCAAGTATCTGATGCCCCACGCCAATACATGTGGAGCAAATGACTTCAGCGCCATCAAGAACATCATCACTCATTGATGTTTCAAGTGCCCGAATCGATTTCCATCCCATCTTCAAGTCACGGTGTGCAAGCCCTTTCTCCTTGCCTTTGAAAGTAGATAGACGTCGTTGTAGGCTTTCCTGAAGACCCAGTAATTCCCTGACCTCTTCTTGGAGTGGGTGCTCCTCTACTCTTGCTCGTACGGTTGCAGACCTAAGGTGTGCTCTCACCTTTACTGGTTGACCAATTCTAACTGCTTTGACACCGAGGTCTAATAGCCCCTCTAGCAGGTTATCAACTGCTACATTACTGTCAGCAGTCGCTAATATTGGGCCAGTGCCTTGCTTTGCCCACCCTTGAAGGATTCTTACAGCAGTGTGGGTTTTACCAGTTCCTGGCGGCCCCTGAATCAGACTAAGTCTAGATGTCATAGCCCTTTCAAAAGCCTCTTCTTGGCTTTCATTCAGTTCATTTGGAGTAAATACATCACGCCATTTCACACCACGAAATTCAGGCCTCATCTTGGCTGAATCGTTAATGTCTCTTGGCCTCCCAAGTAGTAAATCCGAGAGTGTCGTTGGCGGTTCATCTCGAAGAATTTCACGAAGTGCATCTTGCATTCTATCATGTGCAACTCTGTTCGCCCCTCGATCAATTCGCCAAGTTCCAGTGCGAACTTTGTCAAGATTTTCAGAAACAACAACCGAGAGAGAGTTACGTTTTCGGGTTAGAACAATCCCTTCAACAGTGATTTCTTTTAGTGGATTATTACGGCATATTGTGACAATATCTCCTTGTGAAAAACGATGGTTGCCTAGGTTTTTCCCTTTTTGGGCAGAGAATTTCACAACTCTTTCACCAAACAGCCAGCCGCTGTTTCTAGCAATTACACCTATCAGTGTGTAGCCATATTCTACCAGTTTTTGTTTAGACCAATGACGCAGACGCTCTTCAACTTGCTCCATTTCATCTTCAAGTTCCCAAGTGATTAATCGTGAATAGCGGCTATGGAAATCTTGGGCACGGATGAAACGAGTAGTTTCACCATCTAGTGAAGGGGAAGGCAGGTCTGTACCATCACCTGGTTTGAGACGACGAACGCCACCTCGTTTTTCATCTGCCACATTTTAGGCGGACCATCTGTTGTCTTTCAACCTTCCAATTGTGAAATATCGCCATAGGCGGATGAATCAACTATACAGCGGAAGGTGAGTATTATACCTTAATCGTGCGCGGATATAGAACGAGGCAAATGTTCGGACGCTGGCGCAAGGCAAAGGAAGAGGCAGGTTTAACCTGCCCTTTATGCAGCGAAGTATCCCCTGAAGGTACCGAAGAATGCCCGAAGTGTTACCATCAACTTGGAAAGAGTATTATAGTTAGCACTTCTATTTTTGACGAATTACTAGCCGAAGATGAAGAAGGTGATGATAGTGAAGTTGTTGATTGGTCAAAACACACCTTTGAAATTGATGATGTAACGATTGATGTCAGTCAATACGAAGAGGATTCAGACGCTGTAGCATTATCCGCAGCACCTAATTTTGCAGCCATTGAAGCTGATGCTCCAAGTCAAGTTCCTAAAGTTGCTGAAGAACTAGAAGAAGGTCAATATGAACTCAGCACATCAGATGCACCCGAGAATGTAGAGAAGTTTGTAGTTCCTACTTCGAAGGAGGTTGAGATAATTGAAGAGCCTGCCCATCAGGTTGACCTAGTTGTGCCATTATTGCCAAAAGGTGCGTCAGAAAGTACTCAAGAAGAGGAGCCACTATCTGACCCATCAGAGGTGCCAGAGGAGAAACAAACCCTCTCAACAGAAGAAAATCCACAAGCAATTCCTACAATTTCGGACAATTCTACAGCCGAGCCAGTTACAGCAGAACCAGCGGTTGAGCTTGTTGCGGTTCCAACACCGACACCGACTCCAGTTCCAACTTCAACCGCAACACCAGTGGTTCCAGTGACTCCAGTAACGGCCCTCCCTGCTCTGCCAGCAACACCTCAGGTAAATGCGACATCAACTCCAGATATTGCTTCTACAGCAAAGCCAGCGATTCCAAAACTTCCGAGTTTAAATTCCGCGGATTCAAACGGCGCAGTTTCAACTACAGCACCTGTACTTCCATCAGTACCAACTACTCCAGCACTTCCAACCGTGCCAACATCAAGACCAGATGCTAACGCATTCAAACAGGATGTAGACTTGGATGTTGATGCAGAGTCATCTTCAGCAACCCCTCCCCCACTTGATGGCCAGATGTGGCCATGGCCGCAAGGAGAATCTTATGATGACCTAATTGTAAGGAGGAAATTGCGCCAAGTGATGGAATCAGTGAAGGGTGGTGATTTGGATGGTGCGGCTAGAGACCTTGACAAATTAGGACCCCACCTTGGAGACCGAAAAGAGATTCTTTTCCATGTAGGTGTTGTACTCAAGAAATTGGGCCGGGAAGAAGCACTTCGCCGAATGCTTGAGACCGCACGTAGGCTTCATCCTGAAGACCAACATGTAGCAACAGCACTCACCAGTCTTGGAATGTAATCATAATTTGATGGGTTCATAAGGGATGGAAACATCTCATACTCTATGTGCGATTTATTTGGTATGAGTTGTAATCAAGAAGATAGAGCTACACGGAGTTTACCACGTTTCGCTGTTTTTTCCTCACGAAATCCTCACGGATGGGGTGTTGGTTGGTATGAGGGGGGCCTAGCCCGTATAGAGCGCGCTCCCGGTCGAGCAGATTATTCTGAGCAATTCCTAGAATCAATTGAAGAAGCCCGTAGTACAAACCTCATTGCGCACGTACGTTACGCCACCCATGGTAGCCAAATCACTTGCAATTGTCATCCGTTTGTTCGACAATACCGTGGCCGAGATTGGATTTTTGCTCACAATGGTTGGGTCAGCGGTGCAGATAATCACCATATGGCTGAAGGTGATACTGATTCAGAGCAAATATTTAATCACATCATGGATGAGATTGAGTGCTATCAGTCTCGCGGGGAAATACGCGGTACTATTCCCGCTTTAAAACACGCAATTGCGACGGTGTTTGAGCGTTATGGAGATGATATTAATCTAAATTTACTAATTTCTGATGGTAGTATGATGTACGTTTTCCACCACTATCCTGGAAAGCCAATTTATCTCACCCGCCGCTCTAAATCGTATGGTGACGCGGCTTTAGTGTCTACACAGAAACTCACAGGAGAACATTGGGTTAAATTAGAGCAAGATCGTTTACTTGTCCTTGACCGTGGCGAGGTTTTGCTGTATAATCATCCACTTATTTGATTTTTTTCAGGAATTGTTGTTTGGCAAAATCATAACACCACATAACCATTCGAGCATCATGATGCACGCGACACCGACCCTCGTCATTGATGATGAGTTATTACTGCGGCCCGCTGGCATTGAATACCTTGACCAACTAGCCATCGCATTTGAGGAATCAATGCCAGAAGTCATTGGTGGGTTGCCTTGGTATGATGTTGAAGATGAGATGTATGTTCAACTTGAGCAATATCTGTATGATGTTGGCAAAGGTGGTAAAATTGGCCGAGCCCATCATTGGGTAATTATTGACAAGTCAAATGAGAGTTTACTCGGACTGGTGGCATTTGACCGATACACTAGGCTACGCGAAGCGCATTGGAATCTTGGCTATTGGGTACGCAGATCTGCAACTAGAAGAGGAATCGCTAAACGTGCGGCTAACAAATCATTAGATTGGATTTCAACCACACAAGGCGGCCCTACTTCTGTAGAAATCACGGTCGACCCAAAGAATGAGGCTGGATTAGCCACTTGTAATTCTATGGTAAAAAAATGGCAAGGGGAAAGAGTAGAGCGGGTTGATGGTGAGGTTGAAATTGCTGGTGAAATGCGCCATCATATCACCTTCATACTACCTCGATTACCCTTAACTGTAGTAGATAATTCTCAAGAAGGGAAGGTTTGGCTTTCATTAGACACCGATGATTTATGCCATCATCCTAAGGTGTATGGCCATCCAAAAAGGTCACAGAGAAATTCCCCTCAAGCGTACAAAATGAGTGAAAGGTTGGACAAATCGTGGGAGGGATTCTTTCGTTGGAGGGAAGGCCGAGGAAAAGGTTTGCCAGTAACCCTGTTTGTCATTAGTGAACAGTTAGATGATGTTGACTTTGCTACTAATTTGAAACAACTTTTAGCAAATGATGAAACTATTACTATTGGATGCCATGGCAATAAGCATAGATGCTGGTCTGCATGGCCAGAAGATAGAACTGGATTTGGCAACGAACTTTCATTTTCAATGGAAAAACTCTCAGCCTTCGCAGGAGAAAAATTCCGTCCTTGGTTCCGCGCCCCTGGGGGTTACATCGCTCCTTGGATGATTGAGGTGTTAAGTGAATATGGGATAACACTTGATTCATCGGGAAGTGTGACTAAGGTTAGCGATAGAAAAGTTGGTTTGAAATCTGGGTTTGAAAATGTTAGGGGTACCGCTTGGAGGAAGGGTTTGGTTGAGCGATACTGGCATTCTCGCTTTGGTATTCCTGTAACAGGTCCCGCACTTCGTATTCCACTACTGAAAAGTTTAGCTAAACAGCAGTGGATGAAAGTCACTAAAGATGCTAAATGTGTGAATGAAAATGCCCTCTTAACGCCGACTTTCATGGTTAATTCATTGTACTGGCATCTTCTTGACCACGCTGGTAAAAATGGGGATTGGGGACCACCAATTCACCCCACGCTGAATACGATTGAAACCGTTTCAAACTACAAACGGTAATATGAGCCCCCTAAGTCGTAATGGCTGACCCTTCGGGTCCACAGTGCTCTAGATAGCAAAAATTGGGAGTGATTAAATGGCTGATGTAGAATATCCTGGTATCCCAACAACTACCGACGGTGCCGGAAATATTGTGTGGGTAGAGACTCACATAACCGATGGTTCATGTGCTTTTCCGATAACCTCCTCAACAACTATGGGTGTTGGTTACAACATGGAAGTTTCAAATGGCAAAGAGAACCTTTGGGGAACTAAACTTGCTTTCATTGAGCCTGAATCAGAACATTCGTCAGCATCTGCCGCCGAAGGGTTTGCATTGGCTGGTGGCCGCGTTACTAATTTCACAAGTGGACAAGGCCTTATTTTGATGAAGGAGGTTCTCTATGTCATTAGCGGCAAACGGCTTCCAATCGTGTTCCATATTGGCTCAAGGGCAATGACTAGTCAATCACTCAATGTCCACGCAGGTCACGATGACATAATGGGTGTGTCAGATGTTGGATGGGGTATTCTATTTGCTCGAAATGCTCAGGAAGCAGGAGACCTTGCACTAATCTGTAGAAGAGCCGCTGAAATAAGTTCAACACCATTCTTGAATGTTCAAGATGGATTCTTAACAACTCACACAATAGAAAATGCATTGTTGATTGAACCAGAAATGATGCGGGATTTCGTTGGTGACCCAGCAACAAAACTTCGTAATATGTTTGATCCATATAATCCGATAATGACTGGCGTAGTTCAAAATCAGGATGCTTACATGAAAGGGAAGATCGCCCAACGCTATTTTATTGATTTAGTTAAGCCAGCTGTGATGGAATCAATGCAGATATTTAGTGACTTAACTGGTCGTAAATATGACTTAATTGATGGCTATATGATGGAAGACGCAGAGTATGCAATTGTTGGTATTGGCTCAATGATTGAAACCGCAACAGCGGTTGTAGATTATCTGCGTGAACAAGGTCGCAAAGTTGGTTGTGTCCATGTCACATGTTTCCGCCCGTTCCCTAGCGGAGAAATAGCTCGCATGATTGGTGGATGCAAAGCAGTTGCAGTACTTGAGAGGATGGATGACCCTATGGCAGCAGATAATCCGCTAACAATGGAAGTAAAAACCGCGTTGTTTGATGCTGGTTTCAATCCTAAATTATTCACCGGCTCTTATGGCCTTGGTTCAAGAGATGTCACATCATCTGATATTATCGCAACTTATGATTTACTAGCAAGTGGTGAGGAGCCACGTTACATCACTCTTGGAATTGACCACCCAACAGCATTAGAGCGTACTCATGAATACGATGGTCGCCCAGATGGCGCCTTTAGTATGAGGGGTCATAGCGTAGGTGGATTTGGTAGCGTAACAACCAACAAAATCATCGCTACAATATCTGCTGACTTGTTTGGAAAGAGGGTACAAGCATTTCCAAAATATGGTTCTGAAAAGAAGGGATTACCAACTAATTTCTATCTAACTATTGCTGATGAAAGAATTCGTATTCACCACGAATTAGATGTTCTTGACTTCATCGCTGTCCAAGATGAAAATGCCTTTGCAACTGGTAATCCTCTGAAGGGATTGAAGGATGGTGGGAGTGTGTTTATCCAATCAACAGCAACGTCTGCTGAACAGGTGGTAGAGAATCTTCCTGCAAGTGCGATAAAGGAAATATGTGATCGTGACCTGAAAATCCTGTATCTTGATACTGCTAAAATTGCTCGTGAAGTTAGTAGTAGTGTTGATTTGATAGTTAGAATGCAAGGTATTGTACTTCTTGGTATATTCCTCAAATGCACACCATTCGCCAGTCAAGTTGATGACCAACAGATGTATGCTTCAATTGAAAAATCACTTCGCAAATATTTCGGTAAGCGTGGTGAACAAGTTGTTGCCGATAACCTAACTTGTGTTCGCCGTGGCTATGAAGATGTTTCAGTCATAACTGCAGAGGAACTTGATTCGCTGGAGGTGAAGTTATGACCATTAGACTACCAACTGCACATGACAAGGATTTCTTCGATATCGAGGATTTTGAAAACCGAATCATCGGCGCTTACAATGATGGTTCAGCATCTGACAGTTTGTCTGCAGATTCGGTTCACGCCCGCTCAATTATCGCAGCAGGTTCAGGACGTCACCGTGATTTTTCTTACATTGCTCCGGAGATTCCTGAATTCATTGCTGACGCATGCGTTGGTTGCATGGATTGTGTTACAATGTGCCCTGATACTGCCATTCTTGGAAAAGTGGTTGATGAAGAAACCCTCAACACGAATCTCAATATTCTTCCCCAATCAGAACAAGAAGAGATGAACCAACTTTGGCCAAAAACCCGGAAATACTGGGATAACCGAGTGAAGAAGGGCAAGAAACCTGGACGGTTTGGTATTTTCATTGACCCGTCAAAATGTAAAGGTTGTTCGGAATGTGTAGAAGTTTGTGGAGATAAAAATGCTCTAGCCATGGTCGGTAAGGAAAAGTACGGCATGGAACATCACAGGAAATTGTGGGAATTTTACGAAGCACTTGGACCAACAGACCACGATTACATCAATGAAAGGTCATTGATGGATATGATGCTAGCAGAAGAATCCCTACTCTATGTTGGTGGTGCTGGTTCCTGTGCTGGTTGCGGCGAGGCTACGGCTCTTAGGATGATGGCAGCAGCAACCGGATTTGTGTACGGAAAAGAACGATTTGGTATTGTCAATTCAACAGGGTGCTCAACAGTTTATGGTTCCACTTATCCTTTCAATCCGTGGGACATTCCTTGGACTAACTCTCTCTTTGAAAATGGTGCTACTGATGCAATGGGTGTTCGAGTACGATGGGACCAACTTGGATGGGAAGATAAGAAACTGTGGGTCGTTGGCGGAGATGGTGCAATGCTGGATATTGGCTTTGGTTCACTATCTCGTCTGCTTTCTTCGGGATTGAATGTTAATGTGTTCATTCTTGATACTCAGGTTTACTCAAACACTGGTGGCCAAGCTTCAACCAGTACATATGTTGGGCAAGATGCAAAATTCGCTGCTCATGGTAAGGATATTCATGGAAAGACAGAGAGGCGTAAAGAAATCGGTGCTATTGCCGCGATGCATCCTAATGTCTATGTTGCACAGACCGTGACTTCTCTGCCGAACCATTTCTACAAGTGTGTGATGGAAGCGAATGAATTTGAAGGCCCTTCAGTTATCAGTGTCTACACCACATGTCAGCCAGAGCATGGTGTTGGAGACGATGCGGCTACTCGACAAGCAAGGTTGGCAGTGGATACTCGCGCTTTCCCTATCTTCGTCTTTGACCCGCGCAAGGGACCACGTATGCAGGACAAATGGAGTTTGAAAGGAAATCCAAGTCCAAACAAAGATTGGCACCGCAAGAAGAATGATGATGGCGAGTTTGTTGAAGTTAAATTCCGAGATTTCGCAATTACTGAAGGGCGATTCCGTAAACAGTTCAAAGGAGGCGAGCCTAGTGATGCTATTTTTGCCGCTGAAGATGATAGATTAGAATTTTGGCACCGTTTGCAAGACCTTGCTGGCATTGAGCGAATAATTCCAGAACAATAATTCTAATTTATTGCAGGATTCTACATTTGTCCCTATTAAAACATTGAAGTCTACCAATACCCCCCCCCACTTTGCTTAATATAGGGGTATTCTTCAGCC
>LWDU01036179.1_pt1 | contig 24928 bp, 16 predicted proteins | sample 727161 | NCBI WGS metagenome assembly LWDU01 (sample SAMN04566230, study PRJNA314399) | hydrothermal vent metagenome | isolation source: deep sea hydrothermal plume seawater | place: Mexico: Gulf of California, Guaymas Basin | collected 2004-07-11
GTCAGTCAATTGCCCGGTAAGGCGTTTGATTTTTGTGCCGCCATGAGGCGACTCTGTGAAGACGTTTGTCGACGTCATCCGGAGTTTCGTCACATTGACATGAGCCGGGTGGCCGTGACATTCGCACAGACACGGTCGCCGGTGGAATGGGGCATGCAGGCGAAGCTGACCCCCATGCGATTTGAACGTGGTGCTCTGACGGAACGCAGAGACGGCCGAAAGTGGACCGTTCAACGGTTGTACCATGATGGCCAGGAGATGCTCTACATTCTCACGTTCTATCTGCCTCGCTTCCTGAACCAGACGTACACGGAGAAGCTGGTCACAACCTTTCACGAGTTGTATCACATCAGTCCCGCGTTCGACGGCGACATTCGGAGGTTTAAAGGTGGCTGTTATATGCACACAGGCAGTCAGGCCAACTACGACCGTCAGATGGAAACATTCGTGAATCAGTACGTTCGGACGAAAGCACCTGCCCTGCTGCGGAAGTTTCTTGAACACGATTTTCATGGTCTGCGAAAGGCCCGTGGTCCCGTCGTCGGATTGCGAGTCGCTGTTCCAAAGCTGATACCATTGGACGACGTTGCATAACTGATGGAAAGTCAATCCGATGGATTTCGATCCTGCCGACGTGCGTGCGTCCGTGTTCTATCAGCAGATGATTCATTGTATTGTGCCCCGACCGATTGCGTGGGTCTCGACGATCTCAATTGACGGCATCACGAACGTCGCTCCGTTCAGCTACTTCACCGGAGTTGGCTCACGCCCGCCCAGTTTGCTTTTCTGTCCGGCCAACAACAGGGACGGCGAACCCAAAGATACGCTGAGGAATATTCAGGACACCGGTGATTTCGTGGTGAACATTGTTTCGTCGTCGGTTGCGAAAGCCATGAACGCGTCAGCAGCCTCGCTGCCGCCGGAGGAATCCGAATTTGATGTTTTCGGACTGACGGCGTCGTCCAGTGTGAAAATCACTGCTCCGCGAGTGTCGGAATCGCCCGTTCAATTCGAATGCTGCAAAATGCACATTTTGAATATCGGCGACGGTCCGGGTGGTGCCAATATTGTCGTCGGGAGTATCGTTCACGTACACATCGACGACAACGTGATTGGTGCGAAAGACCTGGTTGATCCCGATTTGCTGGACGCTGTCGGTCGAATGGGTGGGCTCAGCTATTGCAGAACGAAGGACCGGTTCGACCTCCCGCGGCCCGCCTGATAGCGATCACGCCACATTCGCAGCGATGGCGGTAGCGATGCGGCAGGCGTCAAGAAACTGCGGGATAAACAGTGTTTCGTCGACGGTGTGAATTCCCGCCTGACCGCATCCTAATGTCACTGCGGGGTAACCGTGGGCAGAGATCCAGTTGGCGTCCAGTCCGCCGTCACAATCACGGGGCAGTGGTCGCAGCCCCATTTGTCGCACGGCAGCCTTGGCTACGTTGACACACGCTGAGCTTTCGGGAATGCTGAATGCTTCGTATCGCGTGTCTTCCTCAAACGTCAATTTGCCACGTTTTCCGGTGATGTTTGTGACTGAACGGACCGCAGCTTCGAATGCTTTGCGATACTCCTTCACGATGCGTTTGCGAAAGGCCGGCTGATGGCTGCGTGCTTCGGCTTCGATCACCACATCGGGCATCACAACGTTGGTTGCAGCTCCGCCATTGATCGCGCCAACGTTGCTGGCACCACGTTTTTTCGACTTTGTGACAAGCCCGTGCCATCCATCACGTTGCAATGTCGCGATCGCGAGAGAGGCAACGACTGCAGCATTGACTCCGTTTTCCGGGTGGGCACCGGCATGGCTGGCGATCCCTTCAATGGTGATCGACAGGTTCGTCGCTCCAACGGCACCGATGATCAGGCTTGCCGGATCACTGCCATCCCAGTTGAAGCACAGTTCCGGGCGGCCAAGCTTGCCTGCTGTCAGAAATCGCGCGCCACGCAGGCCGATTTCTTCCTGGACCGTAAATAACAATGTTAACGGCGGATGCGGCAGCTTCCGTCGCAGAATCTCGGAAACCGCAGTCAGGACCACAGCGCAGCCAGCGCGGTTGTCGCCACCCAGAGCGGTTTTGCCGGCGGGACGGACCAAATCGCCCTTGCGAACTGGTTTGCAACCGACGGCCAGTGGAACGGTGTCCAGATGAGCCATCAGCAATCGGCGGGGGGCCCGAATGTTGCCCTTCAGTTTTACGATCAGATTGCCAACCTGTCCGCCAGCGGGACTCCGGCGGTGAGCCGTATCCGACGAAATTGCGGATTTCGGGACGCCGGCACGGATGAGCTCTTCGCGCAGCCACGTGGCAACCTTCGACTCTTCGCAACTCTGTCCGGGTATGGCCATTAACTCCATGACGCGGTGGATCGCCTTGCTTTTGTCAATTGATTGCATGGTAATTCCTTTTTCTTCAGACGCCTGGTCGGCAATCAGTCGGGTGTGCTGTTGGTGTTCGAAACGTGTCGTGGCTCGGGCCATATGGTATTCAAGTCGTCGGCGCGTGCGGCATTTGTATCGTAGTGGCCGTGACGATTGGCACCACTGACAACCACCAATTGCCGCTTTCTGTGCCGTCGCCGCGACTTGTCTCTGGTGAATCTGGTGCTGGCGGATATGGGCCTAACCGTTATCATTAAGCGGTCAATGGGCGGGTTAATTAGTCGCCCACGGAATGTTGCAGGCAGGGATGCGGGACCGTCCGCAAGCCGATTCGAGCTGACGCTCGGCACCAGATGGGCCGCTGCCGCTGGTTACCAAACTTTAATGAAGCACAATAGGTTTTTACCGAGAAATATTTGAAATGGCACGGCTGAGTCAGGCAGACCTGATTGAAGTGAACCGCACATTTGAGGAACGATCGCCTCAGGAATTGCTTTCGTGGGCGCAGAGTACGTTTGGCAATCGGATTGCTGCGCTGTCTTCTATGCAGAAATCCGGCAACACGATCTGCCACATGTTGCAGGCCGTATCGGCTGACATGCCCATTCTGTTTGTCGATACGGGCGTTCTGTTCCCGGAAACGCTGGAAACTCGGGATCGTCTTGCCACGGAATATGGGTTGACCATCAAAACATTGGCGCCGGAACAGTCAATGGCAGAACAGTCGGCGGAACGTGGCGTCCTGTATCTGACTCCCGAAGGGCAGAAGGAATGCTGCGAACTGCGAAAATCCGCTCCGCTGGACGCCGTTGCCGGGCAATACGATGCATTGATCAGCAGTCTACGTCGGTCGGATGGAGGTGCCCGTGGCGCTTGCCCCATCCTGTCGGTGGATACTCGTCTGAACTGCGTGAGAATCAATCCGCTTGTGAATTTTGATGACGATCAGCTGGCCGCATATATCAGCGAAAACAAAGTCATCACAAATCCGCTGCACGATCAGGGATACTCGTCAATCGGCTGCAATCGCTGCACCACTCCTGTGCTGCCAAACGAGCCGCAGAGAGCCGGACGCTGGCGGCACCTGGGGCCTTGGTCCGTTTATTGTGGGATCAATCCTACGGACCTCGACCCCGAACGGTCGCCTACCGTTGAGTTTTCTCAGGACCTCGTCGACCGAATTCTCGGCCGGTCAACGGATTACATGATCTAAGCTCCGGGGCGCAGAACGCGTCTGGTAGGTCGTCGTCCATTGAGCGGTCGATAAGATTCGGCGGACGAATCCCGAGTCATCGCTCATGTTCGCGGCAACTCCGGGTTCTCTACCGCTGCTGCCAGCGGTCGTCGTTGCAGCTGCCGGGGGATGCTTTCGCATTCCCAGCGGGAAGGTCTGTCGACGTGACGGTGAGGATGTGAATCACGGCATGATCCTGGCGATGCCGATTCGCAACAACTCAGAAAATGCTGCACTCGTGTCCCTCTGCCGCTTGTGACAGTCGGTGAAGATCCAGGGTGTTTTTCGGATTGACGAATTACACGCTTGCAACCGCCATAGTCACCGCGTGACAATGTAGTAGTGATTGCCCTACCGCCAAGTGCCGTCGCCCATTCCTCTCAGGTTAATTTAGTCTTTCAGGCTTCCCTAGTATGCCATTTGGCCCTGCCGCATTTCTCACGGCGTTCGTTGCCAGTGTTATCCTTGCGCCCCTCGTGGCTCGGTTTGCTCGTCGCGTTGGCCTGCTCGACCAGCCAGATGATCACCGCAAGCTTCATGAACGTCCCATTCCCCTTACGGGAGGGCCCACGATCCTGATTTCAGCGATCGTTGCTGTCACCATCACTCTGTGGTTGTATCCCGGGCTTCTTAAGCCAACGGTTAACGATGCGAAGTTTCTGGCTTCGCTTTTCGTTTCCGGTGGATTGATTGTGGCGATCGGAATGATCGACGATCGTTACGGGCTGCGGGGACGTCAGAAGCTGGCTGGCCAGATCTTAGCGGCGTTAGTTCTGCTTCCGTCCGGGATCATCGTCCGCGAAGTCAGCGGCTTTGGCGTTACGATATCGTTTGGTGACCTTGCACCGCTGATGACCCTGTTATGGCTGGTGGGAGCCATCAACGCGCTGAACTTAATCGACGGCGTGGATGGTCTGGCGAGTACGACGGGGATCGTGTTGAGTCTTTCGGTCGCTGCCGTGCTTTTCATTCTTGGTGGTCGCCCCGACGGCTTAATGATCTCGCTAATCCTTGCTGGAGCACTCTCAGGATTCCTGATCTTCAATTTTCCTCCCGCCAGAATGTTCCTGGGCGATTCCGGCAGCATGCTGATCGGCCTCATCCTTGGAGCGATCGCATTGAAATGTTCCATCAAGCAATATGCGGCTATGGCGTTGATTCTGCCGACAGCGATCTGGGCCATTCCGATGTTCGACGTTGCGATGGCCATTGTTCGACGAAAGCTGACGGGACGAAGTATCTATACCACCGACCGCGGTCATCTTCATCATTGCCTGGCACGAAAAGGAGTGGACGGCGTATGGCTGTTGGTGCTCATGGCGTTGCTGTGTGCGATCACCGGTATGGGTGCCGTTGTCGCCACATACACTGGTCGGGAATCGATCGCGTATGTGGGCGTCGGCACTTCGTTGTCGCTGTTGGTTCTCACTCGTTCCTTCGGACACACGGAAATGAGCCTGCTGACCAATCGCCTTCGTCGGCTGACTGGTTCGATGTTGCGGCGATCTGCTCCCGATCGAACGGTGCTTTACGATGAAGAGATTCGTCTTAACGGAGACTACAACTGGCAGCAACTTTGGGAAACGTTGACTCAGTTTGCTGAACGATTCGAGATGGATACGGTAGAGCTGATGGTCAATCTGCCGCTCATTGGTGAGGAGTACCATGCGAGCTGGAAACGGAAGACAAAAACTGAAGCACACGAGGAATGGAAATCTGAGATTCCATTAATTGTGCAGGGCATGCGAGTCGGACACCTCCGCGTGGCTGGAGCCGTCGGTGAAGGCTCAATCTGTAAATGGATGAGTGATTTGATTGGCGGGCTGGAAGCTTTTGAGTTCGAATTGGCGTCACTCATCCAGGAACTTCGACGTGAAAAACTGGGTATCACGTCGCCGCCGTCAGAGGCCGAAACGCCTACAACATGGGGCGACTTGCAGCAGTTCGCTCTGAAGTAGACTGTCCATTGGCCTTCGGCATCTGTGGTCGCAATTCTCCGCATCTGCGGCATGTTGCCGATGCTGAAGTGATGCCGTTTCACGCCAGCACTTCGTCGATGACGTGACCGTGCACATCGGTGAGACGTCGTTCAATTCCATTGTGATAGAACGTCAATCTGGTGTGGTCGATACCGAGAAGGTGAAGTGCCGTGGCGTGTAGATCGTAGCTATACGTCGGGTGGTCGACCGCTTTGAAGCCAAGGTCATCCGTTGCTCCGTAGCCAACGCCGCCCTTGATGCCGCCTCCGGCCAGCCATGACGTAAATGCGCCGGCGTTGTGGTCTCGTCCGGCTGCACGTTTCCCCTGAGCTGCTGGCTGACGACCGAATTCCGTCGTACACATGACCAGCGTTTCATCAAGCAACCCGCGTTGTTTCAGATCGGCCAGCAACGCAGACGCACCTGTGTCCAGAACTCGTCCCCAGTACCCGTGATCGCGAACGAGGTCTTCGTGTGAATCCCAATTCGGTCGAATCTCCTTTGCCTGAGTGTTTTCCGCACCGCAGTAAATCTGAACAAAGCGGACTCCACGCTCGATCAGTCGTCTGGCCAACAGGCACTGCCGCCCAAATGGCCCGACGGCTTTGTCTTCAATGGCGTACATCTGCTGAGTCGAATCGCGTTCGGATGACAGGTTGGTCACTTCCGGCGCACTCAGCTGCAACCTGGCAGCCAGTTCGTAGGCTTTGATGCGAGCGTCCAGATCGCTGTTGCCGTTTCGCTCGGCAAGATGCCGACGATTCAGCCTTTCGAGAAATCTGAGTCCCGCCGTGTCAGCTGCGCGATTGACTTCGGCAAAGCTGGTTGGCGGAAACAGATCCGCGATGGGCTGCTGGCCTGATTTTGTGTTCAGTGTTGTCGCCTGGTGAACTGCCGGCAGGAATCCGGCACCCCAGTTAATGATCCCGCCCGGTGGCAAACCACTGGGATCCGGCAGGACAACAAACGAAGGCAGATCATTGGATTCGCTGCCCAGTCCGTACGTGACCCATGAGCCCATGCTGGGAAACCCCGGCAATGTGAAGCCGGTATTCATCATGAAGCAACCGGGGCCATGCAGCGCCGATTTACTATGCATCGAATAGATAAACGCCATTTCGTCGACGTGCCTGGCCAGGCCAGGGAACAGGCTGGAAATCCATCGACCGGATTCGCCATGCTGCCGGAATCTCCAGAATCCTGGCTGACAGTTGCCGGGCTTTGACGCGAAGAACTGCAGTTTGCCATCAGGGTCGAAGGGCTGTCCTGCACGTCGCTGCAACTCCGGCTTGTAGTCGAATGTGTCGACCTGACTCATACCGCCAGGGCAGAAGATCTGAATGACGCGAGTGGCCTTTGGCTGGTGATGCGGCGATTCGCCTGCGCTGAGCATCGAATCAAATGCTGTCGCAGCAAAGCCGCCGCCAGCAAGCTGCAGTGCTCTTCGTCGAGACAGGACATCTGTACCCGGGCTATCACTCATAGCGAAGTCACCATGTCTTCAGAAACCTGAATGCTCACAAAGGAATGCCCGCAACAGAATCGCACTGGGCAACGTAGCAGAACGAAACTGCGGTCGGCGACAACGTCCGTAAAGTCAGTCCACATACACAAACTCATTCGCATTAAACAATGCGCGGCACAGGTGCAGCAGCCCATTTCGTTGCACAAGCTGTACAGCGTACTGAAGTTCATTGATTGTCGCATGCCGTGCAAATGCCAGTTCAAAGGCGCGCGCCACCTGCCGCGGGACGTCATTTGGATGTTCGGCCTGCAGCCGCTCAGCAAAGTACTCGGCTTGCTTCAGCATGAACTCGTTATTGAATAACGCCAGAGACTGCAGGGGAGTTGTCGTGACGTTTCGCTTTGGAGTCAGATTTGCCGGATCGGGACAGTCCAGCGTCGTCATGAACTGTGGCGGTGTTGTGCGGACAATGAATCTGTAGATGCTCCGTCGCCATAGTTCCGGCGAGTCTGCGGTTTGGTACGTATAAATCGGAGCGTACGCTTCCTTGTAGTCAAAATCCCGATAGCCCGGGCCGAACATTTGTTGATTGAGTTTACCGGCTGCGGCCAGAACGGAATCTCTCACGGCTTCCCCTTCCAGCCGATGCGGATTCATTCGCCAAAGAAGCCGATTGTCGTCGTCAATTTCTGACGGTCGTTTTTCGTTTTCGCGGGACAGATCTTCAGCCTGCCGTTTGCCTGAATCTGGAACGGGTTGCCGACCTGCCGCGCGCTCCACGCTTTCCTGTTGGTACGTTTCTGATGTTACAATAAGTCTGTGAATGTGTTTTAGACTCCAGTTGTGCGTGATCAGTTCCGTCGCCAGCCAGTCCAGCAACTCGGGATGAGAAGGCCGACCGCCACCGTACCCAAAGTCACTCGGCGTCGACACGATTCCCTGCCCGAAATGCCAGTGCCACAGACGATTTACGATCACTCGAGCCGTCAATGGATTCGTTTCACTGGTGATCCAGTTGGCCAGCGCAGTTCGACGTTGTGCATCCGACGTTTCTGTCGTGCCAAATTCAACAGGCGTTCCGTTCCATGCCAACGATCCCGGGTTGACCACCGCCCCGGACGATTCCGGATCGCCGCGGTCCAGCACGTGTACGGCTGGCGGCGTTTCCGAGACGACACCAAAGAATACGGGTGGCTCACCAGATTCTGAAAGCTGTTGTTCAAGGCGTTTCCTGTCGCGACGAAGCTCTGCCAGCTGCTGTTCCTGCGTCGTGGTACGTTTTACCGCAGACTCCGTGTGAATGTGCGGATCGCCGAAACTTATCTGGTCATGTCCATAGCCGTTGCCGCCGTCCGTTGAGATCAACGTCAGCCACTGAACGGACGAGGGGATTGAGAGTTGAATCGGGACAGCGTCATTGCGGCCGATTCTCCCGTGTTGCCGAAGTGTCCCGTCCAGAAAAACATGAAACTCAGCACTCGGCTCTTCCGGTCTTCCGCCATAACCCGCGACCGCTGTGAACCCCAGCGTGGCAGCTTTCACTTTGTCCGACTTTGTTTCGGCATCGTTGCCGGTAATGGCCCGGCGGATAGCGACGAGATCAAATGTGATTCCCGCGTTGGCGTGCAGTCCAATCATCGAATGGCCGGCGGTGTTGTAGTCCACCGTGCCAAGCTTTGTGGAAAACTGACTCGACACAGGACCGTTGCGAATCATGTCCCATGCTTCACCGCGGTTTGTTGGCAGTCCCGTCGCCATCAATCCGGTCGAACTGATCTGTGTTTCAGTGTTCGCCGGGACAAACACGCCATCAATGTATAAGTGATCGACCTTTGCATAATTGCCCGGTTTAACGTTGCCGAGATCTCCAAACGGTCGGTCCTGAGTCTTTCCCGTGCGGGCATCAAGTCCCACTCCTTTGCGACCTGTCCCGAAGCCCGTACCGCCGCCGACAACGTCTGCCAGGTCAATCGCGTGCCCTTCCAGTCGGCCGATCACCATCGACACGTCGTTGATCTCTGATTCCAGCTGTGCGAGTTTTGTTTCGTATTTCAGGCGAGCGTTCTTTCCCAGATCGCGATCGCTGCGTTGCAGACCCGCAAAGACCGCAGTCAGCTGGTAATATTCTCGCTGCGTGATTGGGTCGAGTTTATGGTCGTGACACCGAGCACAGTTGACGGTCATCGCCGTTGTGGCGGTCATCACCTGCGTCACCATGTCGTCGAGGTCGAGAGCTCTGGACGCTCGGCGCAACAGGGGGCTCTTCGTTTCCACCTGGCCGACAAAGTCCCACGGTCCGGCAGCCAGAAATCCGGTTGCGATCACAGATTCGTCGTTGTTCGGAGCAAGCACGTCGCCGGCAATCTGTTCTCGCAGAAACTGATCGTAAGGCTTGTCATCGTTGAACGACCGAATCACGTAATCGCGATACCGCCACGCGTTGTCACGAAGCTTGTCTCGTTCAAAACCGTGCGTGTCCGCGTAATGGGCGATATCCAGCCAGTGTTGCGTCCAGCGTTCACCCAGATGTTGTGACCGCAGCAGTTCATTAACCAGGTCTTCGTATGACCGGGGATTAGTGTCCGTCACAAAGTCTGCGACGATCTCCGGTTCAGGCGGCAAGCCGAGCAGGTCAAAGTACAGCCTGCGAATAAGAGTGCGACGATCAGCCCGCGCCGATGGTGAGAGATTGTTCTCCGCGAGTTTCGCTCGAATAAACCGGTCGATGGGGTGGTCAGACGTGGCCGCATGTTCTCCCGTGAATGTCGCTGCTTCCGGCACTTTCACAGATCGCAAGGGTTGCAGCGACCACCACGATGCGTCCGCTTTGGACTGTTGCTGCAAAACGACGGCCGCGGGCCAGTTCGCTCCTGACTGAATCCAGCGTCGCAACGTCTCCACCTGCCTGTCGGATAACGGTGTGCCTTCCTTCGGCATGGCAGGTGTTTTGTTTCCCTGTGAAGTCACGAGATCCAGCAGATGACTTTCCGCAGGTTTACCCGGAATTACGTATTCATTGTCACGAAGCCCGCGCGACGTCTGCAGCGACAAGTCACCTTTGGCGTCGCTATTTGTATGGCAGCGCAGACAATGGGACTGAAAGATCGGAGCCACATCGCGCGCAAAATCAAGCTGTGCTTCATCTGCGCCGGCAACAGACGCCAGAAAGGCATGGAAGCAAAGAACGCGAACACTATTTGGAAACAGTTGCATCCGAAATCAATTCAACGCTGTTAATTGTACGTACACCGTACTTCGGCAGCCGATCGGACGGAGCGTCCCTGTCGACATACTCCATTTTCAGCAACGGCTGCTCGGGCGTGTCGTGGTAAGACATTGACTGAAACAGGGCCCGCCCGAAGCGGCCGACGGGATTCTCCGGAATCTGAGCAACCCGCCGTCCTTCGCGTTCGATTGAAAAGCTGCGAATCCCGCTTTCGAAGTCGGCCTCGGCTGTCCACGTGAGTTGCACGCTGCCGTTCTCAAGACGTCTGGCTGTGACCTTTCCGGGCGCATCCGGAGGAGTTGTGTCGTTGACGGCACCGGTCCTGATGAATTCGTCCAGCTGAGGAGCGACATCCCGTTTCCATGCCGCCAGCACTGCGTCGTCGACAGGCTTCAGCTTGCACGAGCCATCGTCAGCCAGCCGGTGAGTCAGCCAGAAATCGAAGAACGGAATGGACAGATAACGTGAATCACCACATTCATGTGCCGTCCTGGGGTCGGGGGCGAATTCGAAGAATGCTGCGCCCGCGGAAAGATACTCATTTCGCATGGCATTCGTACCGTCGTACGCGACGCGGAAGCGTTCGTGGTCTTTCTCCTTCAGTCCGGGATTGCCCATGACAGGAACACCGAACGCTGCTGCAGGAATGTCCGGCGTTTCGATCTGACCATTCTTCCAGTATCCAAAGGCCGTTCCGGACTGCAGCCAGATGGCAACGATGCGGTCCGGATGCATCGTCTGCATCAGCGATGCCCAGAACGCACCTCCCGAATGTCCCCACAGACACCATGGCGCCGTCTTCAATTCCTGCCGCCCGGTCGCCATCGAAAAATGGTCAATCGCCTGCAGAAAACGCTGCTCGGAACCATCGCGAGCATCACACCACAGTCGACAGTTGACCCCCTTGCGAGGTTCATACGACGAACCCATCAGCCCGCAACTTTGATTCTTCGCCAGGGCCTGCCAGTGCAGATCGTCGGCGGCGGTTTGGCCGCCGATCGATGCTCCCGGGCCGCAACCGTGCTGATGTACGATGATGCCCCGAAGTTTGTCCACACCGGTTGGAATCCAGAGGTAGTAGTCGACGTACAGCCGCAGTTCACCATCGTGCACACTGGCAGGGTAATGAATCTGGTGCACCGTGCCTCCGGTTGCCGGTCGCTTCGAAGTGGTTGGCTGGCGCGCTGCCTTAATCAGCGGCTCAATCTTTGTGTTCAGCTCATTCGCCTTAGCCGTCGCTTCGTTCAGCGGCAGTCCGTCTTTCACTCCCGGCCGCTTGTGGCCGACGTAGGACAACCAGGAATCGTGCAGTACCTTCTCTTTCTGCTTCATCAATTGCTGCAGTTCGGCCGCAGGTTCCTCCCACGATGCCACGCCCCAGGCCTTCAGGATCGCTGCCGCCATGATGTGATGGCCTGCCTCATTCATATGAACACCGTCCGCCGCCACATGAAACTTCGGATTTGTCCTGCGCTGCTCAGCCAGAAACTCTGTCACCGGCGCGTGTACGTCGATGACCATCTCTGCCTTGTCCCCTTGTTCCAGAATCCATTTGCCGTAGCGCTGCAATACCTTGTCGTAGTTTTCATAGATGGCAAACCACGCAAACTTCTCGGATCCGGCGGGCAGCAATTTACCTTCCTTGTTCTGCAGCGGTGTCGGATCGAACGGAGGCGGCGTCACCAGCACGATCTTTGCACCAGCGGCGTGCACCTTGTCGACAAGCTTATTGATTCCGGCCTGATAGGCTTTGAAGCGGTCTGCACTGAACGGATAGTAGATTCCGTCATTCATTCCGTAGCAGGCAACAACAACATCCGGCTTAACTTTTGCCAATGCCCGATCCAGACGTTCGTGTACGTCCGGTCGAGGAAACGGATGATCCGGTTCAGACAGCCCGCTACAGGTTTCGCTCGGTAGCCCGATGTTGACGATCTCCGGCATCGGATTGACGCCCTGGATACGCAACTGTGTTTCGATGTCCGCGACGTAATAGCCGGAGTTGGTAATCGAATCACCGAGTAACAGGATCCGCTTCGCCTTCAGCGGAAAGGAATCTTCAGCCGCAGCCGTGTGCAGGGCAAGGGAAAGAACTAACAGGGCAGGGCAGGAGACTGAGCGTTTCATAGTGGCCATCGTGGAAGCGGAGGAAGGATTTACTGCAGCAGCGTTTCAACAGAATCCATTCTACAGCGTTTCACGCTGACTTGTGGCCGCGAAGAACGCTTTTTAACAGCAGTTTCGTTACTCCCGCGAGCCAGCATCGTTCACGACAAAAAGTAAATTTCTCTAATGTGGAATCCGTTCGGATGTGCATGCGGAGAACGCGTTCTGGTCGGAAAAAACTGACTACCGCGAGCTCGCTGCCAGGGAATGCTGGTGCAGATACCGGGCAAATGCAATCGCGTTCGCCAGACGCGCACCGGCGCGGCCTTTTTGAGGGACCGTCGGCGGTTTCAGATTGAGTGACGAGATCACATTGTGCAGCTTTCGACTGCCCGGATGCACATTGACCGACTTTAGCGTTACCGACGGGACTGGACTTGCGCCAACATGACCAAGCAGTCGTCCCGTGCTTTCATTATAAACACAAAGCGTGTCTGTGGGCTTGATGAAGTCCTGCCACGCGTGGCGAAAGGCGTCGACAGACAATGCCTGCTGAAAGTCTTTTTCGTTCAGCCGAAGATATTGCAGGAAACCGATGCCAAAGGGTTCCACCGGCTTAATCGCACATTCAAATGATTCGCCCGTACCCAACCGCTGAGCGACCCAATACACCGGGGATTGATCTGCCCGATGTTTCCCTTTTGCCCCGAAAGAAGCTTCACCGTACGCCACGACAACGTTGTCAATGTCGTGGATCAGCGCGGACGGAATATTGACGGTCGGGCGCGGTGGTCCTGTCGCTCGGCGCAGTCGTCCGATCTGCCTGGGGTGTTTGACCTGATCGTCAATCATCCGTTCAAAGGCTCCCAGCAGTTGCCCGATCCCCTCGGTCTCTGGCTCCAGAACTCGCAATGCATCCACGGTCGCTTCGAGGGTCGACAAGGCAGACTCGGTGGGTTCTTTGCGAATCCGATAAGTGCTGGGCGCAATGGGATCGAGGCAATAACGAGGCAGCCGGTGCAGGGCAGGGATGTCTCGCATCAATGTTTTGGCATGGTGCCAGGTGCCGTCCAGAATGATCAGTTGAGTGGGCCTGTCGTCGACCGAAAGGTCCGACAACAATTTCGCGTCCGGTCCGGGATACAGTACGCCGGTCGATTCATGAAGTGGCAGCGTGGCAGCGGCCAGGTTTGCTGTCTGGTTAACACGCAGTTCGCTGTTCTGTAGCGCCTGCTTCACGATCCGAGCCGTGTTGAAGGCGTGGAATCGTTCTTTGACATGCTGCAGAATCAGGATGTGCGTGCGATTATTGATCGATGGGATCACGTCGCAAAAACAGGCTGTCCTGGGTCGGTAACAAACGTAACAGCGTTCGCGATGCTCGGGCACGTCAGGGTCCGCATTTTCGGCAGAGTGCGATATCGGTGATGTTGAAGAATTCACGGCGTATAGAGAATTGATAGAGGAGTCTTTTCCAACTTCGAACATCTCATCAGACAGAGCGTGTTCATGACACGTGTCGGGATCTGCGAGCCGATTTCGGCGCGACCTGCAGAGCGCCCGCCGTTACAGCCAGGCCATACGGAGTCTAACGCACATTTCTCATGGGTGTGTACACTCGCGGTCCCCGGAGCAACATTTTCTCAGTCAGGAAAGTGTTTTCGCCACTGCCTCTAAGCGGACCGGGATCTGGTGCGGATGAACTGGCGGCGGTGACGGAGTCACTCCGGACACGCAAGTCTGATTGAAGTACGACACCCCGTCGTGAATCACAGACAATCAGAACCACCAGCAGAACCTGTGGCATGAGGAAGGGGCGCAATACTAGCTCGAAGCGCCAGCGAGTGGGTCTTGTACACCCGTGAAACACTCTTGCTTGCGCTGCGTGCTTGTATCAAAAAAACGGCAAAGCCTCATGAGTACTCACCAGCAGTTCTGGTCGTCTACTGCCGAGAATTAGCACGTCGCTTGAATTATCCTGGCTTAGATCGTGCAATGCTGACGTTGGCGTCCGGGTTCTGACTTCCACAGTGAATTGCACAGTCATGATACGTCTCGATTTCTTTCTGACAACTTTGCTGATCGTTCTGACAGTGGCCGCGGGGTCTGACGCGAAGGCCCAGCCGCGAAAGCCGTGGACCACCTCCCGACTGAAGGGTACGCCAACGCCGCCATCGGAATACAGGACCAGCCGTGTCTTTGCCAGGCACAGTTTTGATCATCCGACCAGCATTCAGGAGATACCCTTGAGCGGCGAGATGCTGGTCACACAGATGAACGGCATCATTCTGACCATCCCGAAATCAAGTGACTCGGCAGACAAACACCGAGTTGCAGAACTTGCCGGGCTGGCAGGTGGCGGTGTCAACCTGTTCAGCGCAGCATTGCACCCCGATTTTGCGGACAACGGTTACCTGTATGTTTGTCTCGTGCATCCGGAAGGCGGGCGTCATACGCGCGTGTCACGATACTCCACCACCAGAAACACCGCTGGCCGACTGGTGCTGAACGGAGACAGCGAACAGGTCCTTATCAAATGGCCATCGGGCGGACACAACGGGGGATGTCTTCGCTTTGGACCAGACGGACTGATGTATATTTCCACCGGCGATGGTTCCGGGCCGAATCCTCCGGACGGGCGTACCACTGGCCAGGACGTCACCGATCTACTGGGAGCAATTCTGCGAATCGACGTCGATCGAAACGCGGGAGATTTGAATTACGCGATTCCCGCCGACAACCCGTTTGTCGAAAGCGACGACGCCCGTGCTGAGATTTTCGCCTACGGTCTTCGCAATCCCTGGAAGTTTGGTATCGATTCACAGACGGGCGAAGTGTTGGTGGCCGACAACGGCTGGGAAACGTGGGAGATGGTGCACCACGTGAAGAACGGTCAAAACTGTGGCTGGCCCGTGATGGAGGGACGTGCTCATCTTCGCACAGAAGTCAAAGTCGGCCCCACGCCTATCGTTCCGCCCGCGCGAGATCATCATCATTCGGAAGCCAACTCGGTCATCGGCGGCCCGGTTTATCGCGGCGGAAAACTTAGTGGCCTGAGCGGTTTCTTCGTTTATGGCGACTACATTACCGGAACGATCTGGGGCCTGAAGCCGGACGGTGACGACTATGTTTACCGCGATATTGTAGACACCGATCTTCGCATCGTGGATTTCACTCAAGGCAGCGACGGAGAACTTTTCGTGTTGGATTACGACTACACGGGGGGCATCTATGAACTGTTGCCCAACGACGTCGAAGATTTGTCTGCTCAGTTTCCGAGATTGCTAAGCGAGACCGGGCTGTTCGAATCCGTCAGAGAGCTGAAGCCTGCCGCCGGAGTTGTGAACTACGACGTGGTTGTTCCCCGCTGGCAGGACGGCGCCGTGGCGAAACGTTGGGTGGCTGTGCCCGGCCTCGAATCGATCGGCGGCGACGTCGACAGCCGCAATCCCGCATACCCCGACGGAACGGTGCTGGTCAAGCACCTGGTCATTCCCTCAATGCCACCAACGCCGCTCGAAACCCAGGTGTTGCACTACGACAACGGCGTCTGGAATCCCTACAGTTATCTTTGGCGCGACGATGGCACGGATGCACAGTTGGTGACATCCATCGGCGCCAACAAGTCTGTCAGCTGGCCGGATGACGGTGGGGCTGCGTCGGGCTCTAATCGAACATGGCGCGCCAGCGCCACCAACGAATGCCGACTCTGCCACAACGCGGGATCAAAGTTCGTTCTTGGCTTCAGGCCGAACCAGCTGCAGAAGAAGATGGGAAGTGGCGGGAACGCGACAACACATCACCTTGCTCTGCAACGGGCCGGCATCCTGAAAACGCCCGGTGCAGTCGATAAAGCTGCTGTACTGGTGGATCCGCACGACGAGCAGCAGGACCTGAACCATCGAGCTCGTTCGTACCTGCACGCAAATTGCGGCATTTGCCACCACAAAAAGGGTAACGCAATTGTTTCCTTCTATCTGAATCGTGAGCTGTCATTTGAAGGACTCAATACGAATAAGGGCACCGGCATCGGCACGTTTGGCATGCAGAACGCGAAGATCGTCACCCCTGGCGACCCGTACCGATCCGTCCTGATGTATCGCATGGCGAAGCTGGGTTATTCGCGAATGCCGTATGTCGGCTCACGGGTGGTCGACAGCAAAGGTGTTGCATTGATTGCCGAGTGGATCCGTTCTTTGTCCGATGAAAGATCCGCAGAAACATCTCCGCCGCTGGTTGCCCGTTCGGCGGAAGCGAAGGCGTTAGCGTTTCTTGTTGCCAGCAAAGTTCAGGCACAACGAGATGCGGCCGTGGCCACGCTTGCACGCTCCACCGAAGGTTCGCTGGCACTGATCACGCGACTTCACGCAGGGCAGCTCACGTCTAAAGATCGGTCGGCTGCGATTACCATCGCGAAGAATGCCAACAGCAATATTCGGGGCTTGTTTGATCATTTCATTCCCGAAGCCGAACGCAAAAGGACTCTGGGCCGCACCTTTGATCCTCAGCTGGTACTCTCCCGAGACGGAGATGCTCGTCGTGGAAAGTTGATTTTCTTTGCGAGCGACGCACGATGCAGAGCCTGTCACGATGTGACTCACGCTGACCGGTCGGTCGGGCCGACATTGACTGACGTTGCGAAGAAGTATCCACGCCGAGCAGAACTGCTGCAGCACATCGTGAAGCCGTCCGAAAAGGTGGACGTCAAATATGTCACGTGGATTGTCGTCACGAGTAACGGCAAAGTACTGACCGGACTGAAGCAGGCAGAAACCGTCGAGAGCGTCACACTGCGAACTGCTGACGGAAAAATGATTACCGTTCGCAAATTGGACATCGAGGAGCAGCAGCAGAGCAGAACGTCGCTGATGCCGGAAGGTGTACTGACCGACCTGACAGCTCAGGAAGCGGCTGATCTGGTCGCATTCATCCGTAGTCTATCGCCGAAGCAATAGGCAGCTCGGGCCTCGCCACTTTCGTTCTGCAACTACGAACGCAAACACCGAAACGTGAATCGCTCGGACGTTGAAAACGCGTCCAGCGACATCACTTCTTTTTTTTGCTCCGCATCAGCCCGGCCTTGGCCGACCACTCGACACTTCGATCAAAGATCGTGCCGTATGGTTTGTAGTTGTGATAGTCGACTGCGGTGTCAGCCCAGTGAACGACAGCCTGGTCGTAGGTCGACCGCATTTTGGCCAGCGTGCTTTTGTGTTGAGGGTCACCGACCGCGTTGGCCAATTCCAGTCGATCGTTGACCAGCTCAAAAAGTTCTTCGGTCGCTTCGAAATCGCCTTCGGCGTACGGCCAATAGACATATTTCCAGTCTTTGGTGACGACGCCAAAGCTGTGGACTTCCTTTGGCCCCCAGACGTTGATCAGTGGCAGAGATTCATGAATAGTGGCATTGGGGGCGTCGTAGAGTGCCATCAGGTCTCCGCCGTCCATGCTGCCGGGCACGGGCAGGCCCGCCAATTTCAGAATCGTTGGTGCGAAGTCCACATTACCGGTCAGAGCACCACAGCGCAGCTGCTTTCCACTGTTCGGGTGGCGCGGATCGAACACAAACAACGGAACTCGCGTTGACTCCTCGTACGGCAGCACTTTACTGCCATAGCCGTGCGAGCCATTCATGAAGCCGTTGTCAGACGTGTAAATGATCACCGTGTTTTCCGTGACGTCTGCCGCATCAAGTGCGTCGCGAATCATGCCGACCGCAACGTCGATTGCGTAAATCTGCTGGAAGTACTTCGCCATGACCTCGTTGTATTCGGTGCTGTATTTCCAACTGTGAAAACGTTCGTACTGACGTCCCTGGCGGCTCTGTTCGCTGAAGTGTTCTCCGAATTCACGACCGTAGTTGCCGGGCTTTGAGAATGTCATGTCCCGGTAAACGTCATCGAACTTCGGGTCCGGCTGTACTGGCTGATGAGGTGCTTTGAAGCTGATCGACAGGCAGAACGGCTTATCCCCGGCGGCCGATTCAGTCACAAAATCCCGTCCAAACGCTCCGTACGACAATGTCGAATGAGGGTACTCGTCAGCGTATTTCGACATCGACTTGTTCTTTTTGGTGTCGTACGACGTCTGGCCAGGTCCGCCTCCCCATAGGTCAAAGTCACCTTCCGGCAGTACGCCTTTCTTTCCTGGCGTGTCCGTCACTTCGAATCCAAACTTGCCGGCGAACCCCGTTCGATACCCGGCTTCGCGCAAGAGCATGGGATATGTTTGCACCCAATGATCGGTTAGCAGGGCACCGTGATCAAAATTGCAACCCGACTTGTATTCAAACATTCCCGTCATCACATTGGCTCGACTGGCCATGCAAATGGCGGTCGTGTCGTAGTGAGCGTCGAAGATCATTCCGTCAGTGGCCAGCTTGTCCAGGTTTGGCGTCTTCGCCCCCGGAGTGTCGTAGCAGCCCATTGAATAGGTGGCCTGATCGTCTGCCATCAGGAAAATGATGTTGGGGCGGTCTGCGGCCCGTGGACCAGCGGCGGCGATGGCCGGGAATGTGAACAACAGCAGACACAATAGTGAAGAACGGAACATGGCGGATTCTGACTGGAAAGGGATTCGAATGGCTTGGCAGAAGTGTTGGGGCCTCAACGTTTCATCAGTTTGTGCATTGGGACGTCGCCGCCTTCGCCGTAGAGCGGTGAGTCCGAGCCTCGGCTACCTGGAAGTGGATCTACATTCGTGTTGGGCAGCCAGCGTCGAAGTCCGGCGATCAGATTCTCGTGCTGCGGATCGTCAGCCAGATTCCGCCATTCGTTGGGGTCTGTGCGGTGATCGTACAATTCTTCACTGCCGTCGCTGTAGCGAATGTAACGCCAGTTGTCCGTGCGGAGCGTGTGATTGTTGGGACCGAAGGTGGTCAGGGCAGGGCGGTTCCACTTCTGTGAAGGATCGTTCAGCAGCGAGGTGAGCGAGCGTCCTTCCAGATCTTCCTTTGCCGGCAGTTCACACAGCTCTGCCAGTGTGGGGAAAACGTCCAGCAGTCCAACCGGTCGCGAACAGATACCGCTGGTGATGCCCGGTCCGGCAAAGATCAGGGGGACTCGCGTGGTTTCCTCCCACAGAGTTCGCTTGGCCCAGCGTAGTTTTTCGCCAAGATGGAAGCCGTGGTCGCTCCAGAGAACGACGATCGTGTTGTCTGCCTCTCCGCTGTCCTGCAGCCCGTCCAAAACCATGCCCACAAGGCTGTCGACAAAACTGTTCGTGGCCAGATAGGATTGAACGGCGTGCTTCCATTCCTTGTTCTCGACCATCCACGAATGCCGCGGGCCGGTTGGGTTGAGGGTCAGCAGCTGTGAGTATTCGCTGAGATCATCGCGGTCAGTGGCAAGTGCCGGCGGCAACTGCACGTTGTCCAGCGGGTACATGTCGAACCACTTTTTAGACGCATAGATCGGCACGTGAGGCAGATGAAAGCCGACCGCCAGAAAGAAGGGTTTCTCCTGTTTGGCCAGCTTTGGCAGCTCGCGGGCGGCCCATTCCGCAGTGAGATAGTCTCGCTGTTCTTCATCGGGAACATCCACCTGTCCCCAGTCCCACAGAGGATTTGACTTCGGCAGTTTGTAGCTGATCTTTTCCTTGTTGCGCCGCCAGCCTTTCGTTGGTTTGACGTGGTCAAACGATTCCTGATCGACTTTGCCGTGAAAGATCTTTCCGCGAGTTGACGCGTAGTAACCGTGGCGACGGAAATACTGAAACAAAGTTTCTTCATTTTTTGTGCCGTCAACCTGCCGAAAGTTTGGCCCCAGAAAATACATTCCCGTCGTCGACGGCAATTTGCCCAGCAGCATGCTGACTCGCGAACAATTGCAGATGGGAGCCTGGCAATGCGCGTTGGTGAAGTTGACTCCGTGTGCCGCCAGTGAATCGATGTGCGGTGTCCTGACCTGCGGGTGGCCGCCCAGGCACCCGACCCAGTCATTCAGATCGTCAATCGCGATAAACAGCACGTTGTGTGGCTTTTCTGCGGAAACGGATGATGACAGTGATATTGCCGTCAGAAGGCATACGAGTCGAAGTGGTGTCATGTGTAATTCCGCAAAATTCAGGCATTAATAAAGCAACGAACGTGCTTCACAGGTTTTCGAGGAAAGCCAGCAGATGCAGCGGAATCCTTAGACAGAAAGGACGTCCGCTCCGCTCATAGTATAGAATGTCGCGGCAGCGACAATCCACGCGTTTGGTACTGGTTGAAAGAGTGTGAACTGTCGGGAGAATCCACGTGCAAACAGCGTTTTCACAAAGACCGCCCTCCGTGCAGTGGGAGCCGTTCACCATGCCGCGACTTCCCGGCATGGCGCTATGGGCATGGGATCGGCCGGAAAGTCTTCCGAGTGGATTTATGGTCAGCATACCGGCCGAGGTCCTTGCAGCTTACCCGGCTGGCCTGCCATTTACGTTGGCTGATATTCTTGCTGCCGCCGCAATCGCCCCAAACCAGTTCCAGGCGGTATCGTTGTTCGGCACGGAATGGCAACAGGTTTCGGTTTACGGCGCGTATCTGAATTGTCCAGTCCCGCTGCCGACACTTGACGGTTGCCGGGAGATCTCGATTCTCCTGTCCGACGGTATGTCGGTTGTCGCCGCGCCGGGCGAGTCCGTCGGCGACGCTGTGATGGAACCGGCTTTGGCATCGGGAGCGTCAGCCCCAAAGCCCGGGCGAATGTTTGAACGGATTGAAAGTGCCTGGCGTGCCAGCGTTCAGATTGAGCGGCAACTTGCCGGTGCTCGACAGAAGCTCTCGGCAATGCTGGCCAGCCTTGGCAAGCTGGATCGCGACCTTGGTCCGGATGAGCGGGTGGCAGCAGACCGAGAGGACCGTGACGCCTGGCGCGACGCGCGACGGTGGATGCGGGATCTGGCGGCCAAATGCCACCGGGAATTGAAATCGTACGACATCGGGACCACCAGTGCGGCCGGCCATCGCAACTGGATCGAGCAGGTCTTTAAAGAGGTCATAGAACCGCGAGTCCCCAACAACGACATGGACCGGTACCATCGTGAATTCGAAACGTATCGGCGCGATATGGTGAATCTGCAGAAGTCCATGAACGCCGCACTACAGGGTGCGCAGCAGAATGGTACGCAGCGAGCTCAACGAATCCTGGCGACGATTAGCGCGAAGGTTCGACAGCGTCGTGCTCGCAACCGCGAACCTCTGGGGGGCATGAATATGGACAGCTCGTGTCGCAGAAAAAGATAAGCTTTCCCGCAGACATCGGTTGAGTGTACGATTGGGTTTCACGCGTACCTGATGCAACACGGTTCCTCGATACCGGTCACTCCCTCTGCCAACGACTTTTGTGCCGGCTACACCATGAGGCAGACAGTGTACGTTTCCCTGGTCACCATCGTGCATGGTGTTGCCTCTGCGGGTAATCGCTCGCTCTGATACGAATTCGACCTGTCCGAGTGTGGTTCGATGTTGAAACTGCTGTCCATTGCCGTCCTGTCGCTGCGTTTGCCGATTGCGGAAACGTTTGAACCGTACAATTGGCAACCAAAGTTCACCGAACCGTCGGAGCTGCACATCGTGGAATCAACGGTGGCGATGGTCACTCACGGCTCTCGTTATTTTGACCCGCTGGGGACGACACGAAATGGTGTTGTTCAGGTTGTCGCCACGATGAAACGTTCCGGGCTTCCGGTCGTTTATCTCCACGATCGATACAACTCAAAAAACCCCGGCTGGATGTATCTGTACGACGACTGGAACCCAACCGCGTTTCTGGCATCAGACGTCGGTCACTTCGACATCGAATTTTTACACGTCGCTCACGTTGTGTGTCTGGGGGGCTACTTCGGGCAGTGCGAGCGATCCACCGTCGCCGACGCTATTCGACTTTGGCGCAGAGATGGGGCGGGGCATGATCTGCGAATCACTCAGATTGTCGACGGAACGTTTTGTGTAAACGAGTACGTTCGGTTCCATGATCCCTATTATTCAAAAGTGCGAGACCTCTTTCGCAAGGATCTGCGTGCCCGACACCCGAAGGCCGTCATCTCAGTACAACAGATTATTGAGAAGATCGATGATGAAAAACTCATCGTTGAGTTTTTGAAGCGACAACTGCCTGCCTTGCCGACAAGGGTCAATGTCGTCGTCGACGCCTTCGGTCAGTACACTTCGTTACGGCACATCGGCCAGGACGCGCTGACTCTGACGTTCGCCTACCGGCGATCAGACGACTTTCTGGTGTTTGACGAACCACCCTCTGACCTGAATGATGATCGCAAGCGCGCCACTGGCCGACGACAGAATTTCTGATTCTCCTCGAACAACAGATTTCACTTCGTTACGGTTTTTCTCGATGAGAAGATGGCGGTCAGCCCAAATTCCCTGCAGCGTTTCAATCAGTCCGCTCGGCCAGCGGATCGTCAATTCATCCACCTGTTCGCGTTCGCCGAGCCCGAGCTGGACGAAGCAATGCGATGGAGAATGAAATGAATTGCTCGGAGACAACTCGCCAGTCAGCGGGTGGGCTCCCGCCTGTGCCACCAAAGTTGAACCTGTCTTAAGCCTGTCGACCAATCAAGTTCAGGCTCCCGTCGCCATTGACCGTGCCGTCGCGTCTAAATACACTGAAATCGAGAATCACAGCCCTGTGACTGAGGGAAAATAACACAGGATTCAGATCCTCCTCAGGCATCCCATTTTCCGGCGTCGTTTTTCGTATGAAACAACATCGAGTTCTAATTCTGACGCTACTGATTCTTTGCGCTGGCGCAGGTTGGTGGCAGTCGAGGCAGTGGCGGCGGCTTTCGCCACTGAAGGTTGATATCCCCACTGGATTCACCGGTTTGGGGGAAGCGAAACAGAAGGAAATCTGGGACGCCGAGCACGTAACGTTTGAAATCGAAACGCACGTCGGACGCAAACTGGTGGCCGAACTTCAGAAACGCTCCACAGATCAGTTGGCCGGTTTTTTCCATGCTGGATTTTCCGGCGTCGTGCCGCAACGGACCTCTGCAACCACCGTCGAAAAATCGTCAATTACCGAGACCACCTACGCTGTGGGCACGACCGGCTCGACAAACGTTGATGCCGATGGTTTTTCCCGATTCCTGATCGAGGGCATCCACGCAGTGCCAGAAAATGGAAATGGGCGGTTTCGCGTATTGCAGATCGCTCATGTCGTGGATGAAGATTCGGTGGACACGTGGCAGTTAAACGTGTTGCTCACCTTCAGTGGCACCAACTCGGCAGGCGAGCCAATTACATACATGTCAAATGGCAGTATGCGCTGCCGATTTTCCGATGACGACGACATTGTCGCCGGGCGGATCATCGAGTCCTGGCGTATCGATTCGGAAACAGTCCGGAGCGGCCGACAGGCATTGATGCATGAGGCCACGTCCCGCGTTGGATTGGACCGACTGCCGATCACGGACAACTGGACTTGCAGGTCTGAAATGGTGCGACAGTATCGTTTTCAGACCGCGGTCGAGGACTTCAATTCCGATGGTTTTTTGGATATTGCCCTCGCGACCGCGGATCAGCAGCGATTCGTGCTGCAGTGGAACTCACAAGTGGGGCAATACGAGGACGTTGCAGAGACGCTGGGACTATCGAACGCGTTCCAGACGGACAGGCGTGCCTATTTGGCCTGCTGGATTGACTTTGATAATGATGGAGACGTCGATTTGATATTGGGAGAATCTTTATTTCGAAACGTCGAGGGTAAAAGTTTTGAGCCGGTCGCAAACAATGGCGGCCTCAGATTTGCGTTTAACCCGATGGGGTGCGTCGTTGCGGACTACGACGGAGATGGTTTGCTGGACTTATACGTGCTCTACCAGCGAGACAAAAACGGTGACGCGATCCGGGACGGAAAGCCACCAGCGTGGGTCGGCGATGACGATACCGGAGCCGGACATTCATCGAAATGGCGCGTTTCGCGAAGGCCACCAGCGGCAAACGGCACAGTTTTGCGGCCACATGGTTGCATGCTAACGATGATCATTATCCCGACCTGTATGTTGCAAATGACTTTGCCCGGAATTCACTGTTGATCAATCAGGGTGATGGTTCTTTTGAAGACGTTGCCGACGATTCCGGAGTGGGTGATTTTGCCACGAGCATGGGAGTCGCTTCCGGAGACATAAACGGAGATGGCGTACCGGAAATATATGTCGCAAACATGTATTCAAAAATGGGGCGGAGAATTATTTCGCAGGTTTCCGCCCCGGATTATCCTGCGGGGATCTACGAGCAGTTGGTAGGATCCTGCGCAGGCAATCGTATGTATTCGACTCAGGGCGATGTGCGGCAGTTTCAGGAACTCAGTGAACAGCTTGGTGTCAACGCCGTTGGCTGGGCGTACGCTCCCGCCGTCGCGGATTTTGACGGCGATGGATTGCTGGACTTGTATGCAACAACGGGTTTCCTGAGCTTTAATCGTCACAAACCGGATGGATGAACGTGCTTGTGGAGGGCTGTCGTGTCACAGCCTTTGGACCGTACGTGCAAGATAGAGCCGCTCGGAAAAATCGACTCGGCTGCCGGTGAGTTTTG
>LWDU01038124.1_pt1 | contig 24889 bp, 7 predicted proteins | sample 727161 | NCBI WGS metagenome assembly LWDU01 (sample SAMN04566230, study PRJNA314399) | hydrothermal vent metagenome | isolation source: deep sea hydrothermal plume seawater | place: Mexico: Gulf of California, Guaymas Basin | collected 2004-07-11
TCGACGAGGGCGACGAATTTTTCGAGGTGGCCATCACCTCGATCCAGGGCGCCAACCTCGGCAACATTCGTTCCGCCCGGGGCAACATCCGGGATTTTGAGGCCGGCACCATCGTCTTCACGCAGTGGAACGACGAGACCAACTGGCGGGACCAGTCAGGCGCCGGCAAGCGCACCTGGGATGGCGAAAACTTCATCGACCCGGACGTGGTGGGCGACGTGGATTGGAACGACCGCAAGGCCCTTTATTACGTCAGCGAGAACGACGGCATCCCGCCGTGGGACGCGGATGCCGCCAACCCGAACGCTGCCTTTACCACCGCTCCATGGTACTGGGGTACCACGAACAAGATCAGTTCCGACAAACTGCACCATGTCTCCGGCCAGGAACATCGCATCGGTGGACCCCACATGGGTGCCGCCGTAACGGTGACCCGCGTGAAGGGTTCCCGCGGCAAGATCGCCTTCGACTACGCCACCACAGATGGCACCGCCCGGGCCGGCGAGCATTATGTCAGCAAACAGGGGACCGTCATCATGGATGATCAGCAGTTGAGCGCCCAGTTGGTGATTCCGATCCTGCCCGGCGGCGATTTCGACCAGTTGGAGTTCGATCCCCTCACCGGCGCCGTCACTCCGTTGACCGTTCCTTCAGTCGCCTTGAACGTGAAAGTGTTCAACATCCGTCCGGCCGTGGGGGAGCCGGGCCATGTCCGGCCGTTCCTCTCGAACAAGGATGGCCAAAAGCGTCCCGAGATCACCGCTGAAGTAAGGATCAATCGCCAATACCTCCTGGATAAGCGGCCTTTGGATTTAGTCGGTTTCCACTTCTACAGGGCTAAGTACCGTGTGAAAGAAAGCGAGGGATTTGTTACACTTCGAGTGAACAGGGGCAGCTTGGACCCAACTCAAACCTGTACAGTCGATTATCTCGTCGGGCCGACTTATGCCCTTTCCCCGGGTGGAGGAAACACAGGTACAGGTTTGAAAGGGATTTGGAATGCTCCAGCGACATCAATGGAGGTGGGGCAGTATTACCTTGACCCATACATCCCTTTCTTCTGGGAAAGTGAACTGGCCAAGGTGGGGCTTGAGGCGGGTTCCGAATATCCGATCCCTGCACAGGATTTTACCCCGCTCCGGGGCACCCTGACATTCCCGCCGGGCTCCTACTACCAGGAGTTTTCCATCCCGATCTTGAACGATAAGGAGGTGGAGTTCAATGAGGACATGTTCGTGTACCTGTTCAATCCGACCCCTGACATTAGGGATAATCCTCCTGGTTTTGCGTATGTTGGCAACGATCCCGGTTGGTGGTGGGCGGGCGGTGTGGCGGGTCAGTATTACGCCAAGGTCACCATCATGAGCGATGACGACCTGGTGGATCATCCGGTCGAGCCGCCGACGCTCACCGTCGTTGACCCGGCAACGGGACAGTCATCCACTGTTCCAAACCCGCTCTTTAACCTACCCTCCGAGCAGCCGGCCGGTTCGTCGGATCGCAAGTTCAATCCCGACTACCATCTGTTCACCTCCCCGCCGCTCAACAGCGCGCCGGGTGCCAACGACGATGTGCATGCCGTGGCCGTCCAGCCGGATGGCGGCATCCTGGTTGGCGGCGATTTCACCGCGTTCAACACGGTGGTGCGGAACCGCCTGGCCCGGCTCGATATCAACGGGGCGCTCGATGCCGGTTACGTGGTCGGCACCGGTGCCGATGACTACATCAGCAGCATCGTTGCGCTGCCCAGCGGCAAGGCGCTGATCGGCGGCGGCTTCACCTCCTACAACAGCACGGTGCGCTACTCGATCGCCCGGATCAATAATGACGGCTCGATCGATGCCACCTTCGATCCCGGCACCGGGGCCAACGCCGCGGTGCGCGATGTCGTCTCGCAGGTTGATGGCAAGGTGCTGATCGGCGGCGAGTTCACCACCGTGGCCAACATCAATCGCAAATACATCGCCCGCTTGGCCAAGGACGGCCAACTGGACGGCTCGTTTGTGATGGAGGAGGAGCTTGACGGCCCGGTCTACGCCGCCCGACGGCGCCATCCTCGTCGGCGGCGGGTTTGAAAATCTCGGCGAATTCCGCCGAAGCCACCTGGCCCGGCTGCTGCCCAACGGTGCCATCGACCCGACCTTCGAGTCGGTGCACGGCGCGGACGACACGGTTTACGCCGTGGCCATCCAGCCGGACGGCAAGATCCTGATCGGTGGTGCCTTCAGCCATGTGAACCTGATTCCCCGCAACGGCATTGCCCGCCTGAACCCGGACGGCTCGGTGGACGAGAGCTTCGACATCGGCACCGGCACCGACGGCCCGGTGTACAGCATCACGCTGGCGCAGGACGGCGGCGTGTATCTTGGCGGCCTCTTCACGTCATTCAACGGCACCCGCCGTTTCAGCGTGGCGCGTCTCTACGGCAACGGGGTGCTCGACACCACGTTCATGGACACCGCCTACAACCAGTTTGCCGGGCTGCCTCGCGGCGGCCTGAACGACCCGGTCAACCACGTGCAGGACATGGCGCTCGATGCCAACGGCCACCTGGTCATCGGCGGGTCGTTCAACAAGGTCGGCGGCGGTTACACCCGCGACTCGATCCGCAACCAGTGGAATGTGACCCGCCTGGTTGGCGGCGCGACACCCGGCCCGGGCAACATTGAGTTGACTCATTCCGGCTACAGTGGCGACGAGAATATCGGGGAGTTGTTCATCCAGATGGGGCGCACCAATGGGCGACTGGGCGGCGCGCTGGCCCGCGTGGTCAGCCCCGACCTGCTCAGTGGCAGCGGCTTGGCCAAGGGGGATGACGACTATTCCAACCTGCTGGCCGAGGTGTTCTGGCCGTCCATGTACTGGAAATACAGTACCAACGCCTTTAACGGCGGTGGCTGGATGAAGAGCGACGCCTTCGAGGGCCTCAACAACGAAGGTTCTCCCGACAATACCGGCCGGCTTTGGTTCACCGACGAGAACAACCTGATCCTCACGATCAACGAGGATGACTTGGTCGAGGGCAACGAGTCGCTCGAGCTGCAGTTGCTCCGTCCGCTGGGCAACCTCTTCCTCGGCGGCGAGCGCATCATGACCGCCCCGGCGCTGGGCCGCGGGCTGAGCAGCGTCTCGGTCGTGGACAACGATTTCCATCACGGTGTCTTTCGATTCGACCGGGAGGAGTACGCCGTGGATGAGCACGCCAAGACTCTGTCCATCACGGTCGAGCGCGTGCAGGGCGACACCGGCGAGGTGGCCGTCGCGTACACGGCCATCGCAACCACCGAGAGGCAGTTGCAGAATCTCGGACTTAAGCTCGGCGGCCTGGGCCTGGCCGAGTCTGGCAGTGCCACCCCGGATTTCACCGCCGTTCAGGGTACCCTCACGTTCGGCCCGGGCGAACACTCCCGGGAAATCGCTATCCCAGTTCACGACGACACGCAGAGTGAGCCGGACGAGGTGTTGCTCGTGCAGCTCTCCCACCCATCCGGCGGGGCCATCATCGGCGGCGGCTTCGGCTTCGGCGTGGCCACCGTGCGGATCGTCGACAACGACTACGCCTCCGGCAAGATCGAGTGGGTTGGCACGAAGTTCGAGGCCGCTGAGTCGGCCGGCACAACGCAGTTGGCCATTCGCCGCATCGGCGGCAGCGTGGGCGAGGTGTCCGTCAGCTACGCCCCCACCGCAGACAGCACGGCTGAGGAGGGCGTGAACTACACCGGCGCAGCCGGGACGGTCACCTGGGCCGACGGCGAGACCGGCGCGAAGCTCGTCTCGGTGAACCTGGTCGACAACGCCACGGTGGCGGTGGACCGGAAGCTGGTTCTCGAGCTGCAAAGCCCGACCGGCGCGCCCGGCAAACAGCCGGTGCTGGGCCGGCGCCTGGCTTCGTTGACAATCAGCAATGACGATTTCTTCGGCCAGTTGGCCTTCACGTCGTCCGATTTTTACGTGAACGAGAACGGCGGATCTTTCGTGGTGACGGTAGAGCGCCTGGCCGGCATGGCCGAGGAGGTCAGCGTCCGGTACGAGGTGTTTAACGGCAGCGCCGTGGCCGGTGCGGATTACGTGGCCAACTCCGGTGTGCTCGAGTTTGTGCCGGGCCAGACCAGCGCCACGTTCGCGGTGGCCATCCTGAATGATGATGTGGTCGAGGGGGCGGAGACCATCTCGGTCGCCCTGACCGACCCGCTGCCGAATCGCGGCCGCTGGGAGAAGGCTATCCTCGGCACGCCGAACATGGCCACCCTCACGGTGATCGACGACGAGTCCGTCAACGAGCCGGCCGGCTCGGTGGACACCGCCTTCAACCCCGGTGCCGGGGCCAACGACTTTGTCAATGTGGTCGCCCTGTTGCCGGACGACAAGTTCATGATTGGCGGCGACTTCACGCAGGTGAACGGCTTGTTCCGTGACCGTCTGGCACGGCTGAACGCAGACGGGACAATCGACTCCACCTTTGCGCTTGGCCAAGGGGTGAACGACTCCGTTCGCGCCATCGCCATCCAGCCGGATGGCCGCGCCATCCTGGCCGGTTTCTTCACCTCGGTGAACGGGGAGAACCGGAACCGCATCGCCCGGTTGAACTATGACGGCTCGCTCGACGGCACGTTCAACCCCGGCGGCGGCGCGGACAACCCGGTGCAGACTGTGATGCTGCAGCCCGACGGCAAAGTGCTCATCGGTGGCGACTTCGCCTCGTACAACGGTTACAACCGCAGCCGCTTTGCCCGGCTGAACAGCGACGGCAGTCTGGACCAGGACTTTGACATCGGCACCGGCGCGGATCTCGTCGTCAACGCCATCGCCTTGCAGCCGGACGGCCGGGTCGTGGTGGTCGGCGACTTCGCCCACTTCAACGGCGTGCCGCTGCGCGGTATCGCGCGGTTGAACGCCGATGGCAGCATCGACGAATCGTTCAACCCGGGTGTCGGGTTCAACGACTCGGTGCGACTGGTCGAGGTGCAGGAGGACGGCCGAATTTTGGTTGGCGGTTTCTTCACGGAGTTCAACGGCGTGGTTCGCAACCGCGTGGCACGCCTCATGCCGGACGGTTCGCTTGACGGCTCGTTCGATGTGGGCGCGGGCGCCAACGGCTCGGTGTACTCGATGGCCGTCCAGTCTGACGGCAAGATTCTGGTCGGCGGCAGCTTCAGCACATTCAACAATCTCAATCGCAGCGGCATCGTTCGACTGAACCCGGACGGCTCGGTCGATACCGGCATCAACTTCGGCACCGGTGCCAACGGCTCGGTGCTCGATATCGCGGTGCTGCCCAACTACAAGATCCTGATCGGCGGCGGCTTCACGCTCTTCGACGGGCTCGAGCGCGAATACTTCACGCAGTTGCACGGCGGTATCATCGAGGGGCAGGGCACGCTTGAGTTTGCAGAGCCGTTCTACTCGGTCAGTGAGACCGGCACCAACGCCACTATTCGCGTGGTGCGGCGCGGTGGCCTGTCCGGCTCGGTGCAGGTTCGCATCAACACGCTGCTTTCCGCCGGCGACTCGCCGGCCGTGCCGGGGCTGGACTTCGAGAGCATCGACCAGTTGCTTGCCTTCCCGGAGGGCGAGGTGCTGCAAAAGGTGCAGATCGACATCATCGACGACCCGGACGTCGAGCCCAACGAGACCGTCGATCTGCAGTTGAGCGGTTTCACCGACGGAACGCAGGGGCTGCAGTCCCGCGCCCTGCTCGAGATCGTCAGCGACGACAGTGTCCTGTCGTTCTCCGCGCCGACCTACAGCATTGGCGAGGATGCCAAGAGCGGTTTCGCCCGAATACAGGTGAACCGGCTCGGCTCGAACATCGGCGAGACCACGGTGGCTTTCCTGACCGCAACGAACGGCACCGCCGAGGCCGGCATTGATTTCCAGATGGTCAGCAACACGGTGAAGTTCGCTGACGGTGAAATCACCCGGAGTGTCAACGTGCCGATCGTGGACGACACCGAGGTGGAGGGCATGGAGAGTGTCGTGCTGTTGCTCACCAATGTCATCGGCAAGGCGATCCTCGGCCTCGATGAGTCGGCGCTGCACATCGTCGACAACGACTTCGCGCCGGGCGAGTTTTACTTCGAGAAACCCACCTTCCGCGTGGAGGAAACCGCCGGGTTCGCCACGGTCACCGTGGTGCGTACCAACGGCTACACCGGCCTGGTGGAACTCGACTACTCGACCTCGGATCTGACCGCCATTGCCGGCGACGATTATCGCGGCATCACCGGCAAGTTGGTCTTTGGCGACGGCGAGACGGTCAAGAACCTCGATATCGCGGTCTTGGACGACCGGCTGGAGGAGGGCGCGGAGGCGTTTCGGATTCGCATTTTCGGGGCCACCGGCGGTGGCATCGTGATCCCGCCGAATTTCTCGACGGTCATTATCGTGGACAACGAGTTGCAAAACGGCCCGGCTGGGCCGAAGGGCGAGGGAGCCAACGCCCCTGTTTACGCCGTGGCCATGGATGCCGGCAACAACGCGCTGGTCGCGGGTGAGTTCGGCGAGGTGAACGGCAATGCGGCACCGCGCTTGGCCAAGCTCAATCCGAACGGCGTGCTCGATGCCGCGTTCGACGCGGGCACCGGCCCGAACAACACCATCTTCAGCATGAAGCTGGACGACGCCGGCTCGATTTACGTTGGTGGCCTGTTCAACCAGGTCGATGGCACCGCACGCACCCACTTGGCCAGGCTCACGGCCAGCGGCGCGGTGGATGCGGCGTTCGACCCGGGCAGCCGGGTTGGTGGCACGGTGTTCGACATCGCGCTTGGCTGGGATCGCGTCCTCGCGGTCGGTGACGCCGGCGTGGCCGCCCTGACCCTGGACGGCTCGCGTGCCGCGGGCTTTACGCCGCCGGGCATCGACGGAGACGTCTTCGCGGTGGCGTTGCAGTCCAACGGCAAAATTGTCATCGGCGGTGAGTTCACACGGGTCAACGGTGTTGCGCGCAACAATGTGGCCCGGCTCAACCGGGACGGTTCGCTCGATGAGTCGTTCGATCCCGGCGTGGGCCCGAACGCATCCGTGCACGCCCTGGCGGTGGATCGCGACGGCATCCTGATTGGCGGCCTGTTCGTGACGGTGGAAGGCTTGTCATCCCGCCGCTTGGCGCGGCTTGGGTTCGACGGCAGATTGAGCCGCGATTTCATGGTGGGCTCCGGCTTCAACGGCCCGGTGCAGACAATCTACCGGCGCGTGGACGGTCGTTACCTGGTCGGCGGGTCGTTCGGGAATTACGACGGCACCATTCAGGCCAACGTGACGCTGATCAACGGCGACGGGTCGCTGGCAAACAATGAGCTGGGTATGTTAAGCCTCAACGGCCCGGTTTATTCTGTCTCCGAGTTGCCCGGCGGCAGCAGTGTGTTTGGCGGTTCCTTCACCAAGGACAAGGATCGGGGTTTCAACAGCTTCGCGCTGTTGGATTATCTCTCAAGCGTGCAGCCCCCGAGGCTGGGCATTGTCACCGGCGAGGCCGGATACAGCCTGTCGGTCTCCGGTGCGGTTGGCCAAACCTACAATCTGGAGTTTTCTGGTAATCTGATCGAATGGTTGGGTCTGTCCAGGGTGACCATCCCGGAAGAGGGCACCGTGGTGATTGACTTGGGTCCGGCTGCGGGGAACCGCTATTACCGTGCGGTTTATCAGGAATAAACTGTAACGGGGCGTAGCACCCGCTCGTTTTTAGAGAGTTGGCAACCGGAGGGACGACAGGTGAGCTGTTGTCTCTTTTTTTGTGGGTTGATAATGGGCGGACTCAAGCGCAGGTTGGCCTGGCGGATTCGGCCCGATGAAAAGACTTTAAAGCACAGAAAAATGAAAAGAATCGTCTTAAGTGCTGCCCTCACGGCAGTGATCGGTTGGGTGGCTTTGGTATTGGCCGATGGTTGGCCAACGGCTCCCAAGTCTGAACTAGAGGCCAAGGCCGGTTCACCGGCGGGATCGCTGCCAACCGCTTGGCGCACGATCGTCGCCGACGCACCCCTCCGCTTGGCCAAGGGCGATGTGTCCACTCCGGCCGGCGGCAATCTCTCCGCCCCGCCGAGCCCCGGAAACGCTGGGAGGCCTGGCTTCAAACTCCTCGGCGCGGAGGCGGGCGTCAGCCCCAGTCGTGGCGACGAGGCGCATTTGGCTGCGTGGGACGCAATCCCGGCGCAGGGTGACAAGGACGTGCTGATCATCCGGCTGAATTTTGCCGACGACCTGGCCGAACCGCCCAGTAAGGAACTGCTGGAGAGAACAATGAAGGAGGTCAACGACTTTTTCGTGGAGTCCTCCTACGGGACGCTCTCGTTTACCACCACCATTACGCCCACGCTGACGCTGCCCAGCAGCAAGTTGTGGTATGAACAGAAAGGCCAGGCGTTGATCAAGGACTCGGCCGTTGAACTGGCTGAGTCCAGAGGCCTTGACACGACAAGCTATGACTTGATCTTGATTGCTGTCAGCGACCTGCCTGGGCCGGTGTATCAGGACTGGATCGTGTCCGGCTTCACCGGGGGCATGTTTATCAAGGGGTACTATGTCGAGGCCATTTGCCGGAAGTTGGCTTCCGAACTGATCGGTTCATCCCAGTCGGCGGATTACTGGAATACGGTTGCGCCGGAAAAGATCCCGCCGGATCCCATGTCCCCCGATCCGCCGATCCCGCACTCCCTGTCTGACCTACTTGGCCGCGACAGTGTTTACGGTCCCGGGACACGGGTGTACGACGGCGACCTGTGGAGCCTGATGGGCGGCGGCAACCGTCAGTTCAACGCCCCGGCCAAGCATACGGTGGGGTGGCTCCCGGAATCATCTGTTGCGGAGGTTGAGTCCAGCACGGTCGTTCGACTGTACGCCTACGATGTGCCCAGGCTGACCGAGGACGGCATCCACGCGCTCCGAATTACCCGGGACGAAGTCAGGTCGTACTGGCTGCAATACCGGGTGTCCGACCAGCGAAACCAATGGTCGCCCGGCGGGGACTCGTTCATCGACATGATGGGCGAGCAAAAGGACATACCGCCTCTCCTCGATCACTGGAGCCGCAACGGGCTCCAGTTATTGATGCAAAGTGCGGGGTCGCTGTCCATACTGCTCGATGCGTCGCCCGGCAGCGCAGGTGGTGTGCTGGATTCGCCGCTCATGATCGGCCGCACCTTTGTGGAGCAGAGCATCGGCCTTCACATTACGCCGGTGGCGCAGAGTGAGGACGGGGAAGAGGTGCCATGGATTGATGTCGTGGTGAATGTCGGCGCGTTCGAGGGCAACCAGGAGCCCGTGCTGGAACTGTCCGCCTCGGCCACGGCGGTGGATGAGGATGACGACGTCACGTTCACGGCTATTGCGTCCGATCCCGATGGGGATGCGCTGGGCATCTACTGGGATTTCGGGGATGGCAACTACGCCTACAACGAGACCGAGGTCACCCACGCATTTGTTCTTGAGGGGGAATACCTTGTGCGCTGCGAGGTCACGGACATGAGGGGCGGCCACACCAGTCGATACGTTGTCGTGACCGTGGATAGTCCCGGGACGCTTCGCATATCTGGCAAGGTCATCTCGGACATCGGCATCCCGGTGGAGAATATAGAGGTCGCCGCCCAGGAGGCTATCGCCGGCGATCCCGAGGCCGAATTGGTCGGGCCGATTCTGCGGGCGTTCACCGATGCGGAGGGAAACTTCATGCTCGTGGGAGTGGAGCGCGACAAGTCGTACGCACTCAATGCCAACCTGTTTGGCTACAATGCAATGCCGGTTGGATTTGAAAACCCTCTCGAGGTGAGCGACATGGATGCTGCCGAACTATTGTTCCTCGCAGCGGAGATTCCCAAGATCGACATCCTTTCATCCGTGTCCGTGATCAGTGAGGGGGCGACTCTGCCGACATTTTTGACGGTGACACGCACCGGCAGCCTGGTGGAACCGCTGGAGGTGGGGTTTATCATGAGGGGTACGGCGGCGTTTGAGACAGACTACACCCTGGCGGGGTACGCCCAGACCAACATTGCCGAGGGGAAGTTTTATTTTCCGGCGGGACTCAACCAGGTGCAGATTGAGGTGAAGGTCGAGGATGATGATGTTTTTGAGGGCATCGAGCAGATTATGCTCCGGATCAACCCGGGGATTATACCGGACATGGGGAAGATCACACCCCCGGGCTGGTATCCCGGCTCGATCAACATGCAGACGAATTATTATCAGTCCACCTACGATTGGATGCCGGGGCGATTCGGAAAACTGACGCTCGGTATTGAAGACAACGATCCCCCTGGATTGCCGGAGGTGACGGTTACGCTGATCGATGGGTATGCCAACGAGAACGGCCGGGATGTTGCCATCGTGGAAATGGTTCGCGTGGGGGATACCAGTGAGTCGCTGGAAATCCCCTACGTCATTTCTGGCAGCGCGGAAAACAATCTGGACTACGTTGAGATTCCAGACCGCTTCACTTTCGAGGCGGGCCAAGCCAAGGGGTTGATTGTGATTCGGCCCAACGAGGATCGGTATATTGAGGGCATCGAAAACCTCGTCCTCACGGTGGCACCGGATGACACCTTCTCGATGGCTGCGCCCGTTGAAGCGGAGATTCTCATCATCGACAATGAATTCCCGGTCATCAGCATCGCTGCCGTGGATGCCGTGGCAATGGAGGAGGAGGAAAATGCCGGGGACAACAGGGCGCGCTTGTTGGTTTCCCGCACGGGCGATCATTCGGGGGATTTGACCGTGAATTATCTGGTCTCTGGTTCTGCCAACAAGGGGCTTGATTATGAGCCTCTGAGCGGCTCAGTGGTGATTCCTGCAGGCGACATATCAGCTGGGATTCGTGTCATTGCCGAGGAGGACTCGGAGGCTGAAGGGGATGAATACGTGGTGGTTCATATCTCCGACAGCACCCTTTACAACAGTCACCCCAAGAATACCGCCTCGGTCCTGATTCAAGATTCGATGCCGATCGTGGAATTGGCGCTGAATGGAGACCCGGAGGCACCCGAGGGCGGTGGAGCGACCCGGATGACTCTGAGTCGAAACGATGCTAGTGCAGAAATTGAGGTAAATCTTTCGATCAGCGGCACGGCCAACAACCAGTCTGACTACGTCAGTATTGCAAACAGGGTGCGTATGCCGAGGGGAACTCGTAACGTTAATATCGAGGTACAGGCTATTGACGATCCCGTGAACGAAGTCGCTGAGGATATCGTACTCAAGGTGCTTCCGGGTGAAGGATACAGTATAGGGGCGCAGATGCAGGCTCGGGCTATCATCCCGGAGAATGACGACAAAAACCTGCCGGAAGTGGAATTCACCCTGACGAGTTCTAATGAGGCTGAGTCAGCGGGCTATGCCATGGTTCATGTCCGTTTGAGTGCCCCTCCGCCTGAGCCGGAAGATGACGGCGGTGGAGACGGCGGTGGAGATGGCGGTGGAGATGGCGGTGGAGATGGCGGTGGAGATGGCGGTGGAGACGGCGGTCCGTCCGAGGATCGTATGCCTTATCCGGTTGTGGTGCCCATTACCATCATCGGCGGCACGGCCACGTTTGACACCGACTACACCATCCTGACTTTGATGGCCACGAATGTGGTTGACTTGATCGAACAGCCTGAAGATCCCGACCAGGGCGGTGGCGATCAGGGTACGGACAGCGATGGTGATGGCCTCACGGACGAGGAGGAAATGGTCATCGGCACCAATCCCAACAGTGCGGACACGGATGAGGATGGATTCAGCGACGGCGAAGAGTACGAGGCCGGAACCAATCCGATGGATATAGATGATTTTCCGCAGCAGAAGCCGAACGAGATCTACACGTTGGCAGATGACACAGGCCCGGTTCGTGTGCTGAACGGGATCGATCCGTTCCTCAAGGCGACGTACGGGTTGGTCTGGGAAAATGGGGATCCCCTGGTCAAGGAGTTCCCGGTCACCATCCACAACGACAACAAGCTGGAGGACAACGAAACGGTGCTCCTGAAGCTGGAGGAGCCATTCCGCATCCGGCGCTGGGCCATGACCACCAACGCCTTTGATGTGCTCATGCTCGACTTGATCAGCAACCAGCCGGGTGAGGTCGATCCGTACTGGGTGCAGAACTTTCCGATCGAGGGCGGTGGTGACGGAGGCGGTGGTGACGGAGGGGGTGATGATGACATGGATGGCGACGGCTTGAGCGATGCCGATGAGGCAAACCTGGGCACCGATCCGAACAACCCCGACTCCGACGGGGACACCTTCAGTGACGGCGACGAGGTCAACCAGGGCACTGATCCAATGGATGGTGCCGATTTTCCTGAAGGCGACGGCGGCGGAGGTGGCGGCGGCGAAGAAGAGGAAATCCCGCTTCCTGAGCCAATCTCGACCGCCCTGTTGGGCAAGGATTACCTACACGTCCTGACCATTCTGGACGATGACCTCGGTGAGGTCTCCCTCACCAGTCCTTCACCGGACATCAATGAAGAGGGGCCAACCGAGGGGATGATGGTCTTTGAGATCGAAGTGCCACCCGGCACGCCCAAGTGGAAATTCAAGGGCGATCCCGGGATGATCACCTCCCCGGCGATCGGGCCAAACGGCTTTATCTACGTGGGTTCCGGTTCCGGAAGCCTCTACGCCATCCACCCGAACGGGGCCATGCAGTGGTCGTTCAAGGTGGGCGGCTCCATCGCGGCGGCCCCGGCGATCGACCTGGACGGAACCGTTTACGTCGGTGCCAGCGACGGCAACCTCTATGCGATGGACGCCTTTGGCACGTTGAAATGGATCACCCCGCTTGGCGCCGGTGTGCAGGGTTCCTCCCCGGCCATCGGCGCAGACGGCACCGTCTATGTCGGCTCGCTCGATCACAAGGTGTATGCCGTCGGGAAGGACGGCGTGATCAAGTGGACGTATGCAACGGGAGGCTGGGTGACCACCTCCCCGGCGATCTCCACCGACGATGCCATCCTCGTGACCGGCAACGATGCCAAGCTCCACGCGCTGGATGCGCTTGGCCAAGCGCTGTGGACATTTGAGCTCGGGAGCGAAGGCGTGATGACTTCCCCGGCGGTGAACAACAAGGACTTGGTTTACTTCGGCGCGACTTGGCAGCCGGAGGCAGCTCCCGAAGGCGGCGACGGCGAAGAGCCTCCGCCCGGGCCGGCGCACCAGTTGATCTGTGTCAAAGAGGGTGTGCAGCAGTGGGCCTTTGATGCCGGTGGAATGATCCTTGGCCAACCGATCACCGATGTGTTTGGCAACATCTTCTTTGGCGCTGCGGATGGCAAAATCTACGCTCTGGACAAGACGGGCCAATTGAAGTGGGAGTACGAATTGAGAATCCCGCCGAGCACATCCGTCATGTTTATGACCAAGGGGGTGATTTGCGTCGGCGCGGCGGGCAAGCTGTTCCTGCTCAACGCCGATGGCGAACTGCAGGACGAGATTGAGGTCAGCCGCACGCCCTTGGCCGAGGCGATCGTGGGCGCTGACGGGACGCTTTATGTCCCGTCGCTGGACGGCGTGTTGCACGCTTTCAAGGGGGATGCCGGCGGGCTGCCGCGGAAGGGCTTCGCCCGGTTCGGCGGCAATTACCAAAACACGGGCCGCTACGGCGGTGGCGTGATTCCTGGCGGCCCGGAGGTGCCCACTGGCCCGGTTCGAGACGTGACCGTGCGCTTGGCCGTGAACGGCACCGCCAGCGCCATCACCGATTACGAGGACTTGGGCGGCAGCGTGGTCATCCCGGCCGGGACCAACCGGGTCGAGGTGCCGTTCATCCCGCTGGACGATCCGCAGTTGGAGTTCACGGAGACTGTGCAGGTGCGCGTCATCGGCGTTGAGGGAGGCAGCTTCATCTCAACCGGCACAATCGGCCGGGATCGCGTCGATTTCGTGCTGGGGGACAACGACAGCCAGCTTGAGTTCGCCAATATGTTCTTTGACGTCCGTGAAAACGTAAACGGCACCAACGCGGTGGTGACGGTCCAGCGCACCGGCCCGGCCAACCGGATACTGCGGGTGGACTACGCAACCGCCGAAGGCACCGCACTCGAGGGCGACGATTTCGAGCCGGCAGCCGGCACGCTGGTATTTCTGCCGGGCGAACTCGAAAAAAGTTTCGACGTGCCCATCGTTGACAACCCGTGGGTGGAGGAGGAGGAAACCGTTATGCTCCAGCTCTCCAACGTCACAGGGGGTTGGCCCGTGTCGGGCCAGAGCACGGCCACCCTGCGCATTCGGGACGACGATTCCGCGTTCGAGTTCTCCGCGCCTGAGTTTGCCGTGACGGAAAACGGCAAGATTGCCATCGTAGAGGTGATCCGAATCGGCGCACTCGATTATCCGGGATCAGTCTCCATTGGCACGGCTGACCGGGGGATTCACGACCCGGAACTGGACGCCAAGATCTTGGCCAAGCTCCCCGAAATTGTGAAGGGAATGTTCCCCGAGGACACCCGCGAGTGGGCGTTGCTCGAGACAACGCACCAGGGCGACTTCACCCGGGCTACCATCGCGGCCAAACCGGTGGCTGACGACTCGGCGCAAATGCGATTCGTGCTTTACCACGGAGACCTTGGCGATGGCGATGGCGATGGCGATGGCGATGGCGATGGCGGAGGTGAGCCCGAGGAACCGGAGCCATACGACCCGGTTGTTGCTGCAGTTTACAACCAAGTGGACGGCGAATGGGAATTGATCCACGTAAACGAGGCGGTTCCTAACGACTGGGTGGCCCTGTTCGACACGACAAATCCGGCTGAGGGCGAGGCCGAGCCGGACGTCGATTACGGCAGCGATGGGTTGCGGATCGAGTTCCCCATCGATGCCAGCCTGGCCCTGGTGGCTGTCCCGATCCTCGACGATATCGAGACCGAGCCGCTTGAGGTGTTCGGCATGATCCTGAGCAACCCCGAGGCCGGTTATATTGCCGACCAGGGTACCGCAGTCGTTGGGATCATCGATGATGAATGTTCCTTCGACCTGACCGTTGACTACGTGGAGACGGCGGAGAACGGCGGGCCGCTCTCCATCCAGGTGAGCCGCACCGGGGGCGTCGTCAATCCGGTCCTGATCGAGTACGACGTCACCGATGGCACGGCGCAAAACACGGCGGATTATTTGAAGGGCGCCGGCCGGGTCACGTTTGAGGCCGGCCAGGAGACCGCCGTTATCGTGGTGCCGATCATCGACGACATCGAGATGGAGGGCCTGGAAACGTTCGAGTTGAACCTCACCGCTGCCATTGTTTCCCCGGACATCGCGCTGGAGGGCTCCGCGACCCTGGGCGAGTTCATCAGCGTTCAGGTGACCATCATCGATGATGAGATGCCCGGTGGTGTGGATCCCGGTTTCAAGTTGAAGGGCGGTGTCAACGGCCCGGTGTTTAGCATCCTTGTCGACCAGGATGAGCGCATCCTGCTGGGTGGCGACTTCACCCGCGTCGGCGGCGTGAACTACGGCTACGTCAGCCGCCTGCACCCGGATGGCTACGTGGATAGCAGCTTCAATATCGGCACCGGCCTAGACGACATCGTCTGGTCGTTGGGCGTCCAGCCGGATCGCAAGCCGATTCCGGGTGGCCGCTACACCTTCGTTGACGGCAACGCAGTGTTGTCGGCATCCCGGCTCAATGCGGACGGCGTGTACGACACCACATTCACCATCGGCGCGGGAGTGGAGGGCGAGGTGTTCGCCGTGGCGGTTCAGTCCGACGGCGGCATCGTCATCGGTGGTGACTTCAGGAAAGTCGCCGGCGAGGCCGCGAAGAACATCGCCCGCCTGAACCCCGACGGCACGTTCGATGCCACCTTCGCGGTGGGCACCGGCGCCGACAAGCCGATCCGCGACATCGCCATTCAGCCGGACGGCAAACTAGTCGTGGTGGGTGAGTTTGGGATCGTCTCCGGCGGCAGCTTTGGCAAGGTTGGCCGTCTGAACCCCGACGGTTCAGCCGACACGGAATTCTCGTCCGGCATGGGAGCCAACGGCATCGTCCATGCGGTGAGTGTCCAACAGGACGGCGGCATCATCATCGCCGGGGAATTCACCACAGTGGACAACAAGGATTACCCGTACGTCGCCCGACTGCAGCCCAACGGCATCCTCGACGAGGAATGGGGCGGCGCGGCCGTCGGCATCAACGGCGCGGTCTTCGATGTGGCCACTCTCCTTGATGGCAAGGTCATCATTGGCGGCGAATTCACCGAGATCAGAGGTTACTCGCGGAACAGCTACGCCCGGTTGCACTACAACGGCGAGCTCGACCGGAACTTCGATCCCGGTGAGGGCGCCAACGGCCCGGTCTTCACCGTGGCGCTGCAGCCGGATGGCAACATCCTGTTCGGCGGCCAATTCACCCAGGTGGGCGAGTATGAGCAGAACAACATCACCCGCGTTTTCGGCGGCGAGCAGTTTGCGCTTGGCCGGGTGGAGTTCCGCGCCCCGCGGATCGAGTACGACGAGGGCGCCGTCACTTACGAGCTGAAAATCATCCGCTCCGGCAAGGTGCAGGAACCGGTGACGGTCCAGTACAAGACCGTGGACGGCACGGCCAAGCAGGGTGAGGACTTCACCGCCGCAACCGGCGACATCACCTTCGACAAGGGAGAACGGGAGGCGACGATCTCGATCAGCCTCCTGGATGACGAACTGGCCGAGGGCACCGAGTCGTTCACCGTCGAGTTGACCAGCGACGCCGAGGGCATCGACCTGGGCGGCCGCACCTCGGTGGAGGTGGTGGTGATCGACAACGAGAGCTCCGCCAGCCTGGATCAGTTGGCGTACGAGGTGAGCGAGAGCGACGGCGAAATCGTGCTGGCAGTGAGCCGGTACGGCGGCCTGGGCGAGGCGTCCACCGTGAACTACACCCTCAACGCCATCACCGCGACGGCGGATGAGGATTACAGCGTCGCCGCGACCGGCGTGCTGACCTTTGCCCCGGGAGCGGCCTCGGCTTCGTTGATCATCGGCATCGTGGATGACTTAATCGAGGAGCCGACTGAGCAACTGGCCGTGACGTTGTCCGGCCCGTCCGAAGGGCTGACGCTGGTGGGCGAGTTGACCGCGACGGTGATCATTCTCGACAACGACCAGCCCGTGCCGGGCTTGACCACGTTCGAGGCCGGCATGCTCCCGCCCGACTCCGGCTGGAGCAGCTCCGGCAGCAAGCCGTGGTATGCGCAGACCGGCGAGGTTTACGAGGGCAGTTACGCGATGCGCTCGGGCAAGATCACCGACGCGCAGGAATCGATCCTCGTGGTCGAGAGGGAAACCGGCGCCGGTACCGGGTCGTTCTTCGTAAAAATCAGCTCCGAGCAGGATTGGGATTACCTCGAGTTCGCAGTGAACGGCCGCGCGTTGGCCAAGTGGTCCGGCCGCGTGAACTGGAAGAAATTCGAGTTCCCGCTGCAGGCCGGCATCAACCGGCTCGAGTGGCGTTACCGGAAGGATCCCAGCACCTTCGCCGGGATGGACGCGGCATTCATCGACAACGTCATTCTGCCCGAGGTGCCGGTGATTGAGCCGGAGCCGGAAACGGAACCGACACTGGCCGTCGTGGACATCACCGCCGAAGGGCTGCGGCTCTCCGTCACGGGCGACGCCGCAACCGAGTACGAGTTGCAGTTCAGCACTGACCTGAAATCTTGGAGCACTCTGGCCAACGTCGTCACCGACGACACCGGCAACGCCTTGTACACCGACGCCGCCAGTGCGGAGACCTTGGCCAAGGAGACGTGGGCCGAGGCTGCCGGGTTTTACCGCGCCGTGATTGTCGTCGGCGACGGGGGAGAATAGGCCAAGCGGAGCAACCAATTAACAAGCCGCCGGTTTACACCGGCGGTTTTTTTTGCGCTTGGCCAGGTGTCCGGTTCCGGCGTGAGATTCACGCAACTCGCGCGTTGTTCTCACGTCACCCCGCTTGGCCAAGCGTCGTAACCAGTAAAAAACAACCTTTTTTGCCGTGGTAATGCTTGGCATTTCCGATGCTAATACATTGTGTAACGTCGTTCTTGGTTGCTACGACGTTGTTTGGGGAAACGACTGGGAGTGAGGCACTCATTCCGGTTGCCCGCCTTAACCTCCTCCGGTTGGCGGACTAGCCTTGCTCCCAGTTTCCTCCATAACCTCCAAGCCGCCCATTCCAGTCTTCATTTTAGCTTCAAACCGTTTACATTTGGCACGGGTTTGGCTGGCTGACACGCGCGTGACGACGCAAAAAACCAGATTGATACTGTGGACGCTGCTCTTGGGCGGCACGACGTTGTGTGCCCAAAGCCCCCTCGAGCTGGGCAGTAAGTCGGTCTTTTTCGTTGTGCGGGGCAGCAGCGGGTTGCTCACGCAGGACGAATACGTGAGTCTATACCGCGCCAACAACAGTGTTCAGGCATCGAACGCCATCGAGGTGTCCGTGATGCATTTCAACGACACCGCGGTCGTTGCCGATCAGCGAAAAAAAGCATCCCCGAAGGATAAACCAAAAACCATCGGCCCGGTGATCCAGATTTCTCTCGCGTTCACTCGGCCGATTTTTGATACCGCATTCGGCACGTTCTCCGCCGCGGACATGGCGCAAATCCGGCAGGCTCTGGCCAAGTTCAGTCAGTGGGAAACCGAGAGTGTCACCAACCCGGTCGGCACCGAGCTTCGCCGGCCTTTCCCGCAGGCCCTGCCCTGGCCCGTGGCGAGCGAGGCCAACGGCACCGTCATTCTTACCGAGCAGTCGTTGATGTTCCTTCGCGATCAAAAGGGCGCCGCCTTTTTGTTGCTGGACAAGGACAAGGCATTTCCCGGCGGGATGGAAAAAGTCGCAGCAACCACAGCGGCCGCCGGGGCCGCCCCGGCTGCTGGAGCTGCGGGAGCCGAAGCTGCCGCCGGAGGCGCGGTTGCGGGAGCCAAGGTCAAGTACACCGATCATTGGCTGAGCGCCGGCGACGTGGCGTTACTCGAGGCCGCGCTTGGCAAGGTGGACGATGTGCTCAGGCAAAACCGGGCCGCCATCCAAAAACTTCAGTAGACCCCTCAGCCCCGAAGGCTTCCTTCCCCGTCAAGCTGGCAGCATACTGCCGTCCGGCTGTGTTTGAATGCCCCGCCGGTTTTTGTGTCTGACCTTTTTCGGGGTTCGACCTTTTTGTTTTCCGTGTCAAACAATTCAAAGACTCGTGTTCGCAAGCGGCGCTGGCTGCTGCGGATGTTTGTTGTGCTGCTGCTCGCTCTCGCCGGCGCGGCGCTCTACCTGAACCAAGCCGGATTGCCGGACTTTGCCAAGCGGCACCTGCAATCGCGCCTGACCCAGCGCGGTGTCCAGCTGGATTTCGACTGGCTGCGGATGGACTGGGATGGCGCGTGGCGTGCCGGCCAACTGCGGCTTGGCCAGTCGGACGCCGCCGGCAGCGTCGCGCTCACCGTTGGCAACAGCGTTGTCCGTCCCGATTACGGCGCGCTCCTCTCGGGCCGCGCCGCCGTTCGCGAGCTGTCTCTTACCGGGTTTCAATTCGATGCGCAACTCACCGATGTCGGCACCAATCTCCTGCCGATAAAGGTGACTTTTCCGGAGGGCGAATTGCGCTTGGCCGACACCGGCACGCTGACCGCAAAACATTTGAAGGGGGACGTGCTGGGCGTCTCAGTGGATGTCGACTTGAGCTTGGCCAACGCGATGGCGCTGCGCGCTCCCCGAAAGCCCGAGTCCAAGCCTAAGCCGCTCTCGGAAAAACTCAGGCCATTCAAAATGGGCCTGGCTAGCTTGGCGAAGCAGCGTGACGCCGTGAGTTTTCGCAGCAAACCAAGCTTGCATCTGCAACTTGATGGCGACGCGGAGCGCCCCGGAGAAATGAAGGGCCGTGCCGCGTTGCTGGCCAGCGGAGCATCGATGCCGGAGGGGTCGCTCGAGGCGTTGGCGATCGAGTTGAACCTTGGCACGCCGGACGGCATCGTCGGTTCGATTCGCATTTCCGGCTTGGCGACAGCGGCGGCGAAAATCGGCTCGGCGACAGTTGCCGTGACAGCACTGCAGTCGGCGACCAACGCCGTTCCCGAGCGCGTCGGTTTCAAGTTGGCGCTTGGCCAAGTGAGCGCGGCCAAGGCGGCGGTCGAGTCGGTCGAGTTGAGCGGCAGTTTGGCCAAGGCCGGATCGCCGCCGGAGACGGATGAGAGCTGGGCGTACTGGGCCAAGCTCGCGCCGTACGTGGCTGATTTCAGCGGCTTGGCCAAGGGCATCACCGGCGAGAAGGGACTGGCGATTCGTGAGGTGTCGCTGGCGGGCGACTGGCGGGCACCGCGCTTGGCGATCAGCCGACTCGACGCCAAGCTGTACGACGGCGCCGTGAGCGGTTCGGCGGGATTAAACGTCGCCACCCGTCTGGCCACAGCGAGCAGCCGGGTCAATTTCAGCCTGCATAATGTGTTCGACCTGCTCACGCCCAAGGCGCAGCGCTGGCTCAAGCAATACGAGTGGAGTGAGGCACCGGTGGTCACCGGCACGGTGCGCGCGACGTTGCCGGAGTGGACCAACGCGAAGCCGGATTGGCGCGCCGAGGTGCGGCCGACGATGCGATTGAACGCCCAAGTGGCCTCGGGGCCGGTGAGCTTTCGCGGGATCGAGGTCGAGTCGGTGCGGGGCGACTTGGAGTACGCGGACCTCACGTGGAGTTTGCCAAACCTCGTGGCCAAGCGGCCGGAGGGGGAGGTGCGTTTTGCGTTGCGCTCGCACACGGAGACGCAGGATTTCCGTTTCGATTTTCGCAGCAGCATCGATCCGCGCGCGATCACCCCGGCGCTCGAGGAGGAGAAGCAGAAAAAGGGGTTCGACTATTTTTCATTCGAGACACCGCCGGTGATCGAGGGGCAGGTTTGGGGGCGCTGGCGCGAGCGTGAGCGAACGGTTTTCCGCGCCTCGGTGGCGGCGACGAATTTCACCTTCCGGGCGCAGCAGGTCGATGGCTTCACCGCCGGGGTTTCGTTCGCCAGCGGTTTTCTCAACATGACCAACGCCGTGGTGCGCCGGCCCGAGGGCGACGCCACGGTGGATGCGCTTGGCTTTGACACGCGCACGAAGCGGCTGTACCTGACCAACGCGGTCGGTCGGCTCGACCCGACGGCTGTGGCGAAGGCGATCGCCCCGAAAACGGCCCGCTCGCTCGAGGCGTATCAGTTTCTCGAGCCGCCGCTGGCGCGCGTGAACGGCTGGGTGCAGACCGGCCCGGGGCGCAACCCGGCGGAGTTGCATTTCGAGATCGACGGCGGTGCGTTTCGTTTCAGCAAGTTCAATTCGCGGGACATCGACGGCGAGATTTTTTGGCGCGGACAGACGGTGACGCTCACCAACATTGTCGCCGAGTTTTACGGCGGCGAGTTGCACGGGAATCTTGTGTCCCGGTTTAACGACGATCGCTCGGCGGACTTGGCGTTTCATCTCGAGACAAAACAAACGGAACTGACCGGATTGATGTCCGACATCATGGAAAAAAAATCCAAGTTGAGCGGCCGCTTGGACGGGGTGCTGGACATCACCGCCAACTCCAGGGATTGGAAGAGTTGGAATGGGTCGGCCAGCGTGGCGGTGAAGGAGGGTTACTTGTGGGATCTTCCGCTGATCGGCATCTTCGCGCCGGTGCTGGATCGCCTGACGCCGGGGTTGGGGGCGAGCACATTTTCGGAGGGCACGGCGGATTTCACCATCACCGATGATGTCGTCGGGACCAGGAACCTTGAGCTCAAGTCGGCGTTGGTCCGGCTGCAGTACAAAGGGAAGGTGGATTTTGACGGGCGGATCCACAATGCCGGTGTGGTGGCGGAGGCGCTTCGTGACACGTGGATTATAGGGCCGGTGCTTGGGCCGTTGTTCAACCTCGCGCTGTCGCCGATCGAGCGGATGTTGAAGTTTGAAGTGAGCGGCACGCTAAGTAATCCGAAACTGGAGATGAAACACATCCCCAAGGTGTTGCTGGTGCCGTTCCAGTTGCCGTTCCAGGTTATTGACGAGTTGATCCCGGACGGTGAGCCTGCCCAGCCGCCGCCCGGCAAGCGTGGCCCGTAAGCTGCTCCGGCTTGGCTCGGCGGTTGGGCTGGGTTAGCCTCCGGCCGAGCAAACACGGGAACCTCAAGTCATGCCCACCTATACCTCAAATCAACTGCAGGAAAATTATCCGCGATGCCCCCACTGCGCCTGCACCGACTTGGCAGACTTGATCCGGGAGGAGATTCTGTCGTTTGAAATCTTCGTCGAGCTGGACGACTTGAAACTGCAGGAGGTGCTGGTGGAGTTGATGCGTGAGGGGGCGCCGGGGCTGTTTTTGCAGCAGGCCCCGTTGTCCGTCCGTGAGCACGTCCGCGAAAACCTGTCGAGCTACAACCGCGACCGGCTCGATGACGATATCAGGGCGACGGCGACGGATACGGAACGGCGGGAGGCGATCGATCGGACCGTCCGCCCGGCGTGGGTCATGCAGATTCGCGGTGATGTGAAACTGAAACTGCCGGCGGTCCGCTTGTCTGTCGTGGGGATGTGTCCGGTCTGCAAACGGGCCACCATCGCGCTGGAGAATCTGCAAGGCTTGGCCACGTGTCCCGAGTGCCGTGGGACCGGCCTCTTCGATACACTTGTGCAGGGCGTCAACCGGATGGCGTTCATCGCGTCGATGTCGCCGGGGATGGTCTCGGAGTTCACGCGGCGTTACCTCAACCACGTTCACGTCCGATCACTGGCGGTGCTGTTCAAGTCGGCCAGCGCGGAGGAATTGCAAGAGACCTTGGCCAAGTTCCCGCGTGGTTTACGGATGGATGTGCAGGATAGGATGGCAGTGATCGAGCCGCCAAGCGAGGCGCAGACGTTGGCCGCGGCGCATCACATATTGGCGGCGCTGTTTGCACAGTGCTTCGACCCCGATCTCGAGGGCGTGGGCTTTTCCCTCCCGGCGTATGTCTCGCCGACGTGTGATCGATGCAGTGGCCGCGTGAGCCAGTAAAAAGGGCTACACATTCCCCCGGACTTGGCGTAGCTTCCGGCCCGTTCACTTTTTGTACCAATGAAAAGATTCACACTTACATTACTGGCCCTTGGCTTGGCCGCCGCTCCGCTTGGCCAAGCCGCATGGGAGAACGGGAAAAAGCGCCTCGCGCCGCTGACCGACGACACGAAGGCCAAGGTGCTGGCAGCACTGCCGGCCAAGGCCACGGCCAAGCCAAAAAAGGCGCGGCGCATCCTTGTGTTTTATCGGTGCGAGACGTTTGTGCACGGCTCGATCGTTGCGGGGAACTTCGCCATGCAGGAGTTGGGCAGGAAGACCGGCGCGTTCACCGCCGACTTGGCGGCTCAAAAAATATGACGTGATCCTGTTTAACAACACCACGAGTCTGGTGCTGGAGAATGACGACCAGCGCAACGCGATCCTCGGCTTCATGAGCCAGGGGAAAGGCGTCGCCGGCATCCACGCGGCGAGTGATAATTTTTACAAGTGGAAAGCCGGCGCACGGATGATCGGCGGCCAGTTCAACGGACACCCGTGGGGTGGGGGTGGCACGTGGTCGTTCAAGCTTGACGACCCGAAGCACATTCTTAACCAAGCGTTCAAGGGCGTGGGATTCTGGCACAAGGACGAGATTTACCAGTACAAGCCGGAGACGTATGTCGGCGGCGACAAGCTTCGCGTGCTGGTGAGCCTCGATCTGAACAAGGGGCACACGATGAAGCCGCTCAACCGCAACGAGGGGTTGAAGAAACAATATACCGAGGGCGGTCGCACCGTGCCGGTGTCATGGATTCGCACGTTCGAGGGCGGCCGTGTGTTTTACACGAACCTTGGCCACAACGCGTCCACTTACTGGAGCCCGGCGGTGTTGCAGCATTACCTGGACGGGCTGCAGTATGCCTTGGGCGACTTGGCGGCCGACGCCACGCCGTCATCGAAAATCACCCGCGAGGAAGTGCTCGCCCCGCCCGCGCCATAGCCGACTTGGCCAAGCGCGTTACGGCTTCGCCCACTCGGGGGGGAAGGCGGAATACTCCGCAACAACCCGCTGCGCCTCCTCGATGATGATGTTCTGGCGGGGCAGCCGGCCAAGGCCAAGTATTTGGCTAATCTCGGAATTGCCGACTCCGTAGCTTTTCACCGTTCGCAGTCTCATCGACAACTCGCGGTTCCGCGCTTCAATGGCGTGGGACACCTTCGATTCCTGCGGCTGGATGGGTTCGATCTCGTTGGCCATGGCTTCGGTTATTTTCTGGCGGCGACTCGCGGGTCAGCCGGCGGCACCGGCTCGTCGAGCGCCCAGAGGACGCCGTTGAGCAGTAGTCGCTGAAACGCCGGCAGCCCAAAGTCGCCCACGCCGCCAAGCGACGTGTAAAAGACGCGGCCACCGTTAGCCTCGTTCGTCCACGCCACCGGCTCGCTGATGTCGTCACGATTCGAGAGAGTGCCGGCCATCAGCACGGTGACAGAAGTCGCGACCGGCTTATTTTTGTAGAGGTGCGATTTTGCCTCGAAGGCGTCGTGCGGCACGCCGGTGAGGATCGGGTGTTTGGCTCCGGCAGCCGTGGCTTGGATGACGGTGGCTGCTTTCGGCGGTTTGTTGCCGTGGTGGTTCCGGTAGTCCACGCCGAGGATTTCGTCGTCGAACTTGGCCCAGCGCGCGTGGTGTTCGCTGGGCGGTTCACGGTCGAACGCATGGCTGGCGGTGCGGATGCCGACGAGCGGTTTACCCTTGGCCAAGTGCGCGCGGACGAGGTCGAGCTGCGCCTTGGGCGGCGTGCGGCGGCGGACGCTCAGGAAAAGCAGGTCGGCATTTTTCAGCGCATCGAGGCCCGTGAAGTCGTTCGGATCGTTTTCGCTCACGTGCACGAACGTGCAGCGGATGCCGCGGTACTCGAGCTGTTTTTTCGCAAACATCGGTAGGGTCGAGGCTGTATTGTATTCACTCTCGCCGATCATGA
>LWDU01042439.1_pt1 | contig 24870 bp, 23 predicted proteins | sample 727161 | NCBI WGS metagenome assembly LWDU01 (sample SAMN04566230, study PRJNA314399) | hydrothermal vent metagenome | isolation source: deep sea hydrothermal plume seawater | place: Mexico: Gulf of California, Guaymas Basin | collected 2004-07-11
CCATATTGTCAGGCCCGTGCATTAAAGTGGTAGATCATCCTTCTCCATTACTTCTTTTTATCCTAAACTTGGTTTCGGCCATTGTGCCAAAGCTAGGTGTAAAGCAATTGGAATCTGATGTGATGAGTACCGATCCGAAAGAGGTTGAGGGTTATGTGAGCGATCCATTAGTGCACCCAGGAAAGGTCACTGCAGGAATGTTGGCCGCAATGTTTACTGTCATAAAGTATGTGACGGATCATGCACGTCAAATAACTTTACCACTGTTAATTGTCCAAGGCGGAGCGGATGCGACCGTCGATCCGGCGGGCGCACAGCTACTGCATGACACGGTTGGTTCTAGCGATAAAGCCATAAAAGTGTACAAAGATTATTACCATGAAGTGTTTAACGAGCCAAAAGCTAGGCGAGACAAAGTTTTCCAAGATATACAAGACTGGCTAGAGACTCGCCTTTAGTAAAAAAGTTATTTTTTAGTGGGGCGCTTCCAGCCACTGAGGGTTGCTTGCTTATTGCGACTAAGCGTCAACTTTTCATCAGGCGCGTCTCGATTAATTGTTGATCCCGCACCAATTGTTGCGTTTTTCCCTATAGTAACAGGCGCAATGAGTTGGGTGTTTGAGCCGATAAAGGCACCGTCTTTGATAATGGTCTGGTGTTTGTTAACACCGTCATAATTGCAAGTAATAACGCCAGCGCCGACATTAACACCTTCGCCAAGGGCGCTGTCTCCCACATAGCTCAGATGAGATACTTTAGAGGTGTTGCCAATGGTTGATTTTTTAACTTCTACGAAATTACCTATTTTGGCGTTGTTGCCAATATGACTTTCTGGGCGAAGCCGGGCAAAAGGACCGATGGCTGTGTTACTGCCAATGGTGGAGTCTTCAATCATTGAATTTGCTTTGATTTCTGAATTATCGCCGATTTTAGAGTTTTTTATAATACAGTTCGGAGAAATTGTGACATTATCACCTAATTCGTTATCCCCTTCAAAGACGACATTAATATCAATGACGCAGTCTTTACCAAAACTCAGTGTTCCGCGGCAATCAAAACGAGCAGGGTCTTTTACACCAAGGCCATTGGCCATGAATTCATCCACCTGTTTTTGTTGTACAAGCCTTTCTAATTCTGCCAGTTGATTTTTGTCATTAATACCCATTACTTCTGCCGCATGATCGCAAATACAAGATGAAATAGTAACATTATTCGCATTCGCCATCTCAACAATATCGGTTAAATACAACTCGCCTTGAGAGTTGTTTGGCTTGAGATTGTCTAGATATCCCCTGAGAAGTGAGGCTTTAACAGCCATAATGCCGGTGTTGATTTCGTTAATTTCTAGTTCGCTTTTGTTGGCATCTTTTTGCTCAACAATGGCAACAATTTGACCCTCTGCATTCCTTTTAATGCGACCATAGCCAAAAGGATTTGCGAGCACAACGCTCAATAGTGCAAAACCTGTCTCTATGGCTTTGCTAAGCAGTGCGCTCAGTGTGGCACTCTGAATAAAAGGTACATCACCATAGAGTATAAGACAAACAGAATCGTCATCAATATCTGGCATTACTTGTTGCACGGCGTGACCCGTACCCAGCTGTTCTTTTTGTATAACCCAGTTAACACCTTGATTTTCAATGGCATTTTTAACCAATTCTGCCCCATGGCCAATGACAATATTTAGATTGGCGCCTAGAGGAAGCGCTGCATCGATAACGTGGCGCAAAAGAGTTTTGTCTGAGAGTTGCTGTAGAACTTTAGGTGTGTTTGATTTCATTCTGCTGCCTTCGCCGGCAGCCAAAATAATCGCATTTATTGTTGGCATAAATAATTTTGGTTCATTTTGCAAGGCATTATAATTAAATGCCTAAGGTAAAATTCTCGTTTATTGAAAGACGATTGCCACTAAAAAAGCAATGTTACCCCTTAATTCTAAACAGAGGCTAAATGCGTAATAAATTGACAGCTGAATTCATTGGCACCTTTATTTTGGTTTTTGCAGGCAGTGGTGCGGTAATGATTAATGACATTACTGGGGCATTAGGGCATGCAGGTGTGGCATTGACTTTTGGCTTTGTCATTGTGGCGTTGATTTATAGTTTTGCTCACGTTTCTGGTGCGCATTTTAATCCCGCGGTAACCATTGCCTTTTATTCGATGGGTGAGTTTGATCGTAAGCGTGTTTTGCCCTATATCAGCGCTCAAATACTCGGCGCTATTGCCGCAAGTATTACACTTTTTTATCTACTGCAAGAAGACTTTAACCAGCTCTCAGAGGTGAGTTATCTTGGCGCAACACTGCCACATGGCTCGGTGGCGCAGTCTTTTTGGTTTGAGTTTTTGCTTGCCTTTATATTAATGCTGGTCATCAGTGCTTCAGCCGTTCACGGCAAGGCCATTAAGGATTTTGCCGGCATTGCGATTGGCTTTACTGTTGGCTTGGAAGCTATGTTTGCCGGTCCAATTACTGGCGCCAGCATGAATCCTGCACGCAGTATTGGTCCTGCGATAGTGAGCGGTCATTTTGAGCACTTATGGCTCTATGTTGTGGCAACAATATTGGGTGCTTTGTTGGCAGCGCTGGTCTATGTTAAGTTGATTCACTCAGACAGACAGAAGGATGCTGAGTGAAAAAAGTATTGATATTTTGCAACGGCAATAGCTGCCGCTAAAATGCCTAGCACCTCAACTCTTCCATATCACTGATAAGGTCTTCCAACTTGGTTAGCATGCGTCCATATAGTGAATTAAAATCTATTCGGTACAAGACGCCAGAAAAATATAATAGTAAACTTGCGATCACAGCCACGGCTAGCAGCAGATAAAGTGGCGTAGCAAATAGCATGACTGTATCTGGATACTCGTTAACAAAGCCGTTGATTGCTAATTGTCCAAATTCTGTGTTACGAATTTGAGTTGCTATCGATAAAAATAAAGCAGGATAAAAAAAGCTATATAGTTTGCCATAGCCTATCATCATCTGTTTTAACCAATCATCAAATGATTTTAGGTATTGATAGCTGCTACCACTTTTATCAAGTAACTTTAGGCTGGCCTGTTCTTTTCTGCCACGAATCACTAAGGACATTAACATGGCTGAAATAAACAAGCCTAAATAAGGAACTCCTTGAATACTTGAAACCACTAAAACTACTACAGCAAATACAAGTAAGCCGATTAAATTCCACTTAAAAACCACTTCAAATTTATCAACGATATTTTTTGATTTTTTGTTATACAAGTCATTCAGTTTTGGGGCAACAAGTGCATCGTCGCTGATAAAGCCTTTTTTCCAAATTTCTTCAATTGAATTGTTCATTTAGTTTTCCTTAATATTCAATATTTTATTGAGTCTTTGTTTAATTCGTTTAATTCGAACGCCAATGTTGTTGGCGTTTGAGCCTATTATTGCAGCGATTTCTTGGTAAGGTTTTTCTTCCAAGTAAAGTAATATTACCCCGCGGTCAATTTCTGACAGCTGCCTAATAGCAAGGTACAGTTGATCGATTGATTGCTCTTCAAAATTCTGACTGTCTGCTATTAACTCTTCGGGCAAACTATCAGAAACAAAGTGTTGCTGACTATTTTTTGCCTTCTTCAAATAGGTTAGGCAAACGTTTAGAGACAATCTATAAATCCATGTTGACCATTCAGATTGCTGTTTAAAATTATCCTTACTGCGCCAAATCTGTAGGCAAACTTCCTGATAATAATCTTCAAAGTCTTGTTGATTATTGGTATATGCCCGACAAATCTTAATAATAATTGCAGCGTAAGGCAATATAGATGTTGTATAAAAATCACTACCCATATTGCGCCGCACTTCCCATCATCATTTGTTCCTTTTTGAATTTACTTAGTTAGTGGCATAAAGATAGATTTATTACACCCTAAATAAATTTATTTAATTCGAAATACTCTTTTTACTCTCACCTTATTGATTCTGTTGAGTTTGGTTAATGGTGAGATTTTTGTGCAGAGGCCTAACTCGGGGATAGATTAGGCTTTAATTAGCTTAAAGTAAAATTGCTACCTTACGTGCGAAGTGCGTTAATGTAGTTTTTTTTTGCTTTTTTGTTGCAAGTTGCTTTACAGACATTAAAATACGCAACTACTATTAATGAATTCTGGAGCTGGTATTAATGGCTAGAAATGATATTTCGGGTTTATTTGGAAAATCTCCAATTAATCCATTACAGCAACATATGAGGCAAGTGCATATGTGTCTTAAAGAGTTTTCGACCTTTTCCAAAGCCGCTAGTGTGGAGAATTGGAAAAAGGCAGAAACATCTCGCAGCTCAATTGTTAAAAAAGAAAACAAGGCCGACGAACTGAAGAAAAAATTACGCATGAATTTGCCGAGCACTTTTATGATGCCTTTTTCTCGCCGTGATCTCCTTGACCTACTGTTGATTCAAGATTCTATTGCTAATATTACCAAAGATCTTGCAGGATTAATGATGACACGTAAGATGGTTTTTCCAGCAGAAATTGCACCAGGCTTTCTAGACTTGGTTGCTGTTTGCATCAACACTTCGGATGCCGCTCTTGAGGCGATTAATGAGCTGGATGAGTTGCTAGAAACCGCTTTTGGTAGTCGTGAGCGTAAAAAAGTGGATATCATAGTATCTAAAATCAATGCTTTAGAGCATGACTCCGATACAGCACAACACTTAGTTCGCACCCAACTATTTGCCTTAGAGGCGACATTGCCCCCCGTGGACGTTATGTTTTACTATCGAGCCATTGAATGGCTGGGCGAAACAGCTGATGCAGCCCAAAAAGTGGGTTCGCGTTTAGAAATCATGCTAGCTAAATAATAGGGGGTCGAAATGGAAATTATTGCAAATTACGGCGATCTATTGTTGTTTATGGCGGTTGCTTTTGGTCTGTTTATGGCCTGGGGTGTTGGCGCTAATGATGTTGCTAATGCGATGGGTACGTCAGTAGGTTCTGGCGCTATCACCATCAAGCAAGCCATTATTATTGCGGTTATATTTGAGTTTGCGGGAGCGATTCTTGCTGGTGGAGAAGTCACGGCAACGATTCGCAAAGGTATTTTAGATGCGACGCTTTTTGCCGACGATCCACATTTGTTGGTTTACGGCATGTTGGCCTCACTGCTTGCTGCCGGCTTCTGGTTGATGATAGCCTCCTCTCTAGGTTGGCCAGTGTCAACCACGCACTCAATTGTTGGCGCTATTGTCGGTTTTGGTGCGGTAGGTGTTGGCGTCGATGCTGTTGCTTGGGGCAAAGTAGGCACGATTGCGATGAGCTGGATAGTTTCACCAATCTTGGCTGGAACCATCGCCTTTATGCTTTTTAGAAGTCTGCAGAATTTAATTATTGATACTGAAAATCCTTTTGACAATGCTAAGAGGTATGTGCCGTTTTATATGTTTTTGGTGGGGTTTGTTATTTCCCTAGTGACTATCTTTAAAGGCTTAAAGCATATCGGCTTGGAGCTTGATACTTCAACCAGCTATATGCTTGCTTTCGGCTTTGGTGCACTCGTTGCCGTTGTTGGTGCTTGGTGGATTCGAGGTATTCGCCTTGATCCTGAAGAAAACAAAGACTTTTACTTTACCTCGATGGAAAGAGTCTTTAGTGTGTTGATGGTCATTACAGCAGCTGCAATGGCATTTGCTCATGGCTCTAACGACGTGGCTAATGCGATTGGTCCATTGGCGGCAATCTATGGTGTGATTGAGTCTGGCGGCATCATTGGTGCCAAGAGTGGTTTGCCTGCTTGGGTATTGTTGGTAGGTGGTGCTGGTATTGTTCTCGGCCTGGTTACTTACGGGCATAAAGTCATTGCCACGATTGGTACAGGAATCACCCAATTAACACCTTCTCGCGGTTTTGCGGCGACACTCGCTGCAGCGGCAACGGTTGTCATCGCTTCGGGTACGGGTTTGCCCGTCTCAACAACGCAAGTGTTGGTGGGTGCAGTACTTGGTGTAGGTCTTGCGCGAGGCATGGCTGCCCTGGATACTCGAGTGATTAACAAAATTTTCTTATCATGGATTGTGACATTGCCGGCGGGCGCTTTAATGTCTATCTTATTTTTCTTCGCACTTAAAGGTGCGTTTATTGGCGCTTAAAAATCAAAGGGTTTAGTTATGACAATCGAAGAAATACAACAAAAATTAGAAGCGGGCATTGAAGACTCACAAGTAACGATGGAAGGTGATGGTTGCAACTGTTCAACCATCGTTGTCTCACCAATTTTTGAAGGCATGTCATTGTTGCAAAGACAGCGTGCAGTGCTGGCTGTGGTTAGCGAAGAAATCAAGAGTGGTGAGCTCCACGCGCTTACCGTTAAAACCTACACCCCGAATGAGAGATAGTATATAATTTCCCTTCTTTTCGATTTGAAGATAAATAATTAGCTATGCAAACAGACATTCATCCAGCTTACGAAGCAATTAAAGTAGTATGCAGCTGTGGTAATGCGTTCGAAACGCGTTCAACAACTGGTAAAGAAGAATTACACCTAGATGTGTGTTCAAGCTGCCACCCGTTCTACACAGGTAAGCAAAAAATTATGGATACTGCGGGCCGTGTTGAGAAGTTTAAATCTCGTTACGGCGCATTCAAGCGTTAATCTAAAGCTTTATGCTTTAAGAAAAGGCCACGATTGTGGCTTTTTTTGTGTCTGAAGGGCGCATAAAGTAAAATAACACTTTTATCATTTTTCACTGAGAAAATATTATGGCATTTGACTACATCAACGCCCTGTTAAAAAAAGAAGTTAGCCGCACGCCGATTTGGGTAATGCGTCAAGCGGGCCGTTATTTGCCAGAATACCGCGCAACTCGTGCAAAAGCTGGAGACTTTCTAAGCCTTTGCAAGAATAGTGAATTGGCGTGCGAAGTCACGTTGCAACCACTTGAGCGTTTTGATTTAGACGCGGCAATTCTATTTTCAGATATTTTGACCATTCCTGATGCTATGGGTCTTGGTCTTTATTTCGCTGAAGGCGAGGGACCAAAATTCACGCGCCCATTGACCACGCTTGCAGCGATTGAGAAGCTTTCAAAGCCAGATGTTGGCATCGAATTGGCTTACGTTAATGACGCGGTTTCAGTGATTAAGAAAAACTTAAAGGGTCGTGTGCCACTGATAGGCTTCACAGGCAGTCCGTGGACTCTGGCGACTTATATGGTAGAAGGTGGCGCCAGCAAGACTTTCTCTAAAGTCAAAGGACTGATGTTCGAAAATCCGAAGCACATGCACCAATTATTGGACGTCCTTGCCGACACGATAATTGATTACCTCAATGGCCAGATTGAAGCCGGTGCGGATTCTGTGATGATTTTTGACACTTGGGGCGGCTCGCTAAGCAAAGAATGTTACGAGAACTTCTCGCTGAAATACATGCAGAAAATTGTTGCGGGCATTCATCGTCAATATGAGGGTAGAAAGATTCCAGTAACGCTTTTCACTAAAGGCGGTGGTGCCTGGCTTGAGCAGATGGCAGCGACTGGCTGTGATGCGCTTGGCCTTGACTGGACAGTTGAGCTTGGGGATGCGGAAAAACGCGTCGGCAGCCAAGTAGCCTTGCAAGGCAATTTAGACCCTTCGGTGCTTTACGCGACACCTGAAGTGGTGGAGGCGGAGGTTAAAAAAGTACTTGATCAATTCAAGGGCAAGACTGGCCATGTATTCAATTTGGGTCACGGCATTACCCCAGACGTTAACCCGGATAATATGAAAGTATTGGTCGACACCGTTCACAGTTATTCTCAATCAAAATAAAACCCATTTGAGCGTTGACAATAAATTGTCTTTAAGTGCTTATGTGATAAAATTTAGCCCTTATTCAGCTGATTAAAACCGATGTCAATACTTAGTAAAATTTTTAGCGATCTTAAGCAATCTGGCCAAAAAGCGTTTATCCCATTTATCACTACGGGTGATGGCGGCATGGATAACTCAGAAGCGGCGATGTTTGCCCTTGTGCAAAATGGTGCTGACATTATCGAACTCGGCATGCCATTTTCGGACCCAATGGCCGACGGCCCAGTGATTGCAAAATCACACGAACGTGCTGTTGCAGATGGGGTGAATTTGCATTATGTGTTTGGTCTAGTTGAGCGCCTTAGAGAGCACAACAATACAACTGGTGTAGTGCTTATGGGTTACACCAACCCAATTGAAGTTTTCGGCTATAAGGCTTTTGCTGAGCGTGCATATGAAGCGGGTGTTGACGGGGTTTTGGTGGTTGATATGCCACCTGAAGAAGCGCAAGATTTCAAAGCCGAGCTTGATGCTGTTGGCATTGATCTTATCTTCTTAATTGCACCAACAACGACCGATGAGCGTTTAGAAATGATCGCAGAATTTGCCTCAGGTTTTGTCTATTTTGTTTCTCTTAAGGGTGTAACCGGCGCTGGAAATATTGACATTGATTCTGTTAATCATCATCTAGCTCGCATCCGCAAAGTTATCGATTTACCGGTGGGCGTTGGCTTTGGTATTAAAGATGCCGAGACAGCCAAAAAAGTAAGTGAGTCTGCAGATGCCATTATTGTTGGCAGTACGATCGTTTCTATTATTGAACAATTATCCGATGATCGGGATAAAATGGTGACGAAGGTCGGAAGTTTGGCTCGTCAAATTTCAAGTGCCATTAAACAGGATTAACTATGAGTTGGTTGGAAAAAATATTACCATCAATTGGTAAAAACGCTAAAAAGAACATCCCTGAAGGCTTATGGAGTAAGTGTCCCGTGTGTAATGGCGTGCTTTATAAAGAAGAATTAAAGCGCTTAAGTCATGTTTGCCCGCAGTGCGATCACCATTTAAGAATGTCCGCCAGAGAGCGTTTAAAAAGCTTCCTCGATGAAGGCCATCAAGTGGAAATTGGCGCCAATATCGAATCTGTAGACCCTTTAAAGTTCAAGGATCAAAAAAAATACAAAGACCGCTACAGCGACGCTCAGAAAAAAACTAAAGAGAAGGACGCCTTGGTCGTTAAACAGGGCTTACTGCACGGTATGCCAGTGATTGTTGCAGCCTTTGAATTTAAGTTTATGGGCGGTTCAATGGGTTCTGTTGTTGGTGAGAAATTCGCCAGAGCAGCAGACGCCTCAATTGCCCACGGCTATCCACTGATTTGTTTTTCCGCCAGTGGTGGTGCGCGCATGCAAGAAGGTTTGTTCTCTTTAATGCAAATGGCAAAAACCGCTTTAGTGGTTAAATTATTGGCTGACAAGAAAATCCCATTTATTTCGGTTCTAACCGATCCGACAATGGGTGGCGTTTCTGCCAGTTTTGCCATGTTGGGTGACATCCACATTGCCGAGCCTAAGGCTCTTGTTGGTTTTGCCGGTCCGCGTGTTGTTGAGCAAACGGTTCGTGAAGAGCTGCCAGAAGGTTTCCAGCGTGCTGAATTTTTGCTAGAAAAGGGCGCTATTGATATGATTGTTCACCGCTCAAAATTGCGTGACAAAGTCCATCAAATTCTCTCAGCACTGACCCATCACTGATTTCATTGCGTACTCAGTTAGCACTCGAATATAGGCTGTTTGCAATAAGCAGTGAGACAATATTATGAAAATTCTACTCGCCAATCCAAGGGGTTTTTGCGCAGGTGTTGAGCGCGCCATTGAAATTGTAGAGCGTGCGATTGAACGCCACGGCGCACCTATATATGTCCGCCATGAGGTTGTTCATAATAAATTTGTTGTTAACGACTTAAAGGCCAAAGGCGCTATTTTTGTTGAGGAAATCGATGAAGTGCCGCATGGCGAAGTGGTTATTTTTAGCGCCCACGGCGTTTCGCAAGCGGTGAGAAAAGAAGCCGACTCCATTGACGCCACGGTATATGACGCCACTTGCCCATTGGTGACCAAAGTGCACAAAGAAGTGCAGCGCCGACAAAAGCAAGAACACCAAGTGATACTCATCGGTCATGCAGGGCATCCAGAAGTCGAAGGTACTTTGGGCCAGTCAACCGGCTCTGCGATTAGCTTAGTTGAGTCCATTGATGATATCGATAATTTGGATTTTTCCCCAGAATACAATTTGTCTTACACCACTCAAACCACACTTTCAGTTGATGACACCCATGCGATTGTTGATGCTTTAAAAGAAAAATTTCCGCAAATTCAGTCGCCGAAAAAAGACGATATTTGCTATGCAACACAAAATCGACAAGACGCCGTTAAGGCGATTATTAAAATGGCCGATGTGCTTTTGGTGCTAGGCTCAAAAAACTCATCCAATTCCAATCGTCTTCGTGAAATTGCTGAGAACAACAAAAAGGCATCTTATTTAATCGATGGCGCGGCCGACATTGACGATGTTTGGTTTGAAAACTGCCAATCAATCGGCGTTACTGCTGGCGCTTCCGCGCCCGAAGTTTTGGTGCAAGAAGTGGTGAGTTATTTATTGGATCATGGCGCTGACGAAGTGCTCGAAATTAGTGGCGTTGAAGAAGACGTACACTTTCCGGTGCCCAATACATTGAGATAAGTGGTGTTGAAGAATATTACCTGGTTAATAAAAAGGATTGTGTATGAAGACATATGATGTGTATGGCATTGGCGCCGCTCTGGTGGATATCGAGTACAAAGTTGATGAAAATTTTTTGCAGCAAAATCAAGTTGATAAGGGCTTAATGACCCTGGTTGATGAAGATCGTCAATATCAACTGATTGCCAATTTAGGCTCGCATTCGCAGCTTGTTAAGCGCAGCTGTGGCGGCTCGGCATGTAATACTGTGGTTGCCACAAGTGGTTTTGGTGCCAAAGCATTTTATGCGGGTAAAGTCGCCTCTGACGAAGAGGGTACTTTTTTTATTAAAGACCTAAACGCCGTGGGCGTTGATTTTCATGAAGTTGGGCGTGCAAGCGGAATCACTGGCAAATGCTTGGTGATGATTACTGAGGATGCTGAACGCACCATGAATACCTATTTGGGCGTGAATGTAGACCTTGCATCAAGCGATGTTGACACTCGGGTGTTAGCCAATAGTGAGTGGCTATATATTGAAGGCTATCTAGTGACCGATTCACAGCGAACTCGAGTTGCTGTTGAAGCGATGTCTTTTGCCAAGCAGCATGGCGTTAAAACGTCCTTGAGTTTATCCGACCCTTTTGTCGTACAAATTTTTTCACAGCAACTTAACAGCGTCATCGGAGATGGTGTGGATTTGTTGTTTTGCAATGAAGAAGAGGCCATCAATTTCACTGCCAGCGGCACTATTGAGCAAGCTGGTGAAGCGCTCAAAGAGTGCGCAAAGTCTTTTGTGATAACTCGAGGTGCTGAAGGCTCAATGGTATATGATGGCGAGCAAACAACTTGTGTTCCTGGTGTTAAAGCTAAAGCAATCAACACCAATGGTGCTGGCGATATGTTTGCCGGTGCTTTTTTATACGCCATTAGTATTGGTCGTGATTACGTTTTTGCCGCCCAATTTGCAAACGCCGCCGCAGCGCTTGTGGTCAGCCAGTTTGGGCCACGCATCGACACTCCGGAGTACGCCAAACTCAAGCAACAGTTTTCTATTTGACAGTTGTTTTTAGCCAATTAAGTCACCGGTTGATTGACAAGTAAAATCACGAGTAAAAAAACAGTTCAAAAACAATCTACAGTAACGAAATTAATGGCGCTCTAGGGCTGCAAAGAAAAACAGTTCAATTTGCAATTGAGTGCTAATTAGATTATAATTTTTGAACGGGTGAAATTAAATATTACATGGGGTTTGAGTATGTCAACATTAGCAAAATTATTTCAATTAAGAAAAGCACTTGACGAGTATGAGCAAGAGTTAGGAGTGAGTCATTTGTCAGAAGTGGAGAAGGCGGTATTGTCTTACGTAAGGCATCAAGCCACTTCAACAATTACAGCCATTAAAAACGACCCATACTTCGAAAAGTATTCGTTGTCAACCATTAAAAGAGCCGTCGGCGCTCTGTTGAGTCAGAACATTATTGTCTCTGAGCAATCAGTAGATGATAAACGTGCAATGAATTTATCCTGCGCTATCAAGTCATAGAGTAGTAGACTAAGGGTTAAGTCCAAGGAAGGAGAGCCCAATGGGTAGCGAAAGGAAGAGTTCGTCTGGTGCAAAATCAGTAAGCGAATTATTAGTACAAAATGGCATAACCGTTGGCATGATTTTTGCCGCACTTATGTTGGGTGATCTCATTCAGCCTTGGGGCACCAAATTATCTTTAAACATTCTTGAAAAAGGTGCCGAGCTTCCTGTTATTTATAGTATTTCTGGCATATGGCTGGTGCTTGGCGCCGTGTCCATGTCCTACCTTCTCTTTGGTTGGCGCGTTGTTCTTGCCGTCTTTATTGGTTTTCATGTCTCTGCTTTGTACCTTTACGACTGGTCTTTAAATCCTTTTGCGCTCACGGCTGCAGGCAATCTAAAGACATTTGCTTGGACAAATCATGCCCACGTCCTGGTGACAACTTTTGGCCCTTTAGCGGCGATTTACGCCATGCGAACTTTCAAACTTTCGAAGTTTTTCGAAGGTGAAAAACTGGTTTTCCAGCACGTCGTTTTCTTGATGATATTGGCTGCCTTCTTCAACACGTTTGCAAAGTTCTTTGTCGACACATCTCTTCGAACGTGGTTAGGTCTTTCAATTCGGATTGATGAGGCGACTTACGTACCCTCTATGCTAATTGGTGATATCACCGGCGGTATCGCCTTTATCTTTATTCTCGCCCTAGTTGTTGTGCCGGTTATTCGTTTGCTTGCGCCAGGAGTTATTACTAAGGAATAACAACACCCCGGCCACTCCTTTTCTCTAACTCTGCTTACGCACGGGTTACCATCATAATTAACTCACTCACTCACTCACTCACTCACTCACTTCTCTTCTGTGCGCTTGTGGTTAATTTTCTTTATGACCTTTTTAACCAGACCACAATAATGCTAGGTGTTAATGGTTGCAACGCCATTTATCGCCATGCTTAGACACACTTGCGGCGATAAGCTGCGATTGGGTTTGATTCAAGCTAAACAAATAGACAGTGCTTATCCTAAGGTTTAGGGCGGGCTTGAAATAGAGTTCAAAAAGATATATTCTTACCAGCAGTAGTTAAATATGAGATGTTTAATAGTACAAAAGAAAGGTTGTTGTATAATTAAATAAACGATATAGACAAGGGCAAGATGAGGAGTGCGTTAATTACTAACACTGCAGCAGTGTCGATGATGGTTTTGACCTACTCAACTTCGGCTGCACTACATACCATTGATCCTTGGTATGCGACCTTGATTAATATGCCTGTCGGAGCTCAAGTGTTTACGCTCCTTCTCTTTGGCTATTGGGTTGTGCCTGGCTTACTTCTCGGCACCATTTTAAGTTACATTATTTTTCCAATTCTTAGTCATGACAATGGCTTGAGTTATGATGCTGGCGCTATTCTTGTAGACTGTCTTGCGCCTGTTGTAGCTCTCTACTCAATGCATCTCTTCAAGTTGGCTTCATTTTTTACTGCAGACGCCCTCATTATTCGTCATGCTGCCTTCTATGTGCTGTTGACCGCTTTCACACTTTCAACGGCACGCTATCTTTTTAATTTAAATAAAGGCACTGATGACGAGACTGGTTTGTTGTTGATCAATTTTGCTGGTGGTTTAATTGGCCCACTAGTTTTGTTGTTTATAATGGTGACAGTTGAAGCTGCCACCAAAGGAAGGATGAAGATACAAAAAACCCTCTAGGCTTTTTATATAGGTCCAGTTATGAACGATTAATGACTCAATATGTTTTTACTAAACTTTGACATGTCCGTTATCAATATAATTAATGTATCTGTATCAAAACAAGTGATTATCTGTGCCTTTTGTCCAATTGATCTTTATTGTCTTCAAACACCTTGCTTGGGTTTCAAGAGGTGAAACGAAAGAAAAAGTTATGCAATTTTTGCCACAAGCTGGCCTAGGGGTGTGCGAAGGTGTGGTGGGTGTTCTAAATTGCACAATCAATTCTCACGCTCTAGAATGCAGCCACATTACAAAAATTCAGTTTGATTATGAAGACTGTTGTGGCAATGGCGCGTCGTGAATATTAATAAATGGCTGTTGTACAATTCTGCTGCCTTGGTGGCGGTGTTTACTTTTGGCGCTGCTGCTTTTTCACTAGAATACAGCATTTCTTGGCTTCATAATGTATTCAATCTGTCAACCGGCGCTAGATTGGGCGTGTTATTACTCTTTGGTTTGATGTGCTTCCCTGGGGTGTTAGTAGGTTCTCTTTTGACTGGTGCAGCCTTTGTTGGTTCGGGTGAGGGCATAAATTTCGGGTTAATTGAAGAGTTAGTGGAGGCTTTTTCTGTACTGATTGCTTTGTTGATGATGCAGCACTTTAAACTTGGTAACTTTTATACCAAAGAAAGTTTTTATTTTCCTCATGTGTTGTTTTTATGCATACTAACCTCGTTTCTTTCGGCGACAGGTCGTTTGATTGTGCTTGTACAATTTGATGAGATAGAGAGGTTTTTTAATTTTTCTGAATATATCGGCTCGATTTTGCTAGGCAACTTGCTTGGAACGGTTGTGTTTTTCACTTTGGCGATTTTTATCATGCATGCTTTTAATCAGTACTTCGAGCAACATTCTTCCAACCACTAGATGGGTCTCTCTATACTCAGATACTATGCCAAGCTTAATTAAATTGTTTAATATCAATATCTGCGCAATGATAGGTGTTTTTCTGGCCGGTTCGGCGAGCACTTCTTTTGATTTAATTGCGCCAGAGTATATTGGCCTAGTTGATCTTAAAACAGGCACTCGATTAGCCTTGGTTTTGTTGTTTGGCTATTGGGTTTTTCCTGGTATTTTGCTTGGCTCGATTGGCGCCAATATGCTGTTTCAGCCTTTTGATGATATCCATAGTAATATTAGAGTTTTTTTGGCGTCATTAGAAGCAACAATACCCTATCTTGCTGTACTGTTTTTACATCAGCTTAAGTTGGATAAGTTCTATGTTGACTCTCGTATGAGCTATTTACACCTAATCCCCCTTTGTATTATCACTGCAGTAATGTTCTCACTGGCAATGTTTGCTGTCATGCAGAGTTTAGGCTTGACTGAGAGTTATAACCTTGTTGAACACACTGGTGTTCACTTGACTGGCGCTTTGATTGGCACCTTTATTGTCTTTTTTGCTTTTATTCTTACGAGTAGGGCTTTTGCAGAAAACCTAAAGAATAACTAGAAGCTGATTAAAGTGCTTAATAATCCCCGTTTAGATTTTTTAGCAAATTTTCCACCGAAGTGACTCTCGAGCTGTCTTCAGCCATCTGCGCTTTGAACACAAGGGTGTTTTGCCCCTTTAATTGGTAAGTTTTCACCTCTTTTTGAATAAGATTGATGATTTTGATCGGCTCAATGATGTGATTGACACTCAAAGTGATCTCGGCCTTATCATCAAAGATGATAATTTTATCGATTCCGATTTTTTCGCAAATAAATTTCAACGAAGTTGAAGCGAATAAATTCTTTGTCTGCTCTGGCAACAGACCAAAGCGATCAATCATCTCGATCTGCAAATCTTTCAGCTCGCCTTCACTCTTAGCGCTTGCTATGCGCTTATAAAGCACTAAGCGTTCATGAACATCGTCTAGATAAGTTTGCGGGATAATGCAAGCAATACCAATATCAATTTCGATTTGCTCGTTGATGGTGTCTTCGATATTGAGTTTTTTGCCGCTCTTAATGGCACGAATGGTGCGTTGCAATAAATCGTGGTAAAGGTTAAAGCCGATTTCTGAAATCTTGCCACTTTGGTTTTCACCCAATAGATCACCTGCACCACGAATCTCGAGGTCGTGATTGGCGAGCATAAAGCCAGCACCTAGTTCCTCAAGGGAGGCAATCGCGTCCAAGCGTTTTTTCGCATCTTTGGTGAGTGATTGATGGGACTTGATAACCAAATAAGCATAGGCCTTATGGTGCGAACGCCCGACACGACCGCGCAGTTGATGCAGTTGCGCGAGGCCAAAGTTTTGCGCGTTGTTAATAATAATGGTGTTTGCGGAAGGGATATCAATACCGGTTTCAATAATGGTGGTGCAGACCAGCACTTGGAAGCGCTGATGATAAAAATCCGCCATGATTTGCTCAAGCTCTTTGCTCGGCATTTGCCCGTGAGCAATGCGCACTTTGATATTGGGCATGAGGTTTTTCAGGGTCTCTGCCATATTGTCGATAGAGTCAATATCGTTATGCAGTACGAATATTTGCCCACCACGATGAAGCTCTCGCGAGCATGCTTCAGTAATAGTGTCGTCATTCCATTCATCCACAAAAGTCTGAATGGCGCTGCGCTTGGCTGGCGGCGTGGCAATAATTGAAAGCTCGCGCAAAGAGCCGAGTGCCATATTAAGGGTGCGCGGGATAGGTGTGGCGGTCATTGTGAGAATATCGCTTTGCCCGCGGAGTTTTTTTAGTGACTCTTTTTGCTTAACGCCAAAGCGGTGCTCTTCATCAATAACAATCAAACCTAGATCTTGATATTTTATTGAGCCCTGGATAAGCTTATGTGTGCCAATGACAATATCAATTTTTCCTTGATCTAGCCCCTCTTTAATGAGCACTTGTTCTTTGGGGCTTTGAAAGCGTGATAATGCTTTAATCGTTACCGGGTAATTGGCAAAACGATCGGTAAACGTTTGTCGATGTTGATTGGCCAAAAGTGTTGTTGGCACCAAAACCACCACTTGCTTGCCAGCTTCCACCGCAAGAAAAGCGGCGCGCATGGCGATTTCTGTTTTACCAAAACCCACATCGCCACAAACGAGGCGATCCATCGGCCTTGAGGATTGCATGTCCGCAAGCACTTGCTCCATAGTAGTGAGCTGATCCGGCGTCTCTTCAAAAGCGAAGCTAGCAACAAACGAACTGTAAGCGTCGTCTGGCTCGGGGAAGGCAAACCCTGTGAGTGTTTGCCGTTTGGCATAAATTTCGAGAAGCTCTGCAGCAACGTCGTACAATGCTTCGGCGGCTTTTTTCTTGGCTTTATTCCATTGTTGTGTGCCAAGTTTGTGAAGCGGTGCGTGGTCTAAACTGGCGCCGGAATAGCGCGAAATCAAATTAAGCGCGGTAATCGGTACCATGAGTTTTGAGCCTTTGGCGTACTCAAGCATGAGGAAATCCTGAGGATTTTCGTCAAACGTTCGAGACTCAAGACCTAGATAGCGACCCACACCGTAATGCTCGTGGACAATGGCATCGCCAATTTTGATTTCAACCAAGCTTTTAATCGCCTCATCAAAATCTTTGTGTTTGGCGCGACGACGTCTTTGTTGCTTGACCACGTCTTGACCAAACAAATGCTCTTCGGTGATAATCGCAAATTCACTTGTTAGCAAGCCTTCGCCAAGGTTGTCGTTGGTGATTGAAAGCTTGCTGTCAGCGTCTAAGAAGTCCACCCAATGGTTGCAATCTTGGGGTGACAATTGGTGACTGGAAAGTAAGTCCATCAGTACCGATTGTCGTCCTTGAGATTCGCAAACAATCAATATTCTGCCTTTAAAGCTCTCGACAAAGGCAATGAGCTTGCTCAGTGGGTTTTTGCTTTGCGATTCGATTCGTAGCGGTGGCAGTAATTTTGCAGAAAAATTGAAAGCTGCCTTGTTATTGGACTTGATTGACTGTGTTTGAATCTGCTGTTTGTTTTTTATTAGAGCAAACAACTCTTCTTGGCCGAGAAATACTTTGTTTAATTCTAAAGGTAGTCTATCGAGCGATCGCTTGGCGTGTTCAAAGCGTGCGGCGAGTGTCTCTGTTTGCTCACTGACGCAATCGGACAGGCCGTTTTGATAAGCAATAATCGGATTTTCTGGGAGGTAGTCAAATAGCGTTGCCGTTTTGTCGAAGAACAGTGGCAAGTAAAACTCAATACCCCCAGGGAAACGACCTTCACTCGCTTCTGTAAAAATAAATCCTTCGCTTTTGCCGAATGCGTTGAGATAGTTTTTCTCAAAGGTTTTAATGCTTTGTGGGTCGGCGGAAAATTCTCTGGCCGGCAACAGCTCGACGCTATCAACGACTTCGATAGAGCGTTGTGTTGAGGTCTCGAAGGTGCGAATCGAGTCAATTTCATTGTCAAACAAATCGATTCGATAGGGTTGTTTGGCGCCCATTGGGTAGAGGTCAATCAGCGCACCTTTGATGCAAAATTCACCCTGCTCCATCACTGTTGTTACCCGTCGATAGCCGATTTTGACGAGCTTGTCGACAAAGCTATCAATGTTTAGCTTACCGCCACGCACCATACTCAGTGAGTATTTTTCAATGTAGTCTGTGGGGCACAGTCTCTGCGAGAGGGATTCAAGCGTGGTAATGACAATGCCACTTTTTAATGAGGGCAGCTCAGAGAGTGTTTTTAATCGCGAGGAGATAATATCCGGATGCGGAGAAAAATGATCAAACGCTAAGACTTCCCAGTTGGCAAATGCGAGGATCGTTAGTGAGCTGTTGTAGAAATTGAGAGCTTTTTGAATCTGCTCGTAATGGCTAATGTCTTTGGCAACGTATAGAACAACACCGTTATGTTTTTGTGTAAATTCAATCAGTGCTAAGGCTTCGGCGCTACCGTAAAGTGAGCCCCAATAAAACGTTAACCCTGATGCAAAAGCCTTGCAATCGTCAGGATAGAGTACAGTCATAAGATGGCAATATTTTCCTTAGCCAGCATCTTAATCAACTGAATGGTTGGCAGGCCGATTAAGCTGTTCGGGTCGTCGCCCTCCATGCGCTCAAAAAGAGCAACACCCAGGCCTTCAGACTTAAAACTGCCAGCGCATTTTAGTGTGTCTTCTTTATCAAGATAATTATTGATTTCTGAATCCGTGAGCGACCTAAAGACCACTTTGAAAATCTCAACATGGTTTTGTAGTGTGCCAGTTTCGGTGTTGAGAAGGGCGAGACTGGTGAGAAAAGTCACCGTATTGCCAGCGCTTTTTTGCAGTTGTAAAACAGCATTTTCACGCGTATGAGGCTTTGTCAGGATTTCATCATTACCGCTATCGCCATTGGTTAACGTGGCTACTTGATCGGAGGCAATAATTAAACCGCTATGTGTTTTAGCTACTTCTCGTGCCTTTTCTGCCGATAGGCGATAGACCAAATCGCGCGGAGTTTCATCTGCGTGTCGAGACTCGTCGATGTCCGGTGAGACGGTCGAAAAATCGATATCAAGGCGCTCTAAAACAGCTTTTCTAAAGGGCGATGAGGAGGCAAGAATGAGCGACACAATAAGTATAAAAATTGTAAAATAATCTAATATTTTACTTTATTCGGGCAAGCCCTTATGCGCTTATCTATTATCGTTGCGATGGATGATAATCACTTGATTGGCAAAGACAATGGCCTCCCTTGGCATCTTCCTGCCGATCTCGCTTTTTTCAAAAAAGTGACCACTGGTCACTCGATTGTTATGGGTAGAAAAACCTATGATTCCATTGGGCGGCCGCTACCCAATCGTCGAAATCTTGTTATCACTAGAAACACGGATGTCAATATTGACGGCTGCGAAGTTTTTAACAGTATTGATAGTGCGCTGAGCTCAGCCAAAGACGAAGACGAAGTACTGGTAATCGGTGGTGCAAATCTGTGCAAACAGGTGTTGAGTCAAGTGGAGCGCTTATACATCACCCATATTGAAGGCGTGTTTGAGGGTGATACGTATTTTCCAGACTACAATGAGGGTGATTGGCAAGAAATTAGCTGTGAGTCACACACGCCCGATGAGAAAAATCCGCATCATTATCATTTTATAATCCTTGAGAGGAAATCATGAAAAAACTGATTGTATTGATCTTTGTAGCCTTTTATTTGTCAGGCTGTGTATTGACTAAACTGGTCACCGTGCCCATGCGAGTGACGGGCTCGGTTATTTCGATAATCCCTATTGTTGGTGGTCCAGTCGATAGCTTCTTGGACAGTAGTGCCGATATTATCGACACCATTCCTATTTAGCAGGAAGCTCATTTAGCCTGTGCCGATATTATCGACACTGCTTTTTTTAGCTGGCTTGTTTTAACTTGCCTTGTGCTGATAAAACCTCTTTAAGGGCTTTCGGCATTACTTTAACGAAGTGCGCCAGTTCGCCGTTCCAGTTATCCAAGATGTGCGCGGCAATGGCTGACCCAGTGTAATTTAGGTGGCTGGTGAGTAATTCAAACAATTCTTTTTGTGACTCGTCATCCATTGGATCGAAATCAATCATCGCAGGGTTTGAGCGACTTTGCAGTGTTGACTTTGGATTGTAGATATAAGCAATACCACCACTCATGCCTGCGCCAAAATTACGACCCACTTCACCTAAGATGACAGCGCGTCCACCGGTCATGTATTCACAGCCGTGGTCGCCAATACCTTCAACGACTGCAGCAACACCGGAATTACGAACACAGAAGCGCTCGGCAACACGTCCCGATAGATACATCTCACCACCGGTTGCGCCGTAACCACAAACGTTGCCGGCGATAATTTCATTTTGCGCAAGAAAGGTTGAGTTCTTTGGCGGGTAAACAATTACGCGTCCACCCGACAGACCTTTGCCGACGTAGTCGTTGGCATCGCCTTCGACTTCAAGTGTGATGCCTTTGGCAAGGAATGCACCAAAAGATTGTCCAGCGGAGCCTGCAAAGTTCACATGAATCGAGTCTTCAGCTAGCGTATTGCCGCCAAGTGTTTTCACCACATGAGAAGAAAGCATGGCACCAACCGTACGGTCTGTATTGGTAATGTCGAACTCAATTTTTGCTTTGCCACCCGTTTCAATCGCACTTTGTGCTTGCGCAATTAATTCATTGTCCAATTGTTGTTCCAATTGATGGTCTTGGAATGTACTTTGGTAAGTGCCGGTATCGGCATTCGGTTTTTCAGCGGGCATTAGTAGTGCGCTGAGATCGATAGAGTCTTTTTTCCAGTGATTAATGGCTTGGTCCATTTCCAGCATATCGGCGCGACCGACCATTTCATTGATGGTTTTAAAGCCTAGCTCTGCCATGATTAAGCGCAAATCTTCAGCCACCATGAATAGGTAGTTAACAACGTGCTCAGGCTTGCCGGTGAATTTCTTACGCAATTCTTTGTCTTGCGTGGCAATGCCAACTGGGCATGTGTTGAGGTGGCATTTGCGCATCATGATACAACCCAAAGTCACCAGGGGTGCAGTTGAGAAGCCAAACTCCTCAGCACCAAGTAGGGTGGCGACAGCAACATCACGACCCGTTTTTAGCTGACCGTCTGTTTGAATAACAACGCGTGAGCGCAGCTCGTTCATTACCAATGTTTGGTGAGTCTCTGCGACACCCAACTCCCATGGTAGGCCGGCGTGCTTAATGGATGTTAGCGGCGAAGCGCCTGTACCACCATCATGGCCTGCGATAACGATATGATCGGATTTGGCCTTGGTAACACCGGCAGCAACCGTGCCAACGCCAACCTCAGAAACCAATTTCACACTGATACGTGCTGTTGGATTGGAGCGCTTAAGGTCAAAAATAAGTTGCGCCAAATCTTCAATTGAATAAATATCGTGATGTGGCGGCGGGCTAATTAAACCAACACCTGCCGTTGAGCAGCGTATTTTGGCAATGCCTTCATCAACCTTTGTGCCTGGCAGTTCTCCGCCTTCGCCTGGCTTGGCGCCTTGCGAGACTTTAATTTGCAGTTCATCGGCATTGTTGAGGTAGTCGATGGTGACACCAAAACGAGCGGACGCTACTTGTTTAATTGCTGAGCGACGCGAATCACCATTAGCATCAGGCGTCCAGCGTGCAGGATCTTCGCCACCTTCGCCGGTATTGGATTTTCCGCCCATACGGTTCATGGCAATCGCCAATGATTCGTGCGATTCGGCAGAAATAGAGCCGAAACTCATTGCACCGGTAACAAAGCGTTTGACAATCTCTTTGGCTTCTTCGACCTCGTCAATAGCGATAGAGTTGCCTTGTTTAAATGACATCAATCCACGTAACGTGCAGTTTCGAGTACCTTCATTGTTGGATTTTTCGGCAAAATCCCAGTAAGCGCTTTGATTATTATTGCGCGCAGCTTTTTGCAGGGTGGCAATTGTTTGCGGTTCCCACATGTGCTTTTCGCCGCCACTACGCCAATGGTATTGACCTAGATTATCAAGCGAATTGGTACGGTAATAAGCCTCTTTGTGGAGTTTTTCAGCTTCTTCTTGTAGTACGCTGAAACCGACGCCACTGATTCGACTGGCGGTTTCAAAGAAACATTTGTCCATTACTTCAGGTGCTAAGCCGACTGCTTCAAAAATTTGCGCTCCTTTGTACGAGGCAAGTGTTGAAATGCCCATTTTGGCCATTACTTTCAACATGCCTTTAGCGACACCTTTGCGATAAGCTACAACAATGGCATCGTCATCTTCAAAGTCTATTAAATTGTCACGTCGGGCCTGCCACAGTGCTTCAAAAGCCAAATACGGGTTAACCGCATCAACGCCATAGCCTGCCAGTAAACAGAAATGATGCACTTCTCTTGCTTCACCCGTTTCTAAAATAATACCAACTTGTGTTCGCTCGTACTTGGCAATAAGGTGTCTGTGCAAAGCAGACGAGGCCAAAAGTGCGCTAATGACGCCACGCTTTTCACTGATGTTTCTATCCGATAGAACAATCAGACTGTGCCCGTCTTTAATTGCCTGTGAGCCTTGCTGACATATGTCGTCGAGCATGTTGTTTAAGTTATGATCGCTATCAATATCGTAAGTGATGTCAATGGTTTTTGCTGTCCAGCCGCGATGATTGCAATGTTTCAGCGCTGCCACTTCTTCATTTGTTAGAATTGGGTGCTCAATCACTAAGCGGTGGGCGTTTTCTGCCTTGTTGCGCAGTAGGTTGCCTTCTGGGCCAATCGAACAGCTTAACGACATGACCACTTCTTCACGAATAGAGTCGATTGCCGGGTTCGTCACTTGAGCAAATAGCTGCTTAAAGTAATCGTAAATAATGCGAGACTGGTCTGACAAACAAGCCAAGGCTGAGTCATTGCCCATTGAGCCTACAGGGTCTCTAAGCTCTGAAACTAGTGGTAACAACATAAATTGCAGTGTTTCTGTGCTGTAACCAAATGCTTTTAAGCGGCGCACAATCGACTCTGGATCAAAGCCATGCGCCTCGGTATCGCAGCCTAGGTCTGATAAATGTATTTGTTGTTCATTGAGCCAATCTTGGTATGGATTTTTGCCAGCAAAACTGGTTTTAATGGCTTCATCGTCAATCAGCTCACCTTTGTCGAAATCCACTAGGAACATTTTTCCTGGACGCAATCTTCCTTTTTCTTTGACGTTGTCCGTTGCCACATCCACCACGCCGACTTCACTTGCCATAATGACCCGATCATCGTGTGTTAAGTAGAAGCGTGACGGGCGTAGACCGTTTCTATCCAGTACGGCGCCGATATAGCGACCGTCGGTAAACGCAATAGAGGCAGGACCGTCCCATGGCTCCATGACATTTGAGAAATACTCGTAAAACGCTTTTTTCTCATCGCTCATTTCTGTATCGTTTTCCCAGGCTTCCGGCACCATCATAAGCACTGCTTCTTGCAAGGATCTACCGTTCATCAATAAGAACTCAAGAACGTTGTCAAAACTGCCAGAATCTGATACTTCAGTCTCAATGACCGGCAGCGCTTTAGCCAAATCGTCACCTAGTGTGTCACTTTTTAGTACGCCTTCACGAGCCCTCATCCAGTTGTAGTTACCTTGGCGCGTGTTAATTTCACCGTTGTGAGACATAAAGCGACACGGTTGTGCACGATCCCATGAAGGGAACGTGTTGGTTGAAAAACGCGAGTGCACCATCGCCAAATAAGTGGCGTAATCAGCATTGGATAAATCTATGTAGAAATCCAGGACTTGTGAGCCCATTAACATGCCTTTATAAATAATGACACGTGTTGAAAGAGAGCAAACATAGAACAACAAAGCTTGCGATAGAGTCTCGTCTGTGCGAATTGCATTCGAGGTTGATTTTCTGATAATAAATAGTGCGCGCTCGAAAGCATCGTCATCCAAACCATCAGCCGCAGCGATAATGAGCTGCTTGATAACGGGTTGTGAATCGCGTGCAGTATCACCCACATCGGCTTTCTCAGCATCAACGGGCACATCACGCCAGCCAATCAGTGCTTGTCCTTGATTTGTGATGGCCTCTTCAAACAATTTAATACAGTGCGTTCTTTGGGCGTCGTCTTGCGGCAAGAAAACATTACCAACTCCGTAACGGCCTTGCTCAACGTCAACACCGAAAAGAGATTTGATTTCTTTGGTAAAGAAGCTGTGCGGAATATTGGTTAGAATGCCAGCACCATCACCGGTATTGGTCTCACAACCGCAGCCACCACGATGATCCATGCGAGTGAGCATTTCTAAAGCGTCTAGGGTGATCTGATGAGAAGATTGCCTCTTAACGTGAGCAATAAAACCAACACCGCAATTTTCCTTCTCATTCTTTGGATGATAAAGACCGATTGGTTTTGGCAAATATAATTGTTTGTTCTTCATAAGGGTCTTGCTGAGATCGATCGAAAATAGTTCACCATTATATCGTAAAACTAAATCCAACAGAACGGCAAATGTGCCTAAATGTCGTGTTGTAGCAGGCATCTTCGGGTAGAATGTTTATATTTTTTCACATCATGTTAGCAATAATTTCACCTTCCAAAACTCAAGATTTCTCAGCATGCGATTGTGAAGCTTTTTCTCAAACTCGCCAGATTGAGAACTCTAAAGAGTTGGTTGCTATTTTGAAGGATAAAAATGAAGTTCAAATTGCGAAATTAATGTCTCTGAGTGAAAAGCTAGCAAAGCTTAATTTTGATCGATTTCAAAATTTTCAAGCACCCTTTAC
>LWDU01000096.1_pt1 | contig 24865 bp, 16 predicted proteins | sample 727161 | NCBI WGS metagenome assembly LWDU01 (sample SAMN04566230, study PRJNA314399) | hydrothermal vent metagenome | isolation source: deep sea hydrothermal plume seawater | place: Mexico: Gulf of California, Guaymas Basin | collected 2004-07-11
ATGGACAGTCATGGCTGTTCATGTTGGCACCATGCACTGGCATCTATTTCGATAACAATACGATAGCCCGATACAATGGATTCGGGAGGTCCCAAAATGCCTGTGCTCGTATTGATGTTCGGGGCGGGAGGCCTGTTGGTAAACCTTCGGGGGCCCATTTCAGGAACAATCTGTTTATCTATTCGTCCTCTCCTTATACCGGTAATCGATCTGGCGGCGCTCTGAAAACAGCCAACTGGTACTCAAAGTATAAATCTCCTGGCACTAAATATATGGGTGACAACAGCCAGGCAGGCAGCGGCGATCCGGGCCTTGTCGATCTTGAGAAACAAGATTATCACCTCAAAGCAGATAGCCCATTACGCGGTAAAGCAATCAACCTAAGCGAGTTCTATAAATCGGACTTCGACGGTCGTCCATTGCCTAGGACCGGCAACTGGGATATCGGTGCGATTCAATACAACACGACCAAGCCGACCAAAGCATTGCAGCCGAAACGGCGACGTCCTTATCCTTGAGCATACCGCAAATGCGGTCATCGGAACGTGCTCGCTATTTCAGCACCTTCCTCAGAGGTTCTTCCGCAATGAACGCAATCGAAAAGTCCCGGATTGCTGCGCCTCAAGCGCCCAGTGGCTTGTGTGAACGCGGGTGGTCGGATAGCATTTTCTTCACCGATGAAAGTGCTGATTTCAATTTTGTTTTGTTTGAGTGTTTCTTTGGGAATCGAACCCAACGAACATCGAACTCGTGTTTCTAGGGCTTTAGGCCCAGTTTCTTGAAAGTTTGCCTGAGTTTTTCCCGCATTACTGAACCGGAGGATCCATCCTGACCGACTTTTGATGGACGTTTTTCTAGGGGATCTTTGGCCATATGAAATAAACGACCATCATTATAGAGTTTCCAATCCTGATTACGTACCCATTTGAGGCCGGAACTGGTTCCGTCTGGCTCCACTCCTCCAGGCTTGGGTAATACTGCTTCCTCACAATAGGTAAAGGAACGTGGCGAAGGACCCTGACCTCTTAAGCGATTGGCGAAACTAACCCCATCGAGCTTTCGACCTACTGGAAGCGGTGCACCAGCCAAATCCAGAAAGGTCGGCAGTAGATCACTAAAGTCCACCAGATCATCAACTACTTGCCCAGCCTTAATGGTCCCTGACCAATTGGCGATCATCGGTACATTGGTGCCGGCATTAGTTAATTGTTTTTTTCCGCCGGGCACATCCCGTCCATTGCGACGCGAGACAATGGGAACCTTGATGAGTTTTTTACCTTCGGCTCGAATGATAATTTCAGGCGGAGTGCCGTTATCAGCCACAAAAAGGATAAGGGTTTTATCTCGCAACTTAAGCGCATTTAACGCAGCAACCATCCTACCAACGGCCCGGTCCATTTCACTAACCATTTCTGCGTAGTTGTCGTAACGACCAAAGGGACCGTGAGGAACAGGTGTCTCCAAGTCATCAGTCACCTCATGGGCAACGGCCATAGAATAGTATGCCAAAAAAGGCCGATCACGATTAGCTTTCATGAATTCAACTAAGCTTCGCACATAGAGATCCGGCCCAAAATGACCCAAGGTATCGGTCCTTACTTTGCCATTATGATAGATCATAGGCTCATAGAATCTCGGGCCTTCGTGCCAACCAAAGAGGTCCCATTGATCAAAACCCAAACGGCGCGGATGAAGCGGATCATCTTTTAGTAAACACATCTGCCACTTGCCTGCGATAGCAGTTTTATAACCGGCCTTCTGCAGGTAATTTGAAAAAGTATGAGGCTCTTCTTTCTTTGGGTAATCACCCCAAGTCACCTTGCCATGTCTGAAGGGATATTTTCCTGACATCAAGGTTAGGCGTGAAGGGTGGCAAACAGGCATGCTATAGGCATGATTGAACTTCATTCCCGTACGAGCTAGCTCATCAAGGTGCGGTGTTGGGTACGATTGGCCCCCGTAACATTGGAGAACTTCCTGTCCGACATCGTCAGCGAAGATGAAAAGGATGTTTGGGCGCTCGGCTGCTTGAACCGATAAAGTGCCAAGTGCCAACAGAATTAGAATTTTGTTCTTCATTACTTCATTCAAACTAAGTACCCCAAAAAAGGAATGTGATTTTTTGAGTTTTAATTTTTTGAGTTTTATTAAGGATACTGCGACCACGATTGACCAATGCTGTCAAGAGATCTCACAAAACTCGACACAGATTACACTGGTGTATTCACGAGTAATTCTCTGAGTCATCTTTGAACCTAATTATAGAAATTCCTCAAACCCACAGATTCCAATTGGGATAGTGTGGAAAAGGGTAGGATGTGTTTTGGGAATCGAATCCAACGAACATCAAATTCACCGTTTTCAGGTGAAATACAGCTATCACACTAATCACTCAGAAAATTCTACGGATCGATATTTGTTGCTATAAGGCATAAAAAATACGTAAAAAAGCGCAAAAATTAAATCGCAATAGTAGCGTGTTCTTATACCTTGTTTCGCAGATGAAATGGATCGTTAACATAAGACATCAGTGTTTTTTTGGATTCGCAGCATGAGCGTTAGACTCAAATTTATCTTCGGTTTTTACCTCTTTAGTTTAATGGGGGGGCAAGGGCTTCTTGGGGCCGAGGCCTTGAAAGTGCATGGAATTTTTCGGAGCAACATGGTGTTGCAGCGCGATAAATCCATCACCATCTGGGGTTGGGCTCCGGTCGGATCCGAGGTCAAAGTTTCGCTCGGGAAACTATTCGCCAACGGCAAGGCCGAAGGGGAAAAGGGGAGGTGGCAGGTCACTTTCGATTCCCAGCCTGCCAATTCCAAGGGACAGGAACTGTTGGTGAAGGCGGGCGAGGAAGTCATTCGCATGGAAAATATTCTGATTGGTGACCTTTGGGTGATGAACGGCCAAAGCAATATGGCCTTTGGGTTGCGCGGGGTATATCAAGCCCAATTTGAAGCTTCGATGGCGCACTTGCCGCTTCTCCGTCGCATCCAGATCAACTCCTATGCCGAATCCGAGCATGTCGAAACCGACCTGAAGGAGAAGGATCTCAACGGGATCGATCCGGACAAGAACTGGAAAGTGGTCACGCCCGAAGTCGCTATGAATATGGGGGCGATCGGATATGTTTTCGGTTCGAGGGTGCAGAGGGCTCTGCAGATACCGATTGGCATCATCGACAACTCCCGAGGAGGAGCATCGATGGAGAGTCTGGTGCCTCGTCATAAGTTCAAGGAGCACCCGCAGGCGGCCGAATACCTGGCCTGGGTGGAGAAGCGTCAAGCCGAGTTCGACTGGGACGAGGCTCTTCAGAAGGCGGTCGAGAAATGGGAAAAAACCTTATCCAGCCAGCGCAAGAAGAGTGTCGCCGAGGACAAGCTGCCACCTAAACCAACCCGTGAGAATTTACGTTCCTGGAACGTGCCCGGGCGCAGTCCCAGTGACGCCGCTTCCTGCTACAATGGCATGTTCGGGGTCTTCAAGGGCCTGAACGTCAAGGGCGTTGCCTTTCATCAAGGCTTCAACAACGCCATGATGAACACCAGTTGCAAACCCAAGTTCTATCGCATCCTGATGAAACTGATGGTGGATGGTTGGCGCGAGGATTTCAATGACCCGCAATTACCCGTGGCCATCATCGGTTTGTGCGCCGGGGGTAAGGCTCAGACGCGCCTTAATTTCGAGGAGTTGGGGTTTTCCACCGCGGCATACATCCGCGAATCCCAACGATTGGGCCTGACCGATTCCAAAGATACGGCAAACACGGCCTTCATCCCCTCCTACGACCAAAAGATTCCCCAGTTGCACACCAAGAAAAAGAAGGAACTGGGCCTTCGCTCCGCCCGTTGGGCATTGAAGACCGTCTACGGCATGGAGGATATCGTCTGGGACACGGCCAATCTCCTCTCGGCGACACCCGAGAACGGCAAGATCCTGCTCACCTTCGATAAGCCCGTCCTGCCCGATGATTTTGGTTCGGAACTGGAAGGTTTTTCAATCGCCGAGGAATCCGGTAGCCATTACCTCGCCCATGCGGTTCACGTACAGGTGAAGGCCAAGAACGAACGCAACAAGCAGATCCTGGTTTCCTCGCCACTGGTCAAGGAACCTGTATCCGTTCGCTACGCCTGGGCCCGCTCGCCCATGGGCAACCTCAAGGTCAACGGGATTCCCTGGCAGCCCCTGCATAGCTTTCGCACCGACGACATCGACTTCACTCCCGAAGTGACTCACCAGGATCCCGACGGAAAGAATAAAAACTCCGAGGCCATCAAGGCCCTGAAGACTCAAGCTGCAGACGCCCTCAAGGTAAGAAATGAGAAAGGTGAGTGAATGATGGACCGGGCTCTGCATATCTGTTCAGTCATCTTTCTGTTCGTCTGCGCGAGCGTCGCCTTCGCGGCAGAAAAGACTTCGCTATTTACCATTTCCCCGCAGGCCACTGAGTTGCTGCCGGTCGTGTTTGTGACGTCTTGTCAGACGGCCACAATTCAGATTCCCGTCCTGGACACCAAGGGTGATGTCTACAAAACCGAGGGTGCCAATGACCCGTTGATCTATGACAGCACCATCGGCCACAAAAAAGTCATCATGCTCTATGCTGACTTTTCGGACGCTGTGATGAAGGTCGATACGAAGGAGCGGGGCAAGGGCGTTCTGGGCAATGGGACATTTCAGAAACTGTTTCATGAACAGTCCTATGGAAAAATGACTGTCGAGATTGAGCATGTTCATGGTTGGCGGCGTTTGTCCAAGTCTGCGGGGAAGTACAGCAGCAAGACGACCGATTCACACCGCGAACTGTTTGTGGAAATATTTAATCTCTTTCCGAAAATAGATTTTCTGGCCTACGACTACATCATGGTCAATATGCCGCGCATCGGGAACACCGCGTTCGGGGAGCGGGATGAGATCGCCATCCCCTATAAGGGCAATAAGATCAATGTTGCGCTGAACATTTCCAGCGGCAGTCCGTATGTGCTCGCTCATGAAACGGCGCATCTGATGGGTCTACCCGATCTGTATACGTACGGCGGCGTCGAAGGCCCGAAGAATCCCACTGGTCCTTGGGACATCATGTCGTCGGCTGGTCGGGCGAGCGGCTTCCTCGGCTGGCATCGCCACAAATTTGGCTGGCTCGACGCCAACAGGAAAACCTATATCGCCTCGGGAACCCATCGATTAAAACTGACGCCATTGAATGCGTCGTCCGGTGTTTCGATGATCATCATACCTGTAGATGATCCGGTTAAACCCAGTAAGGTCTTTGTCGTTGAGATTTCGCAGCCCATCCGAAGCAAAGGCAAAGTCCAGAATTCTGGCGGCGTCCTTGTTTACAGCGTCGATGCCAAACTTGCTTCAGGACAGAATCCGGTCGTTGTTTACCCGAAAGCAGATTTGTTGAAGGCCCCATTCCAGCCGGACGATCGATTCGATCACAAAGACGCGCCCATGAGCATAAAGGTGCTGAAGAAAAACGGGGATGGATCTTGCTTGATTGAAGTGAAAGTAAACTAGAAGGCATTAGGAAATTTCTAAAACTATAATGGATGTCCGTCTTGAATTTGATATCGGCTCCAAGCAGCAGATTCTCTATTTGGATAAAGTGGATCTCATCAGAAACTAATCCAAACTCCTAATCGCGGAAAAACCCCAATCGCCTCAGAGATCTCATATATTCTGATACAGATTCCAATTGTGAAACTGGAGCGGATGATGAGAATCGAATCCACGAATCATTAGCAAATTTAACTAATTGCATTGTGTGAAATTTTTATATCTTCCCTGAATTATGATGTTGAGCTAGGATTTGTGCTCATCATTCATTATGAAAAAATTACTCTTAATTTCTTTAATAGGAACGCTTGGTCTATTGGTTGCAGCTGATCGCGGAAGCCGAACAGTTCCACAACCCAATAAACCAATTCCCAGAGAAAAAATAATGCAATTCACTGGGCAATTTAAAGATGCCAAACTGAGTCGGGACATTCGGATCCTTTGGCTCTATGGACCAGAGGATCACGGTGGTGGTGAACATGACTATATCCGCATAAAGGAGTTGTTTGTTCCCATGCTCAAGACAGTGCATCGAGTGACTGTGGAAGAGGCTTATATGTTTCCGTCCCAAGATCAGTTCGACCGAGCTGACCTCATGATCCAATTTCTGCATCTTCCGGACCTGACGAATGAGCAGTTAGCTATATTTCAGGGTTTTGTTGATCGAGGAGGTAGCGTTGTTTCAATTCACGAGTCTTGCATTATTCGTCCAATTGATCGTGCGAATAAGTTAGCAGGATGTATTGGGTGTTCCTGGCAAGGTAATAAAGATTCGCATTGGGGTAAGTTCTCTGATGATCATCCGTTGTATCTCAAGACCGATCATCCGGCATTTACCGGCTTACCTAAATCAGTCACGTTGAATGATGAATCCTATTGGGATCTTCTCAAGCGGGACAATGTCGAGGTCATTGGGGCCATTGCTTCCAAAGTGAATAAAGACAACGCATCGTTCGCCGATATCTTGAAGAGCGAAGGGGTGCGTAGCGAAGCGTTCTGGACTTACACTTCCGGTAAGGGTCGCGCATTCGGCACAACCACCGGTCACTACACATATACCTATTTTGATCCGATGTATCGACTGATTTTATTGCGAGGAATTGCATGGAGTTTGAAGGAGGATCCTGCACCTTTTATGCCTCTCGTGTTCCATGGTATCACTGATGATAAGGGCCTCGTCGGCACGACTGACGCCATGATGAATTACAGAAACCGCAGAAAATAATTGAACCCACGTATCATTGATCTTCAAACAAGAATGGCTTTAAGCAGACATTGGAGAGAGCCAACGTTCACCATGATCAGTAGTTTGTTTTCTTGGGTTTGGGCCCCTTGGGAGGCTGGACGCTGTGGGAAAGCATGACCTTGGTAATCGCTTCCACTGTGGCAAATGAAGGTTTAAAATTGCCTGGGCGGTAGCCTTCCGCGATCAGGAGCGGTGTGAGCTTGTGGCGATTGGTGGTGTTCCAAATCTTAATGTCGTGCCCGATGCTATTGAGGTAGCGTACAACCGCGGGGATGTTCTTGTAGGCGGCGCCATGCATGGCGGTTTCGCCGTTCTTATCGACAGTATTGATCTCCACTCGCAGCGACACGAGGTACTTCACGGCTGCGAGGCACTCGGCCTCTGTGCCGGCCTCCTCCTCTGGGGCCTGACTGCCGATGCCGGCAGCAACCATTAACGGCGTGGTACCGTCGTCGTTGGGCATACGAGGATCGGCGCCGTATTTCACGAGCAGTTTCATGTAGGGCACGTCCGCGCGATCTGAAGCCATGAATAGCGGTGTGCCGCCCACTTCGGACACTCGGGCTCCGCCGGCTTTGCGTCCGTACTTCAGTTGAAAATCCACCTTGGCACCGCGGCTGATGAGTTCTTCGGCGAACTGCAAACTGGTGCGACGGCCGGACCCTTGGGGTGCTGGGTCTCCGATCTGGCCCTCGCCCCGATCCGGTCGGCGAATCCATGTAAGCGCATGCAGGATGGAGTAGCCGGTGCGCATGTCATTGGGTTTGGCCCCGGCCTCGAGGAGTTCAACGGCAAGATCGTAGTGACCGTTTTCCACCGCCAACATCAAGGGGCTTGTGCCCTTCCGGGGTAGGTCATCATTCTGCTTCTGCGGATTCATGGGTGCATTAACGTCCACACCCGCAGCCAGCAAGCGGTGAACGACTAGAGTATTGCCTTGGCGAACGGCGAAGAAGAACGGCGTGTAACCGGACTTGGGTAGGGGCGTCTTGAAGTCGGCACCGGCACCCAACAGGACGTCCACGACCTTGAGGTTGCCTTCGGCAGCAGCCCACATGAGGGCGGTTTGACCACCGGCTTCGCGGGCGTCGACTTTGGCGCCGGCCTTGAGGAGTGCGGCCACCGGCTCCAGTTTGCCGGTCCGGGCGGCAGTCATGAGCGTGGTCTCACCGCGGGCAATGACGTCATTGGGATCTGCTCCCGCCTTGAGAAGCGCTTGAGTGAGTTTACCGTTGCCGTTCTGGCAAGCGAGATACAGGGGTGTGATACCATAGCGATTTTTCGCGTTTGCCTTAGCATTTCGTTTCAAGAGCCGGGCACCTAGAGCGGCATCGTCATGGTAAGCTGCCCAGTGGAGTGCCGTCATACCGTCTACCTGTGGAATGTTTACGTTTACCTTACCGGCAAGTAGCTTGGTGATGCGTTCGGCGGCCTTGGTCTCCACCGCATCGGCGAGTGGAGTCGGATTAGCGAACAGGCCACAATCGAACAGAACAAAGATCGCTATAAAAACGTATCGCATGATCGTTATTTATCTCAAGTGTCAAAAACACCCTTGAGCTTGCCAGTGCTGTCACCGAAGGAATCAACCTGCACACCAGCCCGGTCAAGCAGCGTGAGGTGAAGGTTGGCCAACGGGGTCGGTTGCTCGTAGCGGATGTGGCGATTGCCCTTGAAGCCGACCGCGCTTCCGCCAGCAACGATGATAGGCAATTTCACGTGGTCGTGCACGTTGGGGTTGCCGATGCCACTGCCGTAGAGGATTGACACGTTGTCGAGCAGCGAGCCGTTGCCTTCCGGAGTATTCTTGAGCTTTTGCACATACTCTGCAAAGAGTGAAACGTGGAAGGCGTTGATTTTTGCCATGCGTGCGATTTTCTTCGGGTTGTCGCCGTGGTGCGACAGCGGATGGTGCGGATCTGACACGCCGATTTCGGGATAACTACGATTGCTGGTCTCGCGCGCGAGTTGAAAAGTGATAATGCGGGAAACATCGCCCTGATAAGCGAGTAATTGCAGGTCGAACATCAGCCGCGCGTGGTCGGCATAAGCGGCAGGCACACCGAGCGGACGATCGAGATCGGGCAGTTTGTTGTCTTTGGCCTGTGCTTGAGCCTGTTCGATGCGGCGCTCGACTTCGCGAATGGAATCTAGGTATTCGTTGACCCGGGCACGGTCACGAGCGCCGAGACCTTGTTGCAGGCGTTTCATCTCCACGGTGATGGAGTCGAGCAAACTGGCGCGCTTGCGAAGCGCGGCCTGCCGTTCGGGTGGGGTGCCGCCTTCGCCAAAGAGATTTTCAAACACCAACCGCGGATGCGCCTCGGCGGGCAGCGGCGTGGTGGGCGAGGACCAGCTCAGGTTGTTGTGATACACGCAGGCATAACCGTTGTCGCACTGGCCAACAGTTTGCAGGAGATCCATGGCCAACTCTAGCGAGGGCAGGCGCGTGGCGCGGCCAATCTGCTTGGCGGCGACCTGGTCGGCGGTAGTGCCTAGGTAATAGTCCGAACTTTCCGTCACCTTGGCTTTGGCGGCACTGAGAAAGGATGAGTTTGAAGTGGCGTGCGAACCGGGATAGGCAGGTCGTAGTTCCATGTTCGTAAACACGGAAATCTTATCCTTCACCGGCGCGAGTGAATCGAGAATGGGCGAAAGTTTTTCTAGCGTATTTTTACTGCGAGGTGTCCAGCGTGATTGATCACAACCCATCGGCATGAACACGTAACCGAGTCGCTTGAGATGTCGCGCGGGCGTCTTGGCCTCGGCAGTTGCGGCGGGGATCATTGCGTCCAGCAACGGCAACGCAAAGGTGGCGCCCACGCCCTTGAGAGCGGTCCGGCGAGAAAGCGATTTTTTGGTGATGAAATTCATGGTTATTGGGCTCCCGCCCGCATCCGGAAAGGTACACTCTTTGTCACTCCTAGGATAATGGACGAAATCCGGTAGTTTTCAAGCTTCGCTTCGGCCACAATCTTCCGCACGGCCGGCGCGTCATACGACTCCATGCCGCGGCCGAGAGCGTAAATGAGCAGTTTCTCGGTAAGGGTGCGGACGAATAACTCGGGTCGATCGAGTAGACCGTCCTCCAGCTTTGCAACGCCGTCGAACGTGCTGCCATCGGGCAGGCCGCCTGCAACGTCGATGACCCGGCCGTCCTCAAACTCCCGCCAACGCCCGACAGCGTCAAAATTTTCCAGGGCAAACCCGATTGGGTCCATACGCTCATGGCAGCTGGCGCAGGCAGGATTGGTACGGTGGGCGACGAGGCGTTCGCGGATGGAGAGTTCGGCGTTCACCTTGTTTTTGTCGAGCGCGGGCACGTCAGGTGGTGGTGGCTTGGGCGGCATACCGATGAGATTCTCGAGAATCCAGTTACCGCGGATCACTGGTGAGGTGCGCGTGGCGTAGGAGGTGACGGTGAGGATACTACCTTGTCGCAACAATCCACCGCGCTGATGCACCTGAGCCAATGCCACGCGGCGGAAACGACTACCGAAGACGTTGGGGATGCGGTAGTGTTTGGCGAGACGTTCATTGAGAAAGGTGTAATCGGCCTTGAGCAGGTCCAGTACGCTACGGTCCTCCCGTAGGATGCTTTCGACGAACAGTTCAGTCTCGCGGCGGAAGGCGCGTCGCAGGTTGTCGTCAAAATCGGGAAAGAGCCTCAGGTCAGGAGTCACCGAGTCGAGGTTACGCAGGTACAGCCATTGGGCGGCAAAATTGGTGACCAGACTGCTCGCGCGCTTATCGATCAGCATCCGACGGACCTGCTTCTCCAGCGTCTCAGGCTTGCTCAACTTGTTGGCGGCAGCGAGATCAATCAATTCCTCGTCGGGTAAACTGCTCCAGAGGAAAAAGGACAGACGACTGGTCAGGTCAAGGTCACTAACCGGATAGGAAGCGCCGTTTATCTTAGCTGGATTCTTTTCTACCCGAAAGAGGAATGCAGGATTGACCAGAATTGATTCCAATGCGGCCTGGATACCTGCTTCAAAACCGCTTTCCTTCGCGCTTGCGTGAAAGAAAGCCAGCGGCTGCGTGAGATCGACCTCCTGCACAGGCCGCCGGTAGGCGCGCTTGACTAGGCCGGAAAGGATCTGCCGAGCGGCGGCCTCCGTGTTCTGCCCTTTATCCGGCTGTACGATAAACACCTTTTGCCGGCTCGGCGTGCTTCCGGCGCCTTTCGCGCTGAACGGGCCGGTGATCGACACCTGATAGACGGCCGGCGAACGACGCGGATGGCGAAACACGTTGAAGCTGGCCTCGTATGGTTTTCTTTTGTTTTCTAGGAGGGCAGACGATCTCGCCGGGAAGGTGACACCTACTTGGCGCGGCCCGGCCTTCACGAACACTCGAACCCGCAGGTGCTTGTCCACGTCGTCGTGACCACCGTCCTTTGCCGGGCGAATGGTAAACGTTCTAGCTAAGCCGCGGTCAATCAGGATCTCCATCTTATGCGTGCCACGCAAGCCTTCCACGTGTTCGTTACGGTCGCGCGCCAGGCGCACCTCTAATTCGTACTCGCCGTCCCGCGGAAAGGTATACGGTAACAGCACGCCGCCCCGTGTTCCGATCGGTAGTTCCGGTACGTGTTTCTCCTGGGTGAAATCGGCCGGTACCCGAAAGGTTGCGCCGTCTGGTCGCTTCAACGGCGCGCCCACGGCTAACCGGCTAATCTTCTGTGCTGTGGACACATAGCGCTCCACTAACGCGGGGGACAATGTGCTCACGGTGATATTGTCGAACCCGTGGCTCTCCTCGTCCTTGGGCAGCAATACAGCCGCATCGATCTGTACCCCCAGTAAATCGCGTATGGCGTTCTGGTACTCCGTACGGGTCAAGCGCCGGAACGTCGCCACGCGGCCGGGTTGGGGATTTTCCTTGGCCGCCGCGTCCAGTTTTGCCACCAACGCGCTCACCATCTGTTTGACGGTAGCTTCATCTGGCAGCTTCTTGTACTTTGGTGGCGGCATTTCCCGCGCAGACAACCGCCGTACTACTGTCTCCCACGTTGCTGCATGGGTACTGATCTTATCGTTCAAAATGCTTTCCAGATCCAACTTTCCTTTCGCCTTGTCCGCATTGTGACAATTAATGCAGTAACTTTCCACCGAGTCGGTCACTCCCGCCGCCAAGACGGATTGGCTTACCACCATCACAATCATCGAAAAGAAGTATCGCACGCCCATAATTCTACGCCTCCCGCACCACCTGTTCAAGAATTGAACTTGGGGAGGCGCCCCTTGTTTTATCAGCTTAGCAGTCTTCTATTCTCTTCAAAATATGACCACAATGACCATCCTGACTACCTTAAACTACAGTGAAAATGTTGTAAATTTTGGTAGTAAGGTTGCTTAATTCCCCGACTCAAACATGTAGAATAGACCTGTTTTTATGGGGCACAATGAAGATGGAGTGGGTGATGGGAATCGAACCCACGTATCAAGGCGCTACCCAACGAGCTGCATTTTGTAGAAGTTTGTATAATTTCGAATCCGATTCAGGGTGTGGACTAATACAAAGGACCCGGCCCTTACCGAATTCGCCTGCAATGATGGCGGGTGAATTAACCATAGTTCCTTGTTGAGGTTTGTATTTTGAAACTTCACTGCGGAAAGTGGCCAGACTTTGGAATGGATCCAGACCATCCTTTTCTATGAAGGACATGATTGGGCCATTATGATAACGAACTTCAAAGGATCCTTTAATACTGCCAAGGATTACTTTTCCTTCCTCGGTCAGTTCCATCTTCACTGGAGCGGAAGGGCCCCTGTACCACATGCTCTTTGGTCCTATTTCAGGTAAATTGATGGTTTTGCAGAATGTCTTGTGGTTACTGATGCCTAGTGACCACTCATAGTTAGAAGCAGCTAAATAGGCGCCAGCACAAATACCAACATAACCGCCGCCACCTTCGATAAATTTTTTAACAATTTGACGGCCATCTGATCCGAGAGCAGCAGCCTGTTTACTGCCACTTCCCCCAGGAAAGATGACCAGATCGAACTGGCTCAAAGTGCTGGAACGAATATCAACTGCTCCTACGCGTCTTAGATGTGTCTTGGTCTCTGCAAAGACCTTGTCCAGACTATTGGGACCGGTTCCGCCTACTCCTCCCGCGTCGTAAACTGCGATCTTTAATTCTTTAGATTTTTTAGGAACGAGGACATAGACAGACTCTTTTTCAACCATACCGAGATGGCTAAGTAGGACATGGACCATTAACCGGTGCTGCCGTGTTCTTGTAGATATGGGTTGGTTTTTTTTAGTAGTCTCTAGGATCATGGAGTTCGCACCGATACGCTCATGAGCTGCCCGAGCAATGCTGCCGTCGACCGGATATAGTAGGCGGATGAACTTTTTCTTGGGATCAGTTATCGTTGAATTGACTGCTTTTAGCATTTTAGGCACCACTTCATTGGCCAAATTTCCTTTGGTGTCGATGATAGAAGTGCCGACCGAGTCTGAATTTAGCTGATGAAAATCGTATCCTTCGTGCAAGTCAATGAACCAGTCAGGTTTGATGTTTTTAAGATACTCCCAAAGAGTAGATGCTGGTAGATCTTTGGCGTCCGGTCCTTTCTTGGTCTTGGGAAAATTGCGGTTCAGATCTCGTAATTCTTTTGACTTGCCGGGTAAGTACCGTGTGTCGGCCCTTAGGCCGGGTAAATTGACTTTTGGAACAATTATCAATTGACCTTTTTTGATTGGCCAGTGACGGATCTGTTCAGCTGCTCGTGCACCGGCCGGTTCATTGCCATGTATTCCTCCAGTGATGAATACGATTGGTCCTTCTATCCCGCTATCCCTTTGGTAAAACGAGGTCTCCCAATCAGTGCCCTTGGCAAGGAGTCCCGTTGAGAATTTCTCCGCACCTAGGGAATTGAGCCCTATTCCCAAGAATAACAGGAATGGAATAGTACGTATCATTGAAGAATTAATTAGTAAAATATCTGGTCAATCTAACATAAAAAATGCCTAATAAGCATATGAAAAGAATGTGCTATGCCTTGTTTCTGGTAGTACTTGGACTTGCTGACTTGAAAGCTCAGCGACAGCAACCTAAAGAGGGTCAGAGCCGAGGCGGTGGTTTTGGTCGTCAGATGGATGCTGACGGGGACGGTAAGATTTCCCGCAAAGAATTTCCTGGGCCCAAGGAAGCCTTTGATCAATTTGATGCAGATAAGGACAATTTCCTGTCCAGAGACGAGCGCAATGCGATGCGTCAGAGCCGAGGCCGAAATGGTTTTGGTGGGCGTGGTAATCAGGGTGGAGGATTTCGAAGACCCAATCAGGGAGGAGGTTCCGATCTGGCTGAACAATTGTTTTTGGCCATTGATGATGATAAAAATAAGACAATATCTTCCAAAGAATGGAAGAGCTACTTTGATGAAATTATGAGTGAAGCAGACAAGGACAAAGATGAAACAATCAGTGACGAGGAATGGCAGGCATGGATACAAATAAAGCAATCAAGTTCAAGGCCAGGTGGCCGCGGGAACGGTCCCAATGTAGGTGACCCTGCACCCAAAGTCAGTGCACAGTTCATGAATAAAAAAGGCAGCCTCGAATTCAACAATATTACGCGGCTTTCAGTTATTATCTTTGGGTCATATACTTGAGGCCCCTTCTCAAGGGATGCCGGGAGCCTCCAAAAAGTGTACGAAACCTATGGCAAGGAAGCAGACTTCTATTGGGTTTATATTCGTGAAGCTCACCCATTGGGTTCTTCTCGTCCCTCGCCATTGGAAATTGAGCAACCTAAGACATTTTCGGAGCGTGAAGAGATTGCGCAATCCTGTCAGGCCGGACTGAATCTTTCGGTCCCTCTATTAGTGGACGATATTAAAGATACTGTTTCACGTGCCTTTGATGCCATGCCTGACCGTATGTATATCATAAGCAAAGATAATCGCATTGCCTACAAGGGCGGTATAGGACCCCGTGAATTTGATGTTGCAGAGATGCAGGAAGAGCTCAAAAAGCTTATCGGGGAAAAATGAAAACCTTTGTTTTTCATGTAGTTTTTTATGCCTTTCTTTTAGCACCGACCTCTCATGCCAATGACCGACTCAACGTGATTCTGATAATGGTTGATGACTCGGCCGCGGATAATTATGGGTGTTACGGGAGTAAGTTTTTCTCTACACCACGGCTCGATGCTTTGGCTCGGACCGGTGCCAAGTTCAATCATTGCTACTCCGAGCCAGTGTGCACTTCGAGCCGAGTCAAGATAATGACCGGGCGTGATGGTATCCGGAATTATGTTCAATTTGGGACCTTGGACAAGGATGAGGTCACTTTCGGAAACATGATGAAGGACGCTAATTATGAGACAGCTATTGCCGGTAAGTGGCAACTTCACGGAGGATCTCGTGGTACTCTGGCTCCGGCCTGTGGTTTTGATAATTACTGCTTATGGAATTATCCGGGCACTTCGCGTTCTAGGTTCTGGGATCCCAGTCTTATGCGTGATGGTAAACTCATGGAAACAACTGAAAAAGATTATGGTCCTGACATTCTTACGGATTACCTGATTGAGTTCATTGGTAAAAACAGATCCAAGCCTTTCTTTGCTTATTATCCAATGCTGCTTGTCCATTCTCCTTTTTTGAAGACTCCCGACAGTAAGCTTGATGCCAACAGATTAATTTCTAAGAGCCTCACGAACTTTCGTGATATGACAGCGTACGCTGATAAGTGTGTGGGGAGAATCGTTGATGCACTTGAGAAATATGGGTTACGTGAGAAGACCGTGATCATTTATACTACGGATAACGGTACTGGCCGTTCACTGACTTATCCTTATGGCAAAGAAAAGCGAAAAGGAGAAAAGGCCTATGCGACTGATGGGGGGACGCACGCGCCCCTGATCGTCAATTGTCCAGGCACTGTTCCTGCTGGGATCGTTAATGATGATCTGGTGGATTTTTCAGATGTGCTTCCCACGATCGCCGATATCACTGGCGCCAAATTACCGGAAGTGAAACTGGATGGGCGCAGTTTTTGGCCCCAGTGCCTAGGAACAAAAGGCAATCCCCGTGATTTTATTTTTCAATACTATTACCCTAAATATAAGCCGGCCGCGGCCAAGCATGGTCAGGGAGTTAATGACCAGGAAATTATATGGGCTCAGAACCAGCGTCATAAGCTTTACCGTGACGGGACTTTGTATGCTGTAATTGACCGTTACGAAAAGACGCCTCTCAGCCATGGAATCAATACTAAAGCTGACAAGGACCGTGATCTTCTCCAAAAAGGGCTCGATTCAATGCCATTGAAGGCTGCCAAACTGAGTTTAAAGAAGAAGAAATAGATTTTGAGCAATTAACTTTCTTTCCGGAATAAATTTATAGAACCGGCCAATGATTAGAATAAAAACAAGGGTCCTTAAGATTACCGTATTTCTAATTTATTTTATATTGGTACCGGTTTCAATTGCCGAGCGTAAGCCGAACATTGTTTTTGTCCTGGCTGATGATCTTGGTTGGTCAGAGCTTGGTTGTTATGGCAATAAATTCAATGAGACTCCGAACCTTGATCGAATGGCACGTGAAGGTATGCGCTTTACTCAGGCCTATGCCGCGGCTCCGGTCTGTTCTCCATATCGTGCGGCATTATTAACTGGGTTGCATCCAGCCAGATTGGGGATCATGGATTATCTCAGACCCAATTCTGCGAACCGTCTCCCGTCTGACTTAGTTACTTTACCGGAAACGCTTCAAGGCAATGGCTATTCGACTGGGATGATTGGGAAGTGGCACCTTTCCGGGTACAGTTATCATGAGGCGGAATTTGAAACTCGGCCAACGGATCACGGCTTTGACTGGAATTTTGGATCTGAAGTTAAGGGGGTAGGAAACGGTGCCAATACTTGGCCTTACATCTTTCGTACCCAACCGATCCGATGGATTGATATCGAGAACAATCGTTTCGGAGAAAAAGAGAATCTTACGGACCGATTAAACTTTGAGGCTGTTGATTTTATTAGGCGTAACAAAGAAAGACCTTTTTTTCTATATCTCTCGCACTATGCGCCGCATTCTATTCTCAACGGCAGACCAGATCTTGTGGAAAAGTATCGCAAGAAACATCCTCCTGGAAAATCAGGACGCAAGAATTGCTATATTTGTGAGGACGCTGGTCTCGGCAAAGGTGATCCTGGTAATCATTGGGCCATGAACCATAATCCGCACCTCGCGGCAATGCTTGAGGGCATTGATGATGGGATCGGTAAGATTCGGACTGAACTTGCCTCGCAAAAACTATTAGAGAATACCATATTTATTTTCTCCAGTGACAATGGAGGTGAATCCAGTGTCTGTTCAAATGCTCCGCTCCGTGGCGGGAAAAGTCAGCTCTATGAGGGAGGGATCCGAGTGCCGCTCATCATCCAATGGCCGGACAGTGTCCCGGCCGGAACCGTGAACGAGGCACCGATCATGAATTCCGATTTTTATCCAACCTTATTGAATGCTGCAAACATCAATTTGCCAGGCGAGGTGGACGGATCATCAGCACTTACTAACTGGAAAGATCCGAAAACGCCCAGGGAACAGCCCCTTTATTGGCATTATCCGCTCGATCGCCCACATTTTCTTGGTGGGTTCAGTGGTGGTGCTGTGCGTGATGGTGACTGGAAACTTATCGAGAAGTTTGATTCAGGTTCTACTGAACTCTATTCTCTAGTTAAGGATCCTTCTGAGGAAAAAGATATTTCTGATCAATATCCGAACAAGGTCATTGAGCTTAAGAAAAAGCTATCTGCATGGCGTGATCGAGTTTCTGCACGGATTCCATCTGCACCATTATTAACTGATCTCCGGAAGCTTTATTTCGCTGAACATTTTTCCGGCCCTGCCAGTGAAAGGCTCTGGTATAATGGAGACTGGTCAGCGGAGAATGGTGTTCTTCAACGTATGAATACCGGCACTGAAAATACCCGGATATTTCTTCGTGATGCTGCCTATGATGATGTTCTGATTAGGTTTGATTTTCAGTTCCAGGATTCGAAAGATATTCGCTTAGTCACTGGGAGTCACGGCCATTACAATGCTATCGTTCATATACGCCGTGATCATTTTTATATTCAAACTGCCAAAGACAGTTCTGGGCCTTATTTTTCTTATCGTCACAGCGAGTGCTCTTACGATTTTGATCCGGACCGTTGGTATACCATGACTGTAGAGTTTATCGATGATCAGTTAGTGGCGCACCTCGATCGCGATCATTTGGCTTATGCTAATCATCCGATCCTTAATAAGGAGCGGACCTATTTTGCCTTTCAGGTCGATGATAAGCCCGCAGCTTTTGATAACATTCAAATCCTTCAAGCTAGGAAATCTCCAAAATTTGAGTCGGGCCTTGGACACATAAAATCAATCGTAAATAAGTATCCTTTCAAGAAGCCATTAAAGCAAGAATATGAGATACGGAAAACTAATGCTCATGAGTGGTTCTATCAACGCCAAGAAGAGTACCGCTCCTTAGTAAAGAAAGTTGAAGAATTAGACCAGAAAAGAAAAGAACGTTTTCCCTCAGCTTTCAGATCACATAAGGAATTAAAGAAGAAGGCACTTGCGTTACGCAAGGAGCTGAACAAGGAGGACCCTAAATACAAAGAATTCTTACACGCAACTCATCGCGCAAATCGCGCAATTGACGCTTATCTTATTCAACAAAGGCCAGAAGTCGCTGAATACCCTAATAGCCGTCGCAAAGCGGCGATAGAGAAATTGCGCAGTAAGTATTCGGAATCAATAGACCATAAGAAATTGATTCGAGTCCTTGATCTTGCTCAGAAGAAACTCGAGTCAAACTATCCAAAGGCTTTTATTTCCGATAAAGAAATCAAAGAGTCCCGAAAGACTGAGCATAAAAAAGTTAAGGGAAATCCAGTATATAAAGATCTACAAAAGGCCCGGTCCGATGCTTACAGGGCTCAAGAAGATTATCTATTCATTAATGATCCAAAGCTTGCTGAATTGAAACAACTCTTGAGCGAAAATAAATAAACTTTACCCATTAATTAGACCATGAAGACTATTACAATACTCATTTTAACTTTGCTGATTTCTTCGGCTTTATTTGAGACCAGTCATGCAATCGGTAAGCGACCGAATATTCTTTTCATCATTGCCGATGACCAGTCACCTTTCGATTTTAAATTCTATAACGAGCGTAGTGCTATGGATGCACCAGTACTGGAGAAATTGGCTGCTGAAGGAATGATAATTGATGATGCTTACCAAATGGGTTCTTGGGTAGGAGGTGTGTGCACGGCATCGCGGCATATGATTATGACAGGCCGTACGCTCTGGCATGTTCCGGACAAGTCTGGACGAATCATGAATCCACACGTCAATAATTCAAAGATGGTTCCACCAAATTTGATTAAGTACACGTTGCCGGCTGTTTTTAATAAGGCTGGATATGACACGATGCGGACTTGCAAGAATGGAAACAGTTACGAGGCTGCCAATAAGCTCTTTGAGGTTCGTCGCGATGGGACGCGTCGTGGAGGGACTGACGAAGGAGGCAGTGCCTGGCACGCTGAGCAGGTTTTAGACTACCTCGATAATCGTGAGTCAACAAAGGACACTGACCCTTTTTTTATATATTTCGGTTTTTCCCATCCTCATGATGTGAGGGATGGTAAGCCTGAGCTTTTAGCTAAATATGGTGCAGTTAATCATAATAATAAGGAAGCTTATCCTCCTGCCAACGCAAAGCAGCCTCCGTTACCGGTTAATTATTTACCGAAACATCCTTTCGATAATAGTCATATGAATGTTCGTGATGAGGTAGCAGTGAAGGGGGTTTGGGGACGACGCGATGAGCTCACTATACGTAATGAGATTGGCCGGCAATTTGCGTGCAGTGAAAATATTGATATACAGATTGGTCGAGTCCTCAAGAAGCTTGAGGCGATGGGTGAAATAGATAACACTTACATTATCTATACTGCGGACCATGGGATGGCCATTGGTAGACACGGTTTGCAGGGCAAGCAAAACTTATACGATCATACTTGGCGCATTCCTTTTATTGTGAAAGGGCCTGGAGTTAAGGCCGGGGGGCGAGCCAAGGGGAATATCTTTTTACTTGATGTCTTGAGTACAGCCTGTGACTTGGCAGGGATCAAGGCTCCAGCAACTTCTGAGGGTATCAGCTTTAAGCCGGTAATTGAAGGTAAGAAGAGCGCAGTTCGTGATACCCTTTACGGAGTCTATTGTGGTGGAGGTAGACCCGGTTCCCGTTGTGTTAGAAAAGGGGACTGGAAACTGATCAAATACGAAGTGGAAAAGACAGGAGTGAAGCATACGCAACTCTTTAATTTAAAAAATAACCCACACGAATTCATGAAAGAACATCATGTTTCGGCGGTCACGGCTTTGACTGGCGCTGAGCCCGGCCCTGAACAGATCAATCTTGCTTCTCATCCGAAGTATTCAAATAAGCTCAAGGAAATGGAATCTGTACTCCTGTCTGAGATGCGCCGACATGATGATCCTTACCGGTTCTGGAACCAGCCTGATGATGGGTTATCTGTCTCGATCTTTCGGGAAAAGAACAAGAATAAGCGGCAGAATAGACCCAAAAAAAATAGGTGAAAATATTGGTTCTATTTTTAAAGATTTTGGTGGCAGTGCTTTTGGGCCATGTGCTCAATGAACGGGCCATTTCCAAAGAGCGTTGGTTACTAGAGAGCGGGTATGGATTGATGTTTCATTATGAAGCTTTCAAGAGCCATACCCCCGAATCATATAATCGAGCCATTGATTCGTTTAACGTTAATCATTTTGTTGATTCGGTTCAAAGTACCAAGGCCGGTCATATTATTTTTGTGATTGGTCAACATTGGGGAAAATACTGTGCACCAAATAGTGCTTATGAGAAATTCTTGGGAGTTGATACTGGAGAATGGACATCCAATCGTGATCTCATAATGGAGATTGGAAAGGAGCTAGCTGAGAGGGAAATTAGATTAATCATTTATATGACTGCCCGTGCACCCATGAGGCATTATAAAATCATCAAGGCCCTAGGTGATACGTTGCCAAGTATCAATGGCAAGCCTGCTGGAAATAAGATCAACCCAATGTCTCATCCCAAAAAAGTGAAAGGATTTAAACGCAGCGAGAATCAGGCTCCGAATCCAATTTTTTTAAAGAACTGGGGTGAAGTGTGTGGAGAATGGTCTCGGCGCTATGGCAAATTGATCTCAGGTTGGTGGTTTGATGGTTATAAGATGGAGATGAAGGATTCATATGAGAGCTTAAAAAAAGAGGCACACAATATTGATACTTGGATTGATGCTGTGCGTTCAGGAAATCCAGAAGCGGAACTGGCATTTAACGCAGGAGCGCACCCCATTCTTTCCCTATGTACAAGAGGTAAGTTGTGTCCTTATCAGACATTTACTTCGGGCGAGAACCATAATTTTAATGAACGGACTAAGAAAGGATTTGGCAAGCCTCTAACGCCTACGAACTTTCCCGCTCCTGATGGGGTTGTGTGGCATTTATTGCTGCCCGCTGGAAAGGGCTGGGGGGCCGGAGATCAATTGCGATTTAAGGTGCAAACACTTAAAGAACGCATTGATGTCATTAATGCAGAAGGCGGAGCAATTACTTTTGACGTGCCAATTAGTTCTGATGGTAAAATTCCAGAAAAAATACTACAAGGTTTTCAGGAATTAGGCACATATAAGGGTCAACTCAATGACGGTGTGAAGTCATTCTTAGAGTGAAGATTTGTCCCAGGAAAATACGAAGTGAAAGAACAAAGATGAGAGGATTTCATATAACTAAAAAGTATTATTTAGTGATTGGGTTATTTTTAGCTGGCCCTTGGACATCCGTTGCCGTTGAAGTGGAATTACGTAAGCAACTCTTTGTGGATGATTGGGTAGTTGCGGAAAAGAGTGAAGTGGTTCGCGAGCTTGGTCAGGTGATAAAACAGAATGGAGGTGAACCTATTTTTGAGGGATTCTTTTATGGTACCGTTTTACATGATGAGGGGAAATTTAAAATGTGGTACCGTGGTAACCCGTACGGTTACGCGGAGTCTGTTGATGGAATTCATTTTAAGAAAATTTCATTGCTTAAGGGCTTGGATCCAGCGCATCACAATACCGCTTCTTTTTATATCGATCCGAATGAGACTGATCCGGATCACCGATATAAAATCTGTTATGCTTATCTTCGCCCACACGCGGCAGCACTGGGCTATTCGGCAGATGGTATTAACTGGAAGGCTTACAATGGAGGCAAGCCCGTCACTCACCGAGCCGCTGACACTTACAATCAGGTGTTGTGGGATAGTGAGGAGAAGGTGTACCGGATGTTTACTCGGACTGATTATCGCCGGCCCGCGAGTGGGCTTGAGGTTCGTGGCACGCGTGACATGATTAATCCGGACATTAAGGCAGATCCAAAAAATTGGCGTATCGTGCGTGAATGGAAATTTGGTAAGGGAGCTGAGGATGAGATTTATCGCCGGCAAATTTATGCGCTAACGGACTGGATCCATGAAGGAGTGCACTTTGCGTTGATGTCCGTTTATGAAAATATACCTAAGTCAGGAGAACCATACGATCGTAAGCCGGACCATCATAAGAGGCACGAGCATGACATCGTCAATTTTTATATAGGAACGGCCCGTGGCAATGCGATGTGGGATCTTACCTGGGTCTATGCGGGCAAGCCTCTCATTCCACGTGGACCAGACGGTAGCTTTGACAAGGATATGATATTTCCTGCCTCGCAAGTCGTCACGCATCTGGATCAACACTGGATATATTACAATGGGTACCGTGAACGTCATGGTGTTGCTGATAGGGGTCCGCACAGTATTGGTTTGGCTACGTTAAAGCGTGACCGCTTCATTAGTTTATCTGCTAAGGGGAACCAACGTGGCTCTGTTCTAACGAAGCCCTTCCGTCTCGAAGGTTCTCGCCTTCAAATCAACGTTCGGGGCGAAGATGTTAGCGTCGATGTATTAGACGGAAATGGTAAAATAATTCCTGGGTTAACGTCGCGGTCTGGTAAAGTCGACTCGCTACGATGGGAACCGAAATGGGCCAAGGGGCATGACCTCAGTCAGTTCTTAGGCAAAACTGTTCGGCTTCGGTTCCAGTTGCAGAATGCCAAGCTGTTCGCTTTTCAATTTCTTAAGTCAAAAAGATAAAACTCACTTAACTTTTTAATAAGTTCATATCTTTCTCACTGCTTCCAAAATTACCAAAGTCCATATTGTGTTTATGGAGTAATTCCAGATACAGATTGCAAAGGGGAGTGGTTTTTTGCATTACCTTATGGGATTCATGCTGATACCCTCCGCCGGCGACGATTATGGGCAAGTTGTTGCAGGTATGATTGGAGGAGTCTCCGAAATTGCTTCCCATGACCACGGTCGTGTGATCAAGAAGGGTCCCATTCCCTTCCTTAATTTGATCCAGTTCAAAAAGGAAATTATTGAAATGCTTCAGTGCATCAATTTCAATTTGGCTTAGCTGATCGATCACGTCTTTTCTTCCTCCATGGTGGGAGAGGGTATGCCATCCTCCCGTCGCTCCGGGCACCTTGATAGCACCGTAGATCCAATCCATCGAGAAAGTAATGACGCGGGTCGAATCAGTTTGGAAAGCTAATTTTGCCAGTTCGAATAGGTTTCTGACCTTGGTAGAGAATTCGAATTGCTTATCTTCGCTGAGGGACTTCTCAACTTTTGGTTTCTTGGTTTCAAGCCAAAACTTTTCATGATGTAACCGAGTTTCAAGCTCTCCGATCACTGCTTTGTAATTATTCAATTTACCAGGATCAGAACCTTGATCGCGGAGTTGTTGTAAGTCGCGTCGGAGACAATTCAGAATATTCTGGTCATTTTCGAGTTGCTGTTTTTTCGACCTGAAGTCCTCCTCCTCAAATAGCATCTCAAAAATCTTTTCCTCATCATGCATTGGGGGAATGGCTGAACCACGATCATTCCAGGAACATCCCCATCCCCTGTCATAAATACTAAAGTTCAGGAAAGGGAACCGGGTATCTTTACCCATTTCTTTGGCCAGTAATTGATCTAGCGAAGTTCCGTTCACAAAGTTAGATGATTCGGGATTAGGAGTGCCTGTGAGGAAAGATTTTTCCGAGTCGTGGTTGCTGGTTCCCATTCCGGGATGGAAGAAGTTCTGGAAAACCGTCATTTTTTCCTTCGTCTTCATGTCTTTCAGATAATCTGAGGTTGAAAGGTCCCCTCTTTTTTTAGGGAAGAAGTACGGTCCATAAAAGCCCAGGCTATTATTGATGAAAATGATTCGTTTAGGTGACGAATTTTCCTTTCCTGTCGCACTCAGACTAAGTGAGTTCATAGCGAGCGGAAGGGCCGCTCCTACTTTCAAGAACTCTTTTCTGCTTATATTTCTCATTCCTTTTCCTCTGTAAGTGAATAGAGCAATACCTTTGTAATCAAGTCCTTTATCCGGCATTCTTTCGCATTTTCAGGGATCATCTCAAATAGGTGAAGGCGTTCCTTAAGATCCGGTTTGTAACCATTAGCATACTCGAAGAATTTTTTGGTGAAGTTGTAGGCGACTTTGTGATGGTCGGAGAGGAGTATTTTTTTAAGGCCAAAAACGTCATCAAATTTGTGGGTTGCGATTTCACCTGATGCGTCCACTTCCCCTCCTAAATGGTAGTAACCTTCTAACCGAAACTGGAAGGTCCCAGTGTGTGGTTTTTTGACTCGATACTTCGTTCGCCACTGTCCCGTAGCGTCAAAATTCTCAAGGGCAAAACCGTACGGATCGATACTCTTATGACAGGCATAGCATGTTTTGTTTTCCTTGTGCTGTTCGATCTGTTCGCGGAGAGTCGTGACTTGGTCGTGTTCTGGTTCGATTGCCTTCACATTTTCTGGCGGTGAAGAAAGTGTATTGCCTGCGATATTCTTGGAGACCCATGCTCCACGTAGAATGGGAGAAGTATCAAAGCCATCGGCAGTGACTATGAGTACGCTTCCCATAGTTAAAAGTCCTCCGCGCGGTGCCTCAGGAGAAAAAG
>LWDU01041022.1_pt1 | contig 24844 bp, 4 predicted proteins | sample 727161 | NCBI WGS metagenome assembly LWDU01 (sample SAMN04566230, study PRJNA314399) | hydrothermal vent metagenome | isolation source: deep sea hydrothermal plume seawater | place: Mexico: Gulf of California, Guaymas Basin | collected 2004-07-11
GAGCAGCTAAAGAGATATCCCGCGTTTCGACTCTAATATGGGCCGCCGACGCAAAAGCCTGAACAATAGGCAAAAAGGAATACGTTGCTAAAGCGGGGGCTTCGTCAGTTAGGGTGTAAATGATTTTCGAATTTGACATATCTTCAGCTCTATCTCAGAAAGTAATAAGTATTATATTTCGAAACAACCATGAGTTCATTCGAAATATACTAAGCAATTGGTTTTTTATTAGTTATTTAACGGGCGCGGTAAAGCTCTAGGCGCGACATACGCTCGCCTCAATAAACATTTTGGGACTCCATGTCACAAAATCGACTCACCTCGCGTGCTACTCGCATACGTCGGATTGTCAAATTTCCCTGCGCCTTCACTATCATTCCGTCAGGGGCTGACAAAAGTTTCAATTTTAGTAAGCAATGGATTGGTTCGTATTCATCATATTTCACCAAGAACAATCAGCCACCATTCTTCTAATACCGTAATTGACCCTTGAGTTTGAAGTAAACACAAGCTGGCTCCAAACGAGTCCTAATTCAATAGCTCATCTAGCTCATCACTGTCTAATTGACTGAGTTGCGTAATTAATAAATGTTCTGCCATTTTTTCAATGGTCGGTGCAGTGAAAAAAACTTGTAATGTTAAATTAACATTGAAAAACTTTCGAATTCTTGCAATCACTTGTATTGCAAGTAATGAGTGGCCGCCTAATTCAAAAAAATCTTCATGAATGCCTATGCATTCAAAACCCAATAATTCTTGCCAAATTTCAGCCAGTTTTATTTCAAATTCGTTTGACGGTGGAATATACTCACCGACCGCATCCGTTACCTTGGTTTTTTGTTGAGGCAATGGCAATTTACTATCATTAACAGCATACCAATAATGTATATCACGCGTTGAAAGTACAGTTTGTGTTTGACCATAACTTAATACCCGATTAAACGCTTCAACACCTTCTTCAGATGTGATGCCACATTTCAAATTTTCCTTGTGTAGGTCTTGCATTTGTTCGGAGAGTTGTACATTAATCGCCATACCAACTTGTTGCCAGATATCCCAATTAATAGTTAAACAATTTTTCCCTTGCCGCTGTAGTTGATGGCTTAAACTGTCCATGAAAGCATTAGCAGCACAGTAATCAACCTGACCAAAATCACCTCTGATTGCCGACAACGAAGAACAAAACACCATAAAACCCAGTTCAGTATCAGCAAACAACTCAGCCAATACTTTGCTACCCTCCACTTTGGCAGCGAGTATGCCTTGCATCACTGCTGGCTCTTTATGCTGAATCATGCCACCGCAAGCAACACCTGCAGCATGAATCACCCCATTAATAGAACCAAAATCAGCCTGTGCTTTTTTTAGAAATACTTTCATTTGTTGTCGATCAGCTACATCTATACCCGCAACCATCACTTCGCTGCCATTAGCTTCTAGTTGTTGCACTGCATTAATTTTTAGACTTAAAGCATCATTTTCTTGATGATTTGAAAGCCAGTCACTCCACTGCTCGCGAGGTGGCAAATCAGAACGTCCGATCAATACTAATTTGGCTTGCAGCTTAGTTGACAAGTACTCTGCCAAAACCAAGCCTATCCCGCCTAAACCGCCCGTAATCAAATAAACACCTTGTTTTACCAGGAGACCATCAATACCTTCAAGATCTGATTTAAACTCAATAGACTGCAAAGTTTTTACCCAACGCTGTTGATCACGCCAAGCGAAAATAGATTGATGAGAGACAGGAGCTTCAACCTGAATCAACTGCAGATACAATTGCGACAGCAATTTTTTACTCTGTATATTACTTACTTGCGGCCATACAATATCAATACTCTGTGTGGCAATAGAGGGATACTCTTGAGCAATGACTTTAACAGGCCCTAATAGCAATGCTTTTTCAGTTTCCAGCATTAGCTCGCCCGACAACGCTTGCATATTATTAGAAAACACCGTCAGTCGAATAGTAGCCTCATAATTTATATCCCCAATAGCCTGAGATAAATACAATAAACTGTTTAAACATACGCTTTCTAATTCTTCTACCAATGCAGAATCGTCAGTCACTGGCCAAGCGTAAATAATTCCAACGGGCAACCCCTCCAGCGCATTAAATAATTGTGAAAAATCCTCCTTCTGGTTTGGATTAACAATAAAATCGAATGAATCAGTTTGACTGAATGATGTGCCTGTAGATACATTAATGACACGAGCATTATGCTTCAGAAATCGCTTTACCAAACCATCAGTAAAACCACAATTGTCGGCAAACACTAACCAGAGTTGCTTGACTGGCTCTGATATCGCAGTGACATCTAATAATTTAGGCTGCCAGGAAGGATAGTAAAACCATTCATCCAGCGCTCTTTTTTTGTTGCTAATAACGGGTTTTATAATAGAGCTAGTCTTACCTGAATCTATCCAACAACGCTGGCGCTCGAAAGGATAGCTCGGTAAGGGTAAGCGTGTACCTGGCTGATCAGCATAAAAACCATTCCAATCAATTTTAACGCCTAAACACCACAATTCAGCTAATGTCGATAGCATGACCTCGTATGCACTGCAGGCATGTTTGGGATGCGGCAATGAATGGAAGGACTTAGCATGCATTTCAGGCTGCTGCTTAACTAGTCCTGTTAACACTTGACCCGGCCCAGTTTCCAAAAAAACAAGCTCAGTTTGTTTCAATAATGTTTGCACACACTGGTTAAAACGTACCGGCTGACGTAAATGTGCTGCCCAATAGTCTGGACTTGTCGCTTGTTCTACAAGAATCCAGTCACCACTCACATTTGATAAATAGGGAATACTAGGAGGATTGAGGGTAATAGTGTTAACACAACCAGTGAATTCCTCCAAAATCGACGTCATCATTTCCGAATGAAATGCATGCGAAGTATGTAGATAAACACAGGCAATATTATTTTCTGTTAACTGAGATTCTAGGGCATCAATTAACGCCGTTCTCCCCGATACCACACACATTTGGGGTGCATTAATTGCTGCTAACGACAATTCTGGCGTTAGCCAAGCACTGATTTCCTGCTCTGTAAGCGCCACGCTCAACATGCTACCGCTAGGCAGTGACTGCATTAGTTTTCCCCTCTTGGCCACTAACATTAATGCATCGTCCAATGAAAACACACCAGCCAGGCAGGCAGCCACATATTCACCGATGCTATGACCCAGCATTGCAGTATGAGAAACGCCCCAGTACTGCCATAATTTCGCCAATGCATATTCAATCGCAAATAAAGTGGGTTGAGTAATAGCCGTTTGTGATAATCGCTGAATCGCTGAATCGCGTTGTTCAGGTTCTGGATACAATAACGCAATCAAGTCAAAATCCACATGGGCTTTTAATGCATTTGCGCAAAGTTCAAGTTGTTCGCGAAAATAAGACTCATGCTGATATAACTCCAATGCCATTTCAACATACTGCGCACCCTGTCCAGGAAACATCATCACTACTGAAGGTTTTCCCAACACTTCAATTTTGCTAGTTTTTGTCAACAATGACAAAGCTTCATTGACAGTAGCGCAAACTAGACTACGTCGAAATGGAAATTCTTTACGTCCTTGCGCTAGGGTATAAGCCACATCGGCTAATTTAATATCCGACTTAGACCGCAAAAAATCAGCCAAATTCAGACTCGCTGCATTGAGTGCCGATGGCGTCTTTGCAGATAATACAAGTAAATGAAGTTGGCGTTTATCAACTGTCGAAATCATTACTGGCGCTTCTTCTAACACTGCATGCGCATTAGTTCCACCAATGCCAAACGAACTAATAGCAGCTCGGCGAGGCTGTTTTCCAGCCACCCAGGGAGTCAACTTGTTATTAACAAAAAAAGGACTAGCCGAAAAATTGATGGCTGAATTAGGATGTTCAAAATGTAAACTGGGTGGTAGTAATTGGTTTTTTAATGTTAAAGCCGTCTTAATTAATCCAGCGACACCCGCTGCCGCATCTAAATGCCCCACATTAGTCTTTAATGAACCTAATGCGCAAAAACCATTTTTCTTTGTCTGAGCTCGATACGCTTGAGTCAATGCTGTAACCTCTATCGGGTCACCCAATGTAGTGCCAGTACCATGCGCTTCAATATAACCCATTCTCTCGTAATCCAAACCCTGCATTGCAGAGGAAATCACCTGAGTTTGCCCTTCAATGCTAGGTGCGGTGTAACCCACTTTCAAGGAGCCATCATTATTAACCGCTGAATTTTTAAGTACGGCATAGATATGGTCTTTGTCAGCCATCGCATCGCTTAACCGTTTTAAGACAACGATACCCGCACCACTCGCCCCGATTGTACCTTGTGCCTTGGCATCGAAAGCCCGACAATGACCATCCGGTGATAAAATCATACCTTCTTGATATAAATAGCCGTCGGTTTGTCTTGAGCGTACTGAAACCCCTCCAGCCAAAGCCATATAACATTCGTCGGACAATAGACTTTGACAAGCCTGATGCACTGCAACCAGTGAAGTTGAACAGGCTGATTGCACGACAACTGCAGGCCCTTGTAAATTTAATTTATAGGCAATTCGTGTGCTTAAAAAATCCTTATCATTGCTGATCATGACCTGAAAACCACCGGCTGATTCAACTATTTCAGGCTGCGTAGCAATATTATTTAACAGGTAGCTATTCATTCCACTCCCCGCAAATACGCCTGTTTTTTGATGCAACCGTTCAACATCATAACCTGCGTTTTCCACCGCCGTCCAAGCACATTCCAACAATAACCGCTGTTGTGGATCGATCAATTCTGCCTCACGCGGAGTGTATTCAAAAAAATCAGCAGCAAATAAATCAATATCCGCTAACGCCCCGTTAGCTTTGACATAATCGGCCTGTTGAATTAAATCGGCAGACACTCCAGCAGCTAAAAGCTCCTCATCACTAAAAAATGTAATGGACTCTACTCCCTCGCATAAATTTTGCCAAAACTGCTCAACATTATCAGCACCAGGAAAACGTCCTGCCATACCAATAATCGCAATACTTTTATCGGCCTCAGTTAGCTTTTTAGTATGAATTCCCCTCTTCTCAGCCTCATCATCTATAGTGCTGGGTGCTAGACGTTTTGCCAAGGTTTGTATCGTTGGATATTGAAATAATTCAACTAAATCTGGAGAATTACTGAAATTCTGTTGCAACTTTCTATGTACTTGGGTTAATAGTAATGAATGACCACCCAATTCGAAAAAATTATCATGAATTCCAACATGATCGAGATTCAAAACATCTTGCCAGATTTGCACTAGGCGCTGTTCTGCTTCAGTTTCAGCTTTATCAAAAGCACTATCCATATTCAACTGGCTTTGCTGTATCGTGGGCAATGCACGACGGTCTAATTTGCCACTCGCAGTCAGAGCAAAAGACTCCATAATTATGAAAAATGCGGGTACCATAAAGCTCGGCAAACTAGCTTCCAAATTTTGCCGTAAAACAGAAACGCTTAGCGTTTTTCCATCATTAGGCACAACATAAGCAACTAGACGTTGATCCTCTAACTGCTGATCAACCGTAACAACTGCATCACGAATATCTGGCAGCGCTAGTAACGTGTTTTCTATTTCTCCTAGCTCTATTCTAAAACCACGAATTTTAACTTGTTGATCTAATCTTCCTAGGTATTCAATATTTCCATCGCCTAAATAACGTGCTAAATCACCCGTCCTATACAATTTGGCATTCGGTTCCTTGCTAAATGGGTTTGGAATGAATTTCTCAGCAGTCAACTCTGCTCGATTTAAATAACCTCGGGCCAAGCCAACACCAGCAATGAACAATTCTGCAGCTACGCCAATTGGTACTGGCTGCAAGCAGTTATCCAATAAATAAAGCTGAGTATTTGCGATGGGTTTACCAATAGGTACTGTAGCCAACTTTAAATCATTTCGGCATGGCCAAAAGCTAACATCAATAGCAGCCTCAGTTGGGCCATATAAATTATCCAGCTTCACCTTCGGTAACTGTTGAAAAAACTGCTTTTGAAGTTCTACCGATAGTGCTTCACCACTGCATACAATCTGTTTTAAAGTTTTGCATGAGCTGACTAAATTGGCTTCTTGCAGAAAATTTTGCAACATTGATGGTACAAAATGCAAATGAGTAATACCCTGTTTAGCAATCATTTGGGCCAAATATGCACTGTCTTTATGACCTTCAGGCTTAGCAAGAACCAAACTCGCACCGCTCATCAACGGCCAGAAAAACTCCCATACAGACACATCAAAGCTAAATGGCGTCTTTTGTAAAATTCGATCATCAACAGTTAATTGATAGACCTCCTGCATCCACAACAAACGATTGCAAATTGCTTTATGGCTGTTCATGGCACCTTTCGGTTTCCCTGTGGATCCTGAAGTGTATATGGTATAAGCCAGATGATCAGCCATAACTACTGCTGACGGATTAAAATCAGCTAGCGTGTCACATAAAACACGATCACGGTCGAAACAAAAACAGCGCGTGTTTTCCGGCAAATCTGCCAGAGACGATATATATGTTTCTTCGGTCAATATCACTCGTGGACTTGCATCTGCTAACATGAAAGCTAGACGATTTTTAGGGTAACTTGGATCTAAAGGTAAATAAGCCCCGCCTGCTTTTAATATCGCCAATAAAGAAATGACTAAATCCAACGAACGCTCTAAACAAACACCGACTAGCACATCTGCTTTAATATCGTTTTGTATTAACCAATGTGCCAGTCTATTCGCTTGTTGATTGAGTTCTCGATAGCTAAGCGCCTGATTTTCGAACACCACAGCAATAGCTTCTGGTGTCCGCTCAACTTGTTCCTGTATCCACTGATGAAGAGTTTTGTTAAGCGGGTAATTTGTTTGGGTCGCATTCCAAACAGAAAGCAATTGTTTGTTTTCTGTTTCTGTCATTAAGGGCAACTGTGACACTTGCCTATTTGGATTGGTAACAATCCCATGCAACAAGGTATCAAAATGCTCTGCCAAACGTACAATAGTACTTTCGTCGAACAAATCCGAGTTGTATTTAAATGTTCCTGCCAAGTTCTCGCCTTGATCAAACATTTCTAGAGTTAAATCAAATTGCCCTTCCATCTGCGGCAAATCATAAAGTTGCATTTCTAGTCCAGCCAGATTAACAGTCTCATCACCTTGCTGTAGTAATAGTCGAGATAATTCACCGAGTTCTTGCTGAGGCTTTTGTAAAATAAAATAGCTTTGAAAAATCGGCGAACGACTAGGATCACGTTTAGGCTGTAGTTGTTGCACTAGGTAATAAAAAGGATAGTCCTGATGAACTAGTGCACCCAGTGACGTGGTGCGCATTTGTTGCAAAAAATTTAAAAATTGAGGGTCATTCTCAAAATCACCACGCAATACTATTTGATTAACGAAAAGCCCGACAGTTGTCGCAAAATCGCTTTGATTGCGCCCTGCGCTGGGAGACCCTACCAAAATATTAGTTTGTCCGCTGTAACGATGCAATAATACCTGAAACGCTGACATTAACATCATATATAAGGTCACCCCTTCTGCTTTACATAAAGCGTGAAGAGCTTCTGCTAATTCAGCTGATAGTACAAAGCGATAAGATAAACCTTGTTGTTTTTGAATAGCGGGCCTAGGCCGATCAACCGGTAAATTCAGATCATTAAAATACCCAGTCAGTTGTTCTTTCCAATAAGCAGCTAATTGACTCCCAGATTCACCTTGCAATAAAATATGTTGCCACTTGATATATTCAGCATAATGATATTCATGTTTCGGTAGTACCAAGTCTTGCCCCGAAGTTTCCGCAGTATATAGTTGCAAAAACTCATCAAGCAGTAACCAAATTGACCAAGCGTCACAAATAATATGGTGAAACGTCATCAATAGTACGAAATGATTTTCTGCACGCTTAAATAATCTAACTCGCAGAGCAGGGTTTTTTTCTAAGTCAAAAGGTTGTTGATAAGCGTTAAGCAATTGTTGCTGTAGTGCTTCATCATTCTCACCATCAGCTTCGACTACACTAAAATCGACAACTTTAAAACCATGAACGATTTGCACAGGCATACCTTCATGTAAACTAAATGTAGTGCGTAACAACTCATGCCGGTTAACTAATCGCTGCAATGCTGATTGCATGGCCTTGATATCGACAGCTGAATATATCGACACACTAAATGCCACATTATAAGCTGCACTATTGGGTAGGTTCTGATGCAAAAACCACAGAGCTTGTTGAGCATAAGACAAGGGCCCTTGCGTTGTTACCTCTGCCGCTTTTTGTTGCAGCAAGTTAGCTAATAATGCGCGCTTTTTAGCGGTAGAAAGTTTTTCAGTCATAAAAGACAAATTAGTTTAGCGATAGAGAACCGTAATAAAAATAAAAATTTTCAGGGTCTAACCTATAAAAATAGCAAGAAGCAAGGATAGCAACTAGTATAAAATAAGTTAAAATATAACTCGTTTTTGGTATCTGTTATTCCGTTGATCTACTTCCAACAAAGCATTTTCATCGCTGGCTATGTCCTTGTTACTCAATATTGAACATCAACAAAAACCATACACCACACACTCAAATTATTTCTTACATATGGCTAAGCTTTCAACTGAAAAGAATCGAATAGCGCCTCTATTTCAGCGTCACTTAAGGATTCTAAATTAGCCAACAAATATGCTGCATTTTCATCTATTAAAGACTTTTCTTCTACTTCAACATTTGTACTTGCTTCAACATCATCTGCATACTCGTTAATCATTGATAAATCTGTTGCCAAGGATACAATGTTCAAACCTTCCAGAAATTTAACCACTGGCACGTCTAAATCCAGTTCCTTACGTAGTTTGTTACGCAACTCTACCGCCATTAACGAATCCATGCCAACCGTATTGAGCGCTTGCTTGATATCAAGCTTGTCTTCAGTCAGACGTAACGCAGTGGCAATGATATGATGCAAATAATCCTGTAAGTAAGTCAAGCGTTCAACGCCCGTTAAAGCCTGATAATCATTTTTTATTGAGTCTGTTGCCATTAATGCCGATGACTGCTGCCTTGACAATATATTTGACAATAACAGGGGCGCTTCACCCCTAGGCCATTGCTCTGCCAATACCATCCAATCCACAAACAATACCGCAGATTGTATGGTATTTTGTTGCATTAATTGTCGCAATGCTAAAAAGCCCAACGGGGGGGTAATGGGTGTCAATCCATTTTCAATCATATGACTTTCGATATCCATATTTGCTGCCATACCAATTTCACCCCATCCACCCCAATTAATACTGAGCGCTGGCAATTGTTGTGCCTGTCGATAATGTGCTAATCCATCTAAAAATGCATTCGCTGCGGCATAATTACTCTGCCCTGCTGTTCCTAGTAATGAGGCTGTTGAAGAAAATAACACAAAAAAATCTAACGGCTGATTTTGAGTCAGGCGATGTAAATTCCAGCCACCTTGAACTTTAGCTGACATAACGCGACCAAATTTCGACCAATCCTGGTTTTGCAACATGCCATCTGCCAACACCCCTGCACAATGAAACACACCCTTGAGTGGTGGCATAGTATCTCTTATGTCATCCAGCAACTGGCTTAATGCTTGGCTATCCGCAACATTAATAGCCGCTGTCGTCAGCTGTATCCCTTGCTGACGAAAAACTTCAATTTCCTGAGCCACTTTGGAACTGGGTTGCCTCCTACCGATTAAGACTAAATGTCGTACACCCTCAGCTATCATCGATTGCGCAGTGAACCAACCCAAGCCAGTTAACCCTCCAGTAATCAAATAACAAGCATCAGCCTTAAACACAGCAACTGGCTGTTGTACCTTAACTGCTTGAGAAAGATAATCTAGCCTTGCCACCAAACGCTGAGTCCCACGAAAAGCCAATTGGGACTCAAGATGATTAGCTTGCATCTCAGACAGTAACATTTGAGCAGTTTGTTGAGGCTCACTAGAAATATCAGAATCGACAGATACACAACGTAACTCAGGATGCTCCAGTGCTAGCACTCTCGTCATACCCCATAATGTTGAATGCAACGGTTGCACGAATTGATTATAATCAAACACAGCATGGCTATTAGCTGTCACAAACCATAGTTCAGGAACAGTATTTAAATCTAGTTGTAATACCGTTTTTAACAAAGCCAAACTGCTACCACACACCGAAGCTAACATAGTGTCAAGAGCCTCAACATTATCGTCCAGTGTCTGAGTTAAACTCCACAAATGCACTACACCTTGCCATTTCTGTTGTTCCCCAAAAACCATTAACTCTTGAAACAAGGTCTTATAATCATCAGTAGTAGTAGTGGGCTCTTCAACACAATGAACAGCGCAACCCATGTCCGTTAATAAACGTGCTAAGCAGCTTCCAACACCCCATGAGTCAGTTAAAATAAGCCAAGGTCTATTCCACTCTGGGTTGTTACCATTATTATCTGTTATCGTTTGATTTTCCCAGTTCAAACTATAAAAGCAATCATTAAGCGACGGCTGTAACACTCGCAATAGGCTCTGAGAACTAGAGCGAATTAATTGTAGGCCTTTAATCTGTACGCAGACCTCTCCCTGATCATTAAAAAAAGTTAAATCCACATTTAACGTGGTCGCTGTTGAATCTGCCAAATTCAGTTGCGCATAACTCCACAGGGTTTGTTGTAGTGGTTGATACACATGCATACTGTGGATATTGATGGGTAAATAAACCGTTGTGCTACTACCTTCAAACTCTGCAATACTTTGCATTCCGGCCAGAGTTTGCAATCCAGCATCCATTAACACCGGATGCAAATGAAATAGCCCGGCAGCAGCATCGCCCATAGTATCTGACAAACGAACCCAACCTAGTGCTTCGCCAGGTTTAGCAAAAAGCTTTTGTAATGCTTGAAAATCCACCCCGAAATCAACACCGTTTGTACGGCACCGCTGATAGTGCGCATCAACATCTTGAGTCTCAGTAAACGTCGCCTGTAGTTCTTTTAAATCAATCTTGGGCTGATCGCCAGCCCCCTGTACTATTTTGCCAGCCGCATGTTCTAGCCAATGCTGTGATTGCTCGTCCATACTTAAAATCTTAAAACGATAAGAAGTAGTCTCTGAATTTATCACCAATCTCATCTTTTTTTCACTTTGTTCTGGCAAGATCAGTGCTTGTTGAAAAATCACCTCGCTCAAACATAGAGACTCAGAATGGAATAGCTCAATGCCCGCTGAATAAGCCATTTCAAGATAGGCTGTGGCAGGTAAAACGATAGCTTGAAAAATTCGGTGATGACTGAGAAATTCTAGCCTAGAAATGGAGAGCAAGGATTCAAATTGAAGTATTTCTTTACCTGTTTCTGCAATGCGCTGACCGAGTAGTGGGTGTATTACTTCAGTTACACTCTGATGGAAGAACAAAGTGACTTCATTTGCAGCTAGGGAATAATTTTCGCGCTGCCACGGCGAAGTCGGTAACACTATTCGCTTGTGACAATAATTTTCATCAAAGGCCAACCAATCAACCTGTCCACCCTGCGTATAAAAACAACTCAGACTTTCTAATAGGCTTTGCCAATCAGTTTGGCCCCTTTGCAGACTCGGCAAGCATAAAATATTGTTTGTTTTTGAGCGTATTTTTTCTTGCTTTAACAGTGCTCCCTCCATCCCCATTTCGATAAACACGTTATAGCCCTTATCAACCAGAAATTTTGTTGCTTCGAACTGTATTGATTCGAGCGGTGAAGCTGACCGTTTAGAAAGATTTAACCAATAGTCGATGGTAGCAATCTCTGCACCGGCAAATTGCCCACTGCAAGAACACATCACTCCAAGACGAGGGACAGACAACTCAACCCCTGACAGAATTTGATAACAAGCAGCTTCATCTATAATTCCAACTTGTGGAATAGATTTTTCGATCAGTAGTTTTAGTCCAATTTCCAGACTAAATATATCAGCAACAACGGCTGCAACATATTCACCTGACTCCTCGCCAAACACAGCAATCGGCTCCACACCCCATGAACGCCAGAGCATAGCTAAGGCATATTTAATGACAAATGATCTAACCGGTAAAAATTCAACGTCAACATTATTTGTTTCATAGTCGAGCATGGATATTCCTAACAACGATTTCAATAACTTATCGCAGTCATCAAATGCTCGGCGAAAAACCGGCTGTGTTAGATACAATGTTTGCCCAGTATAGAGTGCTTCTGATGCCTTATCGGAAAAAACAAAAACAACTTTAAGAGGCTCTGTCGATACAGAACAGAGTAACGGGGTTTGCAATTTCTCTATCAATTCTTGCACATTTCCTGCACTAATCGCTAAGCGTTTATTAAAATGTGCGCGGCCAGTATTGGCAGTAAAACAGGCATTAGCCAATGATATTTCAGAGTCCGAAATAAAGAAATGGCTAAAATCTTGTACCAATTGTTTCAGACTTTCATCCGATTGCGCTGACAAAGTCAGCAAATGCAATGGGCGCTGCCATAAAACTTCCCTAGCCTTAGGTAAAGGGGCTTCCTCCAAGATCACATGCGCATTGGTACCACTCAAACCAAAACCGCTGGTAGCTGCCAAGCGAGGTCGTTCCCCTCGCGCCCAGTCCTGTGCTGATCTCAGTAGCCGCAAAGGTGTATCATCCCAAGAGATATGGGGTGTGGGTTGAGTAACATGCAAATGTGCGGGGATATGTTCATGCTGCAAAGACAATACCACTTTAATCAAACTGGCCATCCCTGCGCAGGCCTCCAAATGGCCAATATTAGTTTTCACCGAACCCAACCACAATGGCAAATTATCAGGACGGTCTGGTTTAAAAACCTGAGTTAAAGCTTCGGCTTCAATGGGGTCACCTAGGGGAGTGCCTGTACCATGTGCTTCAACATAGTCTATTTGTTCAGGATTAAGCAGGGCTTGTTTCAAGGCTGAGCGTATCAATGCTTCTTGTGCAGGACCATTTGGTACAGTTAAACCACTGCTTGGACCATCCTGATTAACAGCAGAGCCACGAATCACTGCCAAAACGTTATCGCCATCCCGTTCTGCGTCAGATAATTTCTTAATGACCACCACACCACACCCTTCACCCCGTACCATACCATCAGCATTGGCATCAAATGCTCGACACATCCCTTGCGGTGATAAAGCACGAGTTTTCGACAAAGCTACACTTGCTGCGGGGGTTAACATCAGGTTTACCCCTGCCACTAGCGCCTGCGTACATTCATTATTTCGTAGACTTAAACAAGCTTGATGCAAGGCAACTAACGATGATGAACAAGCGGTATCCAAGGCCATGCATGGTCCTTGAAAACCGAAGGTGTACGCTAAACGACCGGCCGCAGAATTTAAGGTATTCCCGGTAATATGGTAACTATCTAGCAATTCCAACTTACCTGGACCTAAAGCCAGCTGAGCATAATCTAATGTAGTCATACCTAGAAACACACCGGTATTGCTGGCTTGCAGCCTTTCATGAATACAGCCTGCTCGCTCTAGTGCTTCACAACTCACTTCCAGCAACAAACGTTGCTGTGGGTCCATGTCTCTAGCCTCACGGGGTGAAATACCAAAGAACCCAGCGTCGAATGAGGAAACATCAGAAATAAAGCCAGCACGCGCTGAGTACATTTTCCCCGGAACTTCCGGATCTGGATCATAAAAGCGGTTGCTATCCCAGCGTTCAACCGGCACATCTGTTATCGCTTCACGCCCCTGATGTAATAATTGCCAAAAGTCATCAATACTATTTGCCCCAGGAAAACGACAACTCATTCCAATAATTGCAATGGGCTCTCGACGTGCCTGTTTCATGGCATTAAGTTGACCTTGCATTTTGTCTAAAGCCAGCAATGCGCTTTTTAAAGGCGATAGCTTCACTGCATCATTACCCTCAGTCATCGTCTTCTTCTAAGCCCTGTAATCTACTGATTAATAAAGCTTCAGCTTCTTGTTCTGAAAGTTGCTGTATATGAGTAATGGTTTCCTCCGACTTTATACTCTTTTCATTTTGAAGTTTATCAGTTGCAGTAAGTTCAACTTTTGCAGTTACCTCATTTAATCGCCCCAACAAATAGACGGCCAACGTTTCAACGGTTGCATAATCGAACGCTAAACTTGCAGAGAGTGATAACTCTAAATCGACTTGTAACCGATTTTTTAATTCCATTGCAGTTAATGAATCCATTCCCAAATCAAAAAAACCCTCCCGAGGAGCCATGTTATTTTTTCCAGCCATACCCAAAACCTGTGATAAAACACGGCTAACATGGCTAGTCAAAATAGACAGCTGTTCACTAGAAGGCGCTTCTTGTAGAACAATTAATATTGACGATATTGATTGAGTAGTAGTTATTTCAACTTTGCCAGATGTATCAATCAATTTAAATAACGGTTTAGACTTATTGATTTGATAAATATTTTTATACAGATCCCAATTAATATCAGCAATAACAGCTTGGGCAATATTGGCTTGTAGCAACTGCTCTAATATTATCGCCGCATCAGCCATTGGTAGGGTAGAAACACCTATTTTAACCAATTCATCAATGCTTTCAGTGGGCAACATGCCTCCATTAGTCATTGGACCCCAGTTTACACTCAAAGCTGGCAAGCCTCGTTGTCGACGATAATCTACCAAACTATCCAAAAACTGGTTGGCGGCAACATAATGGGCCTGCCCTTTTGCGCCCCATACTGACACCATCGACGAACAGCAAACAAAAAAATCTAAAGGACTCTGTTCACTGTGCTGTGATAATAACCAAGTTCCGTAGACTTTAGCTGAAAACTGGGTGTTGAACTGTTCTCCAGTCAATTCTGATGCAAGACAAAACCCAGGTAAACCCGCAGCATGAATAATGCCGTGTAATGGCGGACATTGTGCGGAAATAGTGTTGAATAAATGCGCTACCTCCGTTTCTTTGGAGACATCAACAGATAACGTTAATACCGTAGTTCCAGCCTGTTCGAGTTTCTCCACAGCCGCTGCCATGGCATCATTGCTAATACCACTTCGAGAACATAAAACCAGATGCTTTGCACCTTTCTCTACTAACCAAGTTGCCAGCACTAAACCCAAACCACCTAAACCACCCGTAATCAAATAACTAGCATTTTCAGTTATCGATAATTCTACAGTTTTTGGTTTGTCCAATACCTTCAAGCGAGGAACAAAATAGTGATCACCCCGAATAGCGCACCAGTCTTCGTCCTGATGTGATCTGATAACTGAAAGCAAAATTTTTGCTTCATCCTTTTCAAAATCACTCAAATCAATCATACCCCCCCATACATCGGGATATTCCAAGGCCAAGGTTTTACCTAATCCCCATAGGGGTGCAGAAGATAAACCCGCGACGTTATCCTTTTCCATCACCACTTGAGTGTTAGCAGTGACTAACCATAACTTAGCGGGTTCAACTCTAGCCGCTAACGCTCGACTCAAATATAATGCGCTGAGGATGCGAGTATCAGTTGCCGTACGTAAATCATTTAAACTCATACTGTTACTTGCTAGAGAGTTCAACCCCCATAAATAGAGTACTTTACCGGGCAGTGAGATGGCATCAAGTAAACTCCGATAATCTTGTTCAGAGACGGGATTAATTGTCGATGACTGAGCATCAAGCGCTTGATAGCTATCTGCAACATACACACAATGCAAACTATCCCCTTCTGCCTGCAATTGTTCAATTAATTGCGGCGCTAGGCTTTGATCATCAGCAAAAATCAACCATGTGTGCCCAGAATCAACATTAGGACAAGGTATTTCTTCGGGCTGCCAATTGACTTCATACCAGTTAGCGGCAGACTCTGATTTTTGGCTACTAGGCATTGTTGCTTTTATCTGATAGCGTTGGCGCTGAAATGGATAGCCAGGCAAAACAACTTTTTGTGAACGACAAGCAGGGTATATCTCAGACCAGGAAACCCTACACCCATATTGATACAACGCAGCTAGACTACGTAGCATTTGTGCTAAGGCGTTTTGTTGCGAGCCTAGGCTAGGTAAAGCCAATGCATCGACAGCTAACTCAGCCATGCCTAACAATATAGGTTTGCCACCCAACTCGACAAAAGCACTAAAGTCATCACGCTTCAAGACCGCCATACTCTCCACAAAATGCACTGGCTGAATAATATGCTTAGTCCAATAACTAGCACTGCAAAGCATCTCATCCTCCCATGTGCCAGTCAGGCATGACATATAATTGATAGTAGGCGCTTTATACTTAATTTTAGCAGCATAACTTTCAAATTCTAACTGCATCGGCTGCATCAATGGTGAATGAAAAGCATGGGAAACTGTTAACCAGTTTGTTTTAATATCGCTTTTCTCAAGTTCTGAATTGATGTTTATGAGTGCTTCTTTATTTCCCGACAATACTAAATTATCACTGCCATTGAATGCGGCAATAACCACCTGATGCTGATAGGCCGCAAGAATATTTTTGATAGAAACCTCTTCTGCGGCAACAGCTAACATTGAACCGTTTTGTGGCAATGCTTGCATTAACCGTCCACGTTCGGCAATCAGTCTTAGGCCATCTTCCAGGGTAAATACGCCCGCAACCGCAGCGGCTGCATATTCACCAACGCTATGCCCCATCACTGTATCGGGTTCTATCCCCCAACTACGCCACAATTCAGCCAGGGCAAATTGTATGGCAAAAATGGCGGGTTGCGCATAGGCAGTCTGATGAATCTTTACGCTAGTTGCATCTTTAGGGTATAAAACAGCTAGCAGATCAATATTAAATTCAATTTGCAAGATATTCTGACAACGATCCAACACATTCCGAAACACGGCCTCTGACTGATACAAGTCACGACCCATTCCTAGATATTGAGAACCCTGCCCAGTAAACAAGAATACGATACCTGGATTTTTTGTTGTAGGGTTAGCGCTTATTTCCACATTTGCAAGCTGTAAAGTCAAATCATCTATTGAGTCAACAACCCAAGCTGAACGGTAGTTTAAATGGCTACGTCCCGTATTAGCGCTATAGCATAGATCGCTAATGTTAAGATCAGGGTGTTCACTCAAAAAACGTTGATAACGATCACCTTGTATTTTTAAAGCCTCTTCAGATTTAGCGGATAAAGTCAAAACATGGTGCGCCCTGTTTTCAGGTTCTCCTAGTGTCAGCTCAGAATAATCACTTAATATTAGATGCGCGTTTGTGCCACCAAAACCAAACGAACTAACCCCGGCATAACGTGGCTTTTGCTTCTTTAACCAAGGCACGGTGGTTAATGGTATTTCTCCAGGAAACATAGATCCATTAATTAAATGATTCGGTGTCTTGTAATGTAGATGTCTAGGAATTTTCTGATGCTGTAATGACAACACGACTTTCATTACTCCAGCTGCACCTGCTGCTGCTTCAGCATGCCCGATATTAGTTTTGATCGAACCAATATGTAAAGGCTGCTGCTTTTCTTTAGCATCACCGAAGACTTCCGTTAATGCACCTATTTCTATAGGATCACCCAAAGAGGTGCCAGTGCCATGTGTTTCTATATAGCTAATATCTTCGGCTTTAACACCAGCATTGCCTAATGCCTTATTTATTACAGCCTTTTGAGACGGGCCGTTAGGTACCGTCAAACCACTCGTTTTACCATCTTGGTTGACCGCAGAACCATGAATTACGGCAAAGATATTATCACCCGCTGCTTTCGCATCAGACAAACGTTTTAAAATCAGTAAACCACAACCATCGGAACGAATAAATCCATCAGCAGCTGCGTCAAAAGCTTTACAGCGCCCATCTGCTGCCAACATTCTGGCTCTTGAATGATTCAGGGTCACCGAGGGAGTCAGTAACAAATTCACGCCACCACTAATAGCCATATCACAATCTCCCAGTCGCAAATTTTGACAAGCAGTATGAATAGCCACTAGAGAAGACGAACACGCTGTATCAATAGCAATGGATGGACCCTTTAGATCTAAAAAATAAGATAAGCGACCTGCTGCAACACTATGTGCATTACCAGAACCCACATAAGAATCAATAGTTTCAGGGGCACGATTCATTAATAACTGCCCGTACTCAGTACTACTAACACCTATAAAAACACCCGTTTGACTCCCCTTTAAACTCTCTGGTGCAATCACGGCATGCTCTAAAGCTTCCCAGGCTACTTCTAATAATAAGCGCTGCTGAGGATCCATGTTTATTGCTTCTCGCGGAGCAATATTAAAAAAAGCAGCATCAAATTCGTAAACTGAATCAATAAAACCACCATAGCGAGTATACATTTTTCCCGCTACATTTGGATCAGCATCATAATAGTCATCAATAGGCCAACGCTCGGAAGGTACTTCAATAATGGCGTCAATTTCATCTACCAGTAGTTCCCATAACCTTTCAGGCGTATTCACAGCACCGGGATAACGGCAACCCATACCAACAATTGCAATAGCTTCAGAAGCCTTGTTTTTCACAGCATCCAGCTTTAACTGCATTTTCTGCAGTGCCAGCAAAGCGCGTTTCAGCCGTTCTTGGTTATTGGAATTATCAGCACTGTTTTCCATTATTCCTGATCCTCAAAATCATTCAGTAAATCATCTAGCATTCCACCCAATTGTTGTTCCGATAATTCATTCAAATTTTCAGTCGAATCTTCTGGTAAATTATGAGCGACATCCTCTACTGTCTTAGACAACATTATTGACAGCAAATAATCCACAAGTACTTCCGTTGTTGGATAATCAAAACTTAAGGTTGCTGGTAACGAAAGTTGAACAGCCGTTTGCAAATGATTCTTGAATTCAACCGAAACCAGAGAATCCATACCTAACTCGAAAAAGCCTTGTTCTGTATCAATATCTTTAACATTTGCTAAGTTTAATACTGCCGCAATTTCAGAGCGTACTAATTCAATTAATAAAGTGCGCTGATTTTTAGTGGATGCTGCATGAAACTTTTCGATGAATTTACTTTTTTCATCGGGCGCTTTTATAGCAGTTGCAGAAGCGATATCATCCTGCTGAGTCATTGCTAAGACTTCTGCAAAAAAGGGCCAGGCTTGCATCGACTTAGGTAATTGATGCCAATCCATATTAATAACCCCAAGCTGGATAATAGATTGAGCCATTGCCCATTGCATTGCCAGGATGCCTTGTTGTGGTAATAATGAACTCACACCTTTATTCTTATGTTGAGCTTCGATATTATCTTTTGCAGCCGCTCCGACTTCCGACCAAGGCCCCCAATTAAGAACTTGTGCAGGTAAGTCTTGAGCTCTTCGAAAATAGGCCAGAGCGTCCATAAATGCATTAGCAGCAGCATGATTACTTTGTCCTGCCGAACCTAATAGAGATACAGTGCTTGAAAATAACACCAAGAAATCCAATGAAAGAGATTGCGTTAACTGATGCAAATACCAGGCTCCGTTAACTTTTGCTGTCATCACCGTTGAGAAACGCTCAGGAGTTTGTTGCATTAGAATGCCGTCATCCAATGTACCCGCAGCATGTATAATTCCACGCAAAGAAGGTATTTCAGCCAACACAGCAGCGATTTGGTTTTTATTGCCAATATCAGCCAAACTCACTTTTATAGTAATCCCTGACTGTCTCCAGGCGCTAATTTTTTGTTCAGCAACCGTATTTGGGGAATGACGACCCAGTAAAACAAGTGTTATAGCGCCTTGACTAATAAGCCAATCGGCAACGGCTAACCCTAAACCACCTAGCCCCCCTGTAATCAAATAACTAGCATCTGCATGTATCGTTGTTGTCAAATCTTCAGTATTAATAGGATATTGCGTTAACCTGGCCACATAACGTCGATCATTGCGCACAGCCACCTGGTTTTCAGCATTTTGCACATACAGTTCTGCTTTGATGGCATCTGCTGCCAATGAAACTGAATAATTTTTTGCTAAATCAAGGCATACTGTTTGTAGCTCGGGATGTTCAAGTTCAATAACTTTCGCCAATCCCCATAAAGGCGCGTGTGCAAAACCCGTTACATTTTCACCCGCATTAACGGAAACACTGTCCTGGCTGACCAAACACAATTGTGGTGCCTGCGTAAACTGGTGTGCAATCAAGCCTTGCACTAAACTTAACGCTTCGCTACAACTTTGATAAACATGCTCCACAACTTCCTCTACAGTAGAGAGTCCCCACAAATAAACAACATGCTTTGGTGCTTTGTCCATATCAATAAAAAGCCGTTGATAATCTGCTGTTGATTTAGGGTTAATATGAAATTCTAAAGGTGAAAACTGCTCATAGCTATTATCAGGGAATACCAGTACACAACGACATCCACTCACCTGCAGGCGTTTTTGTAAAGCAACCGCAATACCTTGCTTATCAGCAAAAACCAGCCAAGTGTTTTGCTTTTTCGCAGGCAAAGCAACATGATCTGCCCGAGCCAAAATAACGGCTTGTTTTGCCAGAAATGTTGCTTCATTTGTTTCAGCAGATAATGTATCAACTTCTGAAAAACCGTTATCCACTAATAGATGTTGCCATTGCACGGTTGAAATTAACGGATGATCAAGCCGTAATTCAGAATCTGAAAATCGCCACCAGCCTGCAGTTAGACCGAATATCAAATCGAGAAACCGTAACTTTCCGGTATTTTCTAATAATAATAACAGTGCGCCTGGCAACATTAATTGACGACAATGCGCAACCGTCTGTTGCAGATCACAGGTTGCATGAACCACATTCGCAGCAATAATCAAATCAAAATACTGATCTTGAAAATCTTGACTTTCAAGAGATTGTTCAATATTTAGCAAGCGATAATCAATAAAGGAGTAGCTCTCGAATTTTATCTTTGCCTGGTTTAAAAATACCGGAGAGACATCGGTATAAACATATTCAATATCCAATTTTTTTAAAGCCGGTAAGATATAAGCACTAGTCCCCCCAGTGCCGGCACCGATTTCCAGAATACGTAACTTACGGTTATTAGGTAACTCGGCTATCGCTGCGCTGATGGCTTGTTGTACCAGTTGATTCATCACTCTGGCTGCCAATGCATCCTGATATAAATGTGCTGCCGTAATCGTCTCTTTTTCTGGAAACAGCAACTCGCTTAAGGGTTCACATTGTCCTGTCAATACATTGGATAAACCCAGTCCACACCGTTCCAACATAGTGAGTTCAATCTCTGTTTGTGGATATTGTATGGCTAGTTTGGCGAGAGTATCGGCAGGCTCAGTGATCATCGGTACAGATAATACATGCCATTCTCCATTGCTTTCTTTCAAAACACGAGTTTCGGCAAGAATCTGCAACAGTCGCAGAAACAACCGTTGCATGCTGGGAATAATGGCAAGTTGCTCAGCCAGTATTTTAGCTTCAAAAGATTGATCTGCTTTAAAACTGAAACCCATTCGCATAAAAGCGAGCAGGATATAATCGACAGATAAGCATTCCAGCTGTTCGACAAAGGCCCAGTATTCAGATAAATCTTGCCTCTTTTTAATTTCTTTCAGTAAAGGAGCTAAATCATTGCCGATGCGGGTCGGGGCAAGAAGATAATCTGGCACCAAACCTAGCAACGATTGAGGTCGCCAACTTACCTTATAAAATAAATGCTTCAAGCGACTGACATTACGCTGTTGTTGTAAATCTGTTAGCGCTTCAAGTAATTTAGGCAAGATGCCAAGTTCTTGTTCACTAAACTGATGACTCTCAGCTAGTTGCCTATTCACTGTTTTGACATCAAAAATTTCATTAATAGCCAGACCCTCTGACAACTCAGATATTTCACCTGTTTTTTTTGGCCAAAAACTTTGCCGCTGCCAAGGATAATTAGGTAAATTGATCCGTTGCCGCTGATAACCTGCATCAAAGCCATGCCAATTAACCTCTTTACCCTGTACATATAATTTCGCCAGAGATTGCAGCAAATACTGCCAGTCGCTACCCTTAATATGCAAACTGGGTAAACAAACAGCTTCAGGTAAACAGGCTACCACCAATGCAGAAAGCACTGGTTTAGGTCCAATCTCAACAAACAAAGATTGATTTTGTTTGGCTAATCCAGCGATGCTATCGGCAAACAATACCGGCTGTCGTATATGTCTAACCCAATAATCAGGATCAGCAATCTGCTCATTGATTAAAGCACCGGTTAAATTTGAATAAATGGAAATATGAGGTGATGAATAACTGATTGTTTCGGCAATTTTACGAAAATCATCAACCATGGGTTCGATCAGTGGTGAATGGAAAGCATGAGATACATTGAGTTCAACAACCTTCACTCCTTTAGCAGAAAAAGTGGCCATTAACTGGTTAATCGTTTTCGAATCACCCGAAATCACTACATTTTTAGGACCATTAATGGCCGCAATAACAACGCTGTCATGGTATTGACTAAGCACCGCCTGCACCTGCTCGACATCTTCAGCAACCGCTGCCATCTTACCTGCTTGCATGGGCAATGCTTGCATCAGCCGCCCACGTGCGGCGATCAACTTCAAACCGTCTTCCAAACTAAATACCCCAGCAATACAAGCCGCCGCATATTCACCAACACTATGTCCTAGTAATGCTGTGGGCTGTATTCCCCAGCTACGCCATAACTCTGCAAGGGCATATTCCAATACAAATAGTGCGGGTTGAGTATAGGCCGTTTGCTGCAATAGTTCTGTGTCTACTGATTTAACTGAATAGATTATCTCTATGATCGAACGACCAAGATGTGGTTGCAACAACTGATCACACTGTTGGACGGTTTTCCTAAATAACGGCTGGGTTTCATACAATTCCTGCCCCATTCCGATATATTGCGAACCTTGACCGGTAAATAAAAATGTAACCTTCGATGGCTGCAATTTGCTCTGCCCTTTTATACAATCGTTGCTATTAAGGCTAAGTAGTTTTTGCCTGAGTTCAACCCAATCCTTTCCAATGATGGCCACGCGGTAATTAAAATGATTGCGGCCGCTATTTGCACTGTAGGCTATGTTAGCTAATGGTAATATTTCATCAACAGTAGTAACGTATGAGTTCACCAATTGTTGTAGGGCTGCTTCAGTTTTAGCTGATAGCGTCAAAACATGTAATGACCTATCTATAGCGTGTGAACATTCTTTTAGTTCTGCTGCTTCCTCAATCAATAAATGTACATTAGTACCACTGGCACCAAAAGAACTGACACCCGCCAAACGTTTCTTTGCTTGACGAGGCCAAGGGATACTGTTTACCGGTACTGTAATGGGCAATTGTTCCCAATCAATATGAGGATTTGCTTGATTAAAATGTAAATGCGGTGGAATACTTTGATTGTGTAGGCTTAATATAACTTTCATCAAACCTGCCATACCGGATGTGGCTTCCAAATGACCGATATTAGTTTTGATAGAACCTACGATTAAGGGTGACCTTCTGTCCTTTCCATAGGCGGCAGCGGCAGCACTGATTTCAATAGGATCGCCCAAAGAGGTACCCGTTCCATGAGCTTCCAAATAATCGACTTCATTAGGCAGTACCTTAGCTTTGTACAATACTTCTTTAAGCAATGTTTTTTGAGCTATTGCACTAGGTACTGTAAAACCACCACTAGCCCCCCCCTGATTGATTGCTGAACTACGAATCAAAGCCAAGATTGAGTCGCCGTCACGTTCTGCATCGCTCAAACGCTTCAATACAATTACAGCACAGCCTTCACCTCTTACATATCCGTCAGCAGAGGCATCAAAGGTCTTACATCGACCATCCGCTGCTAACATTCGAGCTCGTGACAATGCAATACTGGGTTCTGGTGTTAAGATCAAATTACTCGCACCCGCCAAGCACATTGAAGACTCATTATTACGCAAACTTTGGCAGGCCAAATGAATGGCTGTTAATGATGATGAACAAGCGGTATCGACTGTCAGACTCGGCCCTTGCAACCCCAGAAAATAAGACAATCGTCCAGCCGCTGCATTCAAGGTATTACCCGTACTAAAATAGGGATCAATAGGATTATGCTTAGAAGCATCTATTAATAATTGTGCATAGTCATGAGTCGTCATCCCGATAAAAACACCGGTGCTTGAATCGTTATAACATTCTCGGGTTAGTCCGGCGTTTTCCAAAGACTCCCAGGCTACTTCCAGCAATAATCGCTGTTGAGGATCTAGATTCAGGGCTTCACGTGGTGAGATACCAAAAAAAGCAGCATCAAATTTATCAACAGAATCCAAAAAACCACCAAAACGCGAGTAAATTTTTCCAGGTTCTTCTGGGTCACTATGGTAAAAATCATCGATAGACCAACGACTTGTTGGTATTTCCGTGATCGCATCAACGCCTTTAGACAAAAGTTGCCATAAGGCTTCAGGTGTCATAACTCCCCCAGGCATCCTGCAAGCCATTCCGATAATTGCGATCGGTTCATTCTTCTGACGCTCTACGGCTTCTAGTTTAGCCGTAGCTCCATCTAGAAGCTTTAAAATACGCGGGGATAGTGAGCCATTCTCCATATGTCGATTTAGTAGTTAAGTCATTAAATATCAGTAAAATCCATACCTTACAGCCAAGAAAAAAAAGACGGGGGGCTAACAAAGTTAGAAGGCAAGGGAATGATCAAGAATCACTTTATCTGTATACCTCTTATGCTAAAAAAATAAGGAAACAATTAATGAACGAATCAATGCATATAACTCACCTAAAATGAGCTTGAATGATGCTTGGCATAAAGAGGTGGACCCCCATCACTTGGACAGTAAATCCAGAATCATAAGTGTACTACTGTCATTATGTGTATTAATTTAAGCTGCCTTTTGTAACGTAGGCAGATTCTTATAATATAGCTCATTAGGCTTGGCTTTCAAGGTTTGGTGTTTTCTTTTAGCATGATAGAATTCAAAGTATTTCTCCAAGCCAT
>LWDU01044405.1_pt1 | contig 24843 bp, 21 predicted proteins | sample 727161 | NCBI WGS metagenome assembly LWDU01 (sample SAMN04566230, study PRJNA314399) | hydrothermal vent metagenome | isolation source: deep sea hydrothermal plume seawater | place: Mexico: Gulf of California, Guaymas Basin | collected 2004-07-11
CTTTTTACTTCTTTGAGTCCAATTTGATGAATTTCCTTAGGAGATAAATCCGTAGTAGTAAAAGATTTGGCTAGAACCTCATAAAGCTCTCTGCCGTTTGGAATATTATACAATCCGACACTTTCTCTAGATTGGGGCAAATATTCTTCCTTGAAATATTTCTCCAACAAAAGATATGAAGGTATTATGGTCTCTTTGATTACTTCTTCAGCTTCCATTCTGAGAGACCTTTGATCTTTTTTAGATATTGATTCAGGCAGGTCGATAAAAACTTTATAGTATGGACTCTCTTTAACTTTGCTATGGCTTTGTAGATTTATTTGCCTATTTACTCTTTCCATTAATATTCTGGGAGGTTTATAACCCCTTTGCAAACCCGTCTTGGCTAATGCTATTGTCTGTTCAATTCTTTTATCTAAATTTCTAAGTCTTTGAATCCAAAAATAAAAATCATCAAAAGATTTAAGAGGAATAACTCCTGAATCCTCATGAGCGAGCTGAATACCGCCTCTATGACTGAAAGGGAGTAAATGTCTATTGTACTGGCTTATCTCTAATTCATTTCTCGTCAGCTGAGTAAATAGCCTTAAATTTAATTGATTAGTTTCAGACAAGGTCTTTGCACTAAAACTTTCAAGGGATCTTAAGGTGTCTTCCAGGCGGGATTTTCTCATTTGTATGGCTTCTAACGAATAATCTCTCCATTCAGTCTCAAAGCCTTTAACGCCCATGGCAGTTGCATATACCGGGCTTTGACTTAATTCAAATTTCCATTCATTTTCTAGAAATGACAAGAAATTTTGATTGTTATCCACTTTACTCGAAGCAGACAATAGGACAAAAAGGAATAAGAGATGCAGGCTGTGTATTAGATTTTTCATAGCGATCAGTTTTATAAAATAAAGTCTATAGGTTTGAAGGCACTCTGAAAAGATTATAAAAATTCTTTTTAAAAAGTAACTTAATTGTGAGCTAGTTTTAGGCTTCTAATTTAGTGTTAAGCTCTAACCATTCCTTTTCAATTGTTTCTATCTGATTTTTTAGCTCTATCTGATCTCTTAATAAAGACTGCAAGTGAGTACCATCTTCCTTGTTGTATGTATCGGATGAAGAAAGTGCTTCATTGATTTCTAATAACTTGCCTTGTAAACGATCAAGTCGTTTTTCGTTTAAAAATATCAGTGATCTAATTTGTCGAACTACTTTCTTGTCTAACTTAGGCTTGTCTTCTTCTGAAGTTAACAACTTACTTTCTGGCTTAGGGTCATTATCTTTTTTAAAGAAGTAATTCTTATAGTCTTCTAGATCGCCATCAAAAGGAGATAGCTTTCCCTTGTCCACAATCATAAATTCGTCAACAGTATTGGCCAAAAGGTGACGATCATGGGAGATAAGAAGAATAGCCCCTCCAAATGATTGAAGCGCTATTGTTAATGCTTGCCTCATGTCCATGTCTAAATGATTTGTTGGTTCGTCCATTAGAAGTAGGTTTGGTTTCGTGAAGGCTATCTTTGCAAGAGCAAGTCTTGCTTTCTCTCCTCCAGAGAATAGTTTTATTGAATCTTTTACTTTATTGCCTCTAAAATCAAAACCACCCAAGAAATTCCTAATATCTTGTTCAGTGGTCTTATCATCTAGCTCTTGTATGTGTTGAAGTGCAGACTTATCAAGATTTAGATCATCAACTTGGTGCTGAGAGAAATAACCAATATTAAGATTTTTGCCCTCCGTTCTATTTCCTTTTATTAATTGTATTTCACCAGTAAGACTTTTAATAAGTGTAGATTTACCTTCTCCGTTAGGTCCAAGCAGACCTATTCTGTCTCCCGGATGTAAGCTTATTCGTATATTTCTTAAGATAGGAAACGTATAGCCTATATCAGCTTCATCTATAACCAACAAAGGATCTGAAATTTTATCAGTTTGTGGTATTTGAAATTCAAAAGGAGAGTCTATATGCGCTGGAGCTATCATCTCCATTCTTTCCAGTGCTTTAATTCTACTTTGTGCTTGTCGTGCCTTCGTTGCTTTAGCTCTGAAGCGTCGAACGAAATCCTGCATATGAGCTACTTCACGCTGTTGTTTTTTAAAATTACTTTCAAGCTCGGCAAGTCTTGCTGCTTTTCTAATTTCAAATTTAGAATAATTACCAGAGTACAACTCTATAGACTTATTATGAAGGTATGGTCATGTGAAATTAATAAAAGAGCGCCGTTAAAAGATTTGATCCAATTTGCCAACCAAAGAATAGCATCAAGATCTAGGTGATTAGTTGGTTCGTCTAGAAGAAGTAAATCTGAGGGTTGCATTAGAGTGCAGGCTAGATTTAATCGCACTCTCCAGCCTCCCGAGAATTCCTTTAAAGATTTCTTAAAATCTTGTTCATTAAAGCCCAAACCTACCATCAGTTGTTCTGCTTTAGATTGAGCTGAATATCCATCTAGAGTCTCAAATTGATCATGGAGATCTCCTAGCAAGCTAAACTTCTTATTCTTTTCGGCATCTTCTATGGCCTTTTTAACACTTAATAGTTTTTCATCACCCGAAATAACGTAATCAAGAGACAACTCATCTGTTTCAACTATTTCTTGCTCCATACTAGATATACGCAGATCAGAAGGGCATTTCATAAAACCTTGATCGGAATCAAGTTCACCCAATATTAATTTAAATAAACTAGTTTTACCGGTGCCGTTAGCGCCAACTAACCCAATTTTATTATCTTGATGAATCGTAAAGGACGCACCTTCAAATAGAAGGTTAGGACCTCGTCGTAAGGCTAAATTATTAAATGAAAGCATGTAGGTTTGTTTTAAGGCTGGCTAGTGTAACAAATACAATATTTGTCTAATAATAGATTATATTATTGATTTAACTTATATACTAACATTGATATATATGATATTATGGAGAAGTTAATTATTAACCTATTTCAAGGAAACATTAAAAATATTATGGCTATAAAAATAGTACAAGAAGCAGCAGATCTAGAAACTTATAAGGAGTGGAGGAACACAGACCAAATGTCTAGTATGGCATTCAATCCTTTAGTGATGTTTGTGGTAGTTCCAACAATAGTTCAAGCCTCATGTCTTTTATTGATGGGCGCCTGCATGTATCTTAATGTAATCTTTTTTGCATAAACAAGTCCTGTTTTAGAAGACTGAATGGTTAATTAGGTTTAAGAATCTCTTCCGCCATCTTCACCCAATAGGTTGCTCCTATAGGCAGTATTTCGTCGTTAAAATCATATCCCGGGTTGTGAATCATGCAAGATCCTTCCCCGTCTCCATTGCCTATCCAAATATAACTACCCGGTTTTTCTTGGAGCATATAAGCAAAGTCTTCTGAACCCATAGCTGGTTTAGGGGAGAGGTTAACTCTTTCTTCTCCTACTACTTCTTGTGCAACTCTACCTGCCAAGTGGGCTTCTTCTTCTGAATTTATAGTGGCGGGGTATCTGTGCTCGTAGTGAAATTCACAATCAGCACCGTAGGCCTTGCAAATACTTTCAGAGATTAGCCTCATCTCATCTTCTAGCTTCTTTTGCACTTCTGGAGAAAAACATCTAGTACACCCTTTTATTTCTACTTGATTAGGTATGACATTATAAGCATCCCCTCCATGGAATTGAGTAACACTCAAGACCGCTGGCTCTTGCGGATCAATGGACCTACTAATGATTGCCTGAAAGGCGTCAATAATTTTTGTTCCTACTATGATGGGGTCAACGGTTGTTTGCGGCATGGCAGCATGTCCGCCTCGCCCTATTATCGTAAGATTAAAGATGTCGAAGGCAGCCATAATTGGACCAGGTCTAATGGCAAAGGAAGCTACGGGCATGCCTGGTATGTTATGCATGCCATAAACTGATTCAACTGGATATTTATCAAATAGTCCATCTTCAATCATGGCTCTGCCTCCGCCTTCATTTTCTTCTGCAGGCTGGAAAATAAAGTTCACTGTTCCATCAAAGTTGCCCTGTTCTGAAAGGTATTTAGCTGCCCCTAGTAGCATGGTTGTATGGCCGTCATGACCACAAGCATGCATTTGACCTGGAGTTTTAGATTTATACTCGAAGTCATTGGTTTCATTGATTAATAATGCATCTAGATCAGCTCTTAAACCAATGGATCTATTGCCCATTCCTTTTTTTAAAGTACCAACTACACCTGTTCCTGCAATGCCCGTTTCAACTTCAATACCAAAGCTTTCTAATTTTTCAGCAACTATCTTTGCTGTCCTGTGTTCTTCAAAAGCAATCTCTGGATGAGCGTGAATATCACGCCTCCAATCTTGCATCTCCTCTTGTAGGTCTTCTAATTCTTTTATTATTTTCATAGCGTTCAGCATAAGACCAAAGTTCATTCTATCCAATACTTAATGGTAATTTTTGTAATTAGTAAACTCAGAAAAAGTTATAATATAATTTCAACTACTTCTTAACTTTGGAGCAATATTATGAATATGACAATGTCTCAGGTTAGAGATGAAATTGATTTAATTGATAAGGAGCTTGTTTTGTTGCTCGCTAGAAGACAAAAATGTATTGAAAAGGCCGCGTTAGTGAAGAACGATAAAAATTTAATAATAGATGAAGAGAGAATAGAAGAAGTAATTAGAAAAGTAATATCTTTCGGTATGTCTTATGGTTTAGATAAAAAAATTGCAGAACCTTTATGGAGAAAGCTAATTTCTCTTTCAATAAATCATGAGTTTGAGCAATTGGAATTAATTCAAAATTCCAGTAAAATTTAATCTACGGTATATTTTTTAATATAATCTAAAGATTCCTTTATCATTTGATTTCTAGGCAAAGGCCAGTGACCAGAATCGTAAAATATAATTTTTTTATCTTGCTCAGGCGTCCCTGCTGAGTTGAAGAAAGTCATTGCGGCAAGTTTGGGAACTAAATAATCTTGCTCACCATTTAGCATTAAGAATGGTGTTTTAATTCTAGGCATATGATTAATTCCATCTGACATCGGGGGATATGTAGGAAAAACTCCTCCTACATATAATATTGCTGCATTATATCTATCTTCGAAGATTAGATTATGTGTGTTAAATAAAGCTCCGTAACTCATTCCTAAGTAAAAGATATTTTTACTATCGAATTCATCTCTTGACGAAATATAGTCTAAAGTTCTGCTTGTATCACTTACCCAGTAACGAAATAAGTCTCTAAATCTTCTTAAACTTTCTTCGGGTGAAGAGGATCTTGAGGACATTCTATTAAGTGAACCTTTCCATACAGGCCATACAATTGTTCTTCCACTTTTTATAAGAAAATCAAGACCAAATTCACCAGGACTAACATCATCAATTTCTGGCGGAGTTGTGTAGTAGTTAGCTCCTGGGTGGACGACAACTGGTGCTGAAGGTCCAAAGTTATTTTTGGGTCTAAATATTAGAATATCCATAACTTCGTTATTGTAACCAACATCTATTTCAATCCTTTCTTTGATCCATAGCGGGTGAGAGTTATCCGAATAAATTTCTTTAGCATTTAAAGGTCCAGATCCCACTTCAAAATTTCTTGAATAAACTTTGAATACTTCTTCATTCATTGGTTTGTAAAAACTTGGATCTTTAGGGGCTTGAGTTATTATTGGATTGCCAAAAGGGTTTAGGTCTCTAGGGTTAATTAATTTAGCAGTCCTAAAACCATTTATATTAGACCTATCCATTCTTGGTTGAGGGGATGTTTGAGTGGCTAAGTATTGAGGTTCGTTATAAGCTCCACCTAAAGTTAAACCTCTTCCTCCAAAAATATTCCATACCCATTCTCTAGCGTTGCCTGCCATATCAAATGTACCGTGAGCGCCTTGACCGTTGCCAATATTTTTCAAACTTTTTTGAGAGAAGTTGCTTGCTTTCAAGAGATTAGGGGATATGGGAGAGCCTATCTCAGCAGCAGGAAAAGCAGCCTTAGCCCAATGGTACATGGGAGGAAGAATATTACCTTTATAACGAGCATAGGCAACAGCTTCATACCAGCTTATTCCTGTAACTGGATAGTTACCTTGCCCATCAAGAAAAGTTCCTACTTCCCAAGTTGAAGGACCAACTACTCCTGTAGTGTCAATCATGAATGATTCAGCTTCTTCCCAACTTAAGGAGAGACCATTTTTTATGAAATCCATATCTACCCAATATTGAGAGTTGTTATACCCTCCAGCTTCTATGAATTTTTTGTAATCAGAATTTGTAACTTCGTATTTATCTATATAAAAAGGATGTAAAAAAACTGGGTCTATTGGCGTGCCTGTTAAAGCAGGAATAAAATTACCACCCTGTATATAAATCATCCCTTTGGGAACTGAACTTTTCGCTTGCAAGTTTATTGGGTCAAGAGACCAACCAACATTAAAAGGGAGATTTTCTAATCTAATGCTAGGATTTGAAATAGTTAATAACACTGTTTCAAAGCCTTCTTTTTCTACCCTAATTTGTATAATCCCCCTTGGTACCCGCATTGGTTGTAATGGCGAAGTTCCCAACAGTCTCCAGTCTTCATCTTCTTCATAAGCTCGCCAAGAGACATAAGCCCCAGACTGTTCTACTTTTATAGTTGCTAAAGCACTTATTTCCTCATTATTTTCTGAGTATTTTGAAAAAAATGGAGCAAACGAATTTATTCTATTTGATGCTAGCCAGGCATCTACATTGTTATCTTCAGAAAGAAATTTTTCTACTTGAGGCAGCATAAAATTATTTACCCAGATATAACTTCCCGTGCCATATCCAGTAAAAAGTAAAAGAAAACTAATAGCTAATATATTTAATGTGCCATATCTTGAAGAAGCAGCCCAAGCTATTAAGGCAATAAATGGCAGAATAACAAAAAAACCAAGAATTATATTCTGCATAAATTCTCGGCCAAATCCGAAAGAGTCACTAACTAGACTAGCTATTTGTACAGTTATAAAAGCAATAACCGCATAACCCGAAACAACTTTAACTACAGTGCTTTTTTTGATTTTTTCAACTAAAGATGTATTTTCTTCTTCCATTAATTTATCCATATCCTTATTCTCTAATCTATATTCTAAGAAACTATTTAAAAAGTAAACTTTTCTTTATTTTTACTTCATTGAATATATCTTTATTATTCATATTTCAACTTTAATAAAAGGAAATAAGTAATGCCACATAACCATATAGGAGGAGAAGCAAGAGAGGCTTTTCCTGAATTTGAAGAATTATTTAAGGCAGTGGAAAATGCAATGGGTTATCTTCCTAATGCTTATTTAGGGATGGCAAAAAGGCCCGAACTTCTTAAATCCTTTTCTAGTTTAATAATGGCTATCTTTACTCAAGAAGGACTAAGTCCAGGTTTGCGTCAGATAATCGCCTTGGCTTCTAGTTTGTCTGCAGGTTGTAAGTATTGTCAAGCACACACTTCCCATGGAGCTGAAAGAGCAGGCATTGAGCAGCCGAAGATAGCTGAAATTTTGAATTATAAAGATAGTGAGCTTTATGCAGATAATGAAAAGGCAGTATTAGATCTAGCCTTTGCAGCTGGTCAAACACCTAATAGGTCATCAAAAGAACACTTTAATGAATTAAAGAAATATTTTTCAGATGATGTAATAACAGATATAGTTTCTGTTATATCTATTTTTGGATTTTTAAATAGATGGAATGATACATTAGGAACTGTATTGGAAGACGTTCCTAAGGGATTTGTTGAAGATAAACTTATACCTTTAGGCTGGAATAAGTAAGGAGATACTTATGGAGATACCTTTTGAAAAAACATTAGCAGAGATCATTAGATGGAGAGTAGATAAGAATCCAGATGCTATAGCTCATAAATTTGGCGATCGTGAAACCACCTATAAGGAGTTTGATTCTTACGCGAATCAAATCGCTCAAGGCTTAATAGCTTTGGATTGTGGTCCAGATACAAGAGTCGCTTTTTTAGCAAAGAACTCTGATTACTTTTTTGAATTCTTATACGGAACACTAAAATCAAGAACAGTGGCAGTGGGAGTTAATTGGAGGCTTGCACCTCCTGAAGTTGCTTTTATAGTGAATGACTCCAAGAGTGAAGTTCTTTTTGTAGGAGCAGAGTTTTTTGGGTTGATAGAGCAAATAAAAGACGAACTTCCTTACGTTAAGAAGATTATAGCAGTGGGAGATAATCATGAAGAATGGGAAAATTTTATAGACTGGAGAGATGCCCAAAATGATGAAGATCCTCTGATAGAGACACAACCTGACGATGATGTAATTCAGTTATATACCTCGGGTACGACCGGTCACCCAAAAGGGGTCCAATTAACTAATAATAACTTTTCTAGTGCTAATATTATGGCTAAACATGGTTATTATCGGCAGTCTTTCCAAGAACTGTCAGTGAATTTAGTTTGTATGCCTGTATTTCATGTTGCGGGAACTAATATGGGGTTAGCGGGTTACGTGTTTGGATGCAAAAGTATAATCATTCCCGAAGTTGACCCAACCTTAATTTTGGAACTAATTGAGAAAGAAAAGATAGAAAATACTATTTTTGTCCCTGCCGTGATTCTTTTCTTAATTCAACATCCGGAAGTAAAGAATGTCGATTGGTCTTCTTTAAAGACAGTGGTATATGGCGCTTCTCCAATAGCGCAAGACACACTAGAAAAAGCAATAGAGATTATGGATTGTGAATTTTGGCAAGTTTATGGCTTAACTGAAACTAACGGAGCTGTAACTTTCTTAGAACCTGAGGATCATGATCCAAGTAAGAATAAGCTCAGATCTTGCGGTAAACCTGGTTATGGAGCAGAAATTAGAATAGAAGATGAAAATGGCAAAGACTTAGCAGTAGGTGAAGTAGGGGAGATTGTTATTAAATCAGACAATAACATGAAAGGTTACTGGAACAATCCGAAAGCGACTGAAGAATCTGTCGTTGATGGATGGTTTTATTCTGGAGACGCTGGTTATTTTGATGAAGATGGTTTTTTGTATATTCACGATAGGGTCAAAGATATGATTGTTTCAGGAGGGGAGAATATATACCCTGCTGAAGTAGAAAATGCCTTAATGAGTCACGATGACATACTGGATGCTGCGGTCGTTGGTATACCGGATGAAAAGTGGGGAGAAACTGTAAAAGGTTTCGTCGTATTAAAAGAAGGCGTCGAATTAAAGGAAGAAGAGATTATTTCTTATGCGAGGACTCAAATAGCCGGATTTAAATGTCCTAAGTCAATAAACTACGTAAGCGAGCTTCCTCGTAATCCTTCTGGAAAAATACTTAGAAAAGATTTAAGAGCTCCTTATTGGGAAGGAAAAGACAGAAACGTCTCTTAGTTTGAAATATTGATAAGACTATGTCTTTCAAAGAAATTCAATTTGAGCTTGATCCGCTATTAGAAAAAGACTCTATTTTTATAATGGAGTTTCCTCTCTGCAAACTTTTATTGATGAACGATGCTAATTTTCCTTGGTTTCTTTTGGTCCCAAGGAGAGAAGGAATTGTAGAGGTTTTTGATCTGAACGACGAGGATCGATCTCAACTTAGTCGAGAGTCTGACTATCTCCTGCGAAAATTAAAAGAACATTACCAAGCAAAAAAAATGAACGTAGCCAATTTAGGGAACATGGTACCCCAGCTTCATGTTCACCATATTGTTCGATACGAAGAAGATTTAGCTTGGCCGGGACCAATATGGGGGGTAGCGAAGCCAGTCCCGTATACAGTTAAAAAAATTGAATTAATAACCAACGAAGTAAGGACTCTGCTTGCTTCTTTCCAGGAGTAATAACATGCTTGAATTTTCTTTATTTAATTTTGCTCAATTTGCGGATCAAGGTATGTCTGTATGGGCAACTTTATTGTTAACCAGCTTGAGTGCAAAAACACGCATGTATGGTTTCATTATCTTCATTCTGGTTAATATTCCAGGTACTTATCTTTTGGTGGTCACTGAATTATGGTGGATTCTTGCGATGGTCCCTGTGTGGTTATTTTTAAATTTTAAAGGTTTGCTAAATAATTACCGAGAAAACCAGAGGTTGTCCAAGATTTAGTTTTTAGTTTTATTTTTTAGCGATTTATGGTTTTATATTTGTTATGGAAACTAATTTTTTACCTGATGAATTTGAAAGTAGAGATTTACCTTTTAAAGTAAACCGATTAAGTCCAACAATAGGCGGCGAGTTGCTGGGAGTGGATTTAAGTAAACCACTCGCTCCGAATCTAAAGGCTTTAATTTATGAAGCTTTGTTGGTATATAAGGTTATATTTTTTAGAGATCAAGATCTTACTACGGATCAGCATATTGATTTTTCTAAAAACTTTGGAGATCTTGAAGTTCATCCTTTTGCGCCTTTTAAAGAAGGCTACCCAGAAGTCTTAAAAATTACTCATAATAAAAAAAGTCCCGGCCGAGAGAATCTTTGGCATTCTGATGTTACCTGGCGACAAGAACCTTCTCTGGGGTCAATTTTGAGGATGTTAGAAAAACCTGCGCATGGAGGAGATACTCTTTTTTCAGATATGTATGCAGCTTACGATGATTTACCCGATGACGTAAAAGTAAAACTAGATGGAGCTATTGCAGTTCATGATTTTGCAGGATTTCGTAAAAGGCTGATTAAGGAAGGAAAAGGTCCCGAGGAAATTGAAGCTTTTAATAAGAAATTTCCAATGCCCGAGCATCCTGTGTTTAGAACTCATCCCGATACCGGTAAAAAAGTTATTTATGTAAACCGTGCTTTTACACAATACATTAAAGGTTGGGAAGAAGAAGAATCAAAAGAAATGCTCGACTTTTTATATTCTTGTGCGTCTACTCCGGAATATCAATGCCGTTTTTCTTGGGAAAATAACTCTATTGCGTTTTGGGACAATAGGGCTTGTCAGCATTATGCAAATTCAGATTACTGGCCTCAAGTAAGACGCGTAGAGCGAGTAACTATCATTGGCGATAGGCCCGTTTAACTCTATCTAAAATTTCTAGGTTTAGTCATATTTAGCTGTATGATGCGCCTCATTTATTATGTATAAAAATTCCATTATTGATTGGTCTCTGATAGTTGGTATAGGTATTGCTTGGGGAGCCTCTTTCATGTTTACCAAGGTTGCTGCGCCAGCAGTAGGCCCTATAACTCTTGTTTTTTATCGTCTTTTAATAGCCTCATTGGTGTTAGCTCCTGTCTTTATAAGAAAAAAACATCTTATTAATTTAAAAAATGATTGGTCGGCAATTTTATTTCTATCTTTTTTTAATGCCTCTATTCCCTTTTTTCTATTTTCTGAAGCTGCACTAGATTTAAATGCAGGAACAATGTCAGTTTTAAATGGTACAACCCCTCTTTTTTCATTTGTTATTTCTTTGGTCTGGCTGAAACTAAGTTCTAATTGGATCCAATTAACTGGAATATTAATAGGTATGGTGGGATTAATAATCTTTATAGGCTATGAATCGCTAGAATTTGCTTTATTACCAATTATATTTTGTTTAATAGCTTCATTTTTTTATGCCTTTTCCTCTAATTTTATATTTAGAATAAAAGATATTGATAGCAGTTATTTAGCAACTATTATTTTGGTTGTTGCTACTTTTTTTGTTTTCCCTTTTATTTTTTTGGAAGAGGGTATTAATTTAAATCATTCGGCTAACGTCTTAACTAGCATCGGGCTATTGGGCTCTTTATGTACAGGTTTGGCTTACATGGGTTTTGTGGTCTTAATTAAGAGGGCAGGTCCAGTAAGAGCATCAACGGTTGTGCTTATAGTTCCACTAACAGGAATGATGTGGGCAAATATTTTTTTGGAGGAGGTAATTACAGCGTCTATGTTAGGGGGTTGTTTTCTAATACTTTTGGGTGTTGGATTGGTTAATTTTTTTCAAGAAGAACTAGAGCCTTAATTTTGAATAACGGGACTTTTTAGATAAACCACACTGTGGTCTTCGTAGTCTTTTTCTCCAACTTCTTTAAACCCAAATCCTTCATGAAAAGCTAAAGAAGCATCATTTCTGGGTAGGGTATTTACTTCACAGCAGACATCTGTCTTCAGATCAGCAGCTAATCTAAATACTTCATCATAGATCATTTTACCTAAGCCCTGCCTTCTAAAACCATCCTTAATAGCAACCCTGTCTACATAGAGAAATTTATCGTAATTTGAAGTGAAGAATTTATAATTTAGCGAATGATAGGTTTGCTGTTCTCTCATTAGGATAATAAAACCAGCTATTTCTTTTTGATTCTTTACAACGATGATATGGCTACTCCATTCGGTTAAAGAATTAAATTCTTCAATCGTAGGAATATTACTAACTTCGGGTATGTTTGCTTGGTTGATTGACCACATGGCTTCTAGTGCCAAGTTTTCTATAGGGAGATTTAGTAGTGCAAGACTAAACATCCAATTAGTGTACTTTAGTTTAGTTCTAGACCTTCAAGATTTCCTTTAGAGCGCCATTTTTTCATTAAGCCAAAAAATTCTATAGGTCCCCCTCCGTACATATTGTTTTGAGGTTTAGGATTAATTTGACCTTCGTTGTTGTAGTAACCTGGGGTACACTTTTCTTGAAAATCAGCTGTAAGCCTGGATTTCTCTATTATAGTTTCAACCCATTTCTTTTCAGCTTTTTCACTGGCTTCTATCCTGGTAGCCCCTTTTTTTATGGCAGTGCTCAGGATATGGGACAAGTGAATACTTTGCTCGTCTAGAGAGTAGGTGTAAGTTGCCGTAAAACCAGATTGAGCTGGACCAAAAAAGAAAGCATTCGGAAATCCTCTAGAGTGCATTCCGTGAAAGGTTGACAGCCCACCGGACCATTTATCAGAAACAGACAATCCATCTACGCCATAGATTTGGTAACCTGCTCGACGTGAATAATCTGTGCCAACTTCGAATCCAGTAGCAAAAATAATACAATCCACTTCGTATTCTTTTCCTTCAAACACAATCCCTTTTTCAGTCATCTGCTCAAGACCTTTGCCATCGGTATTTACCAGAGTGACATTAGGTAAATTAAAGGTAGACAAGTATTCATCGTGGAAACAAGGTCTTTTACAAAATTGTCTGTAATACGGCTTTAATGCTTCAGCCGTCTCTTTGTCTTCGACAATTGCATCAGCTCTTGCACGAACTTTTTCCATTTTTTTGTAATCTGCAATCTCCATTGATTTAGCTAAGTCCATAAATGCAGTTACTTTATCTGTCATGTATTGCTTAAAGCCATTTTTGTATAATTTAGGAGATGCGACGGAAGTCAGACTCCATGTAAAGATTTGAAATTTTGAAGGTGCTTTATCTCTAAGAGAGCCAAATAAAAGTCTAAAAGCTTCAGTCCATCCATCGTTAACCAAGTCTTCTTTAACCATGCCGCCCGTCATTATTGATTCAAAATTCCTTCTTCTTTTGTCTTGCCAACCTTTTTCTTGAGTGGATATCCATTCGGGGTCGGTTGCTTGATTATTTCTTTCATCGATAGAAGAGGGTGTTCTTTGGAATACAAAAAGTTCTTTAGCCGAGGCTCCCAAATGAGGTACTGCCTGAACTGCAGTAGCCCCTGTGCCAATAATGGCAACTTTTTTATCTTTAAGGCCCGTTAGATCGCCGTGCGAACTCCCGCCAGTATAGTTGTAGTCCCACCGGCTTGTATGGAAGGTGTGTCCTTTGTAATCATTAATTCCTTTCATGGCTGGAAGTTTAGGTCTATTCAATGGACCATTAGAATGCACTACATATCTTGCTTTAATTCTATCCTGCCTATTGGTTGAAACAATCCATCTTCCCGCGTCTTCATCCCACTCAGTAGAAGTTACTTCAGTTTGTAGAACTGAGTTGTCGTAGAGATTATATTTTTCGGCAATAATATGGCAATACTCAAGAGTTTCAGGAGCATTTGTATACTTTTGCTTGGGAACAAAATTTGTTTCTTCCAGTAAAGGAAAGTAAACATAAGATTCAATATCGCAAGATGCCCCTGGATATCTATTCCAATACCAGGTGCCACCAAAGTCCCCACCTTTTTCTATAATTTTAAAATCATCTATTCCGGCTTCTCTTAGCCTTGCAGCTGCAAGCATTCCACCAAAACCGCCTCCGATAATAACTACCTCAACCTCATCCTCTAAAGCATCTCTTTGTAGTTCATTATCTATATAAGGATCCTCAACAAAATAAGCAAAGTCTCCTTTTACTTCTTGATATTGTTCGTTTCCATCAGATCTGACACGTTTATCGCGTTCAAGTTGATATTTTTTACCTAGCGCGTCAGGATCAAAATCTAATTTTGTAGCTTCAACTGCCATGTATTCTCCAAAAATTTGTCTTGATATTAATGGATATTTTTTAATTATGCATTAAAAACTGGAGGTAGAATTTTGACTGTAATCTGTTTTTGGGTAGCGGCTAATTTCTACGGGTTTTATTTATAGAGCAATTAAGTTCATAAATTCCATTCGAGATTTTGGATTTTCTCTAAAAGCACCAAGCATTCTACTTGTAACCGTGCTTGTTTCTATCTTGTGAACACCGCGGCTACTCATGCATTGGTGAGCTGCTTCTATTACTATAGCCACTCCTTTAGGCTTAAGAACTCTTTCGATGGTATCTGCTATCTGTACTGTCATTGCTTCTTGTGTTTGCAGGCGTTTTGCATACAGATCCACTAATCTTGCTAACTTGCTTATTCCAACTATTCGTTTATCCGGTATATAAGCAACATGGGCCTTTCCTAATATAGGCACCATGTGATGTTCGCAGTGGGATTCAAGCAGTATATCTTTAACAATAATTATTTCATCGTAGCCTTCAACTTCTTCAAAGACTTTCGAGAGTACTTCTTCTGGGTCTTGATCGTAGCCAGCGTAGAACTCTTTGTAAGATTCTACAACTCGTTTTGGGGTTTCTAATAATCCTTCCCTAGAAGGATCATCACCAGCCCATAAGATTAAAGTTTTAACAGCTTCTTCGGCTTCTTTTCTGGTTGGTTTGGGATTTAAAGGGGTGACTTTTTCCATAGTGGTGCCTCGTATTGAATTTATTATACTACAAGCAGTTTTTAATCAATTAATTATAGATTTCTTTTAATAGCCAATATAAATTAGTGTTATTAATTATAAAGGTAACAATATGTCCTCATTTAAAAATCCTAATTTCTCTTTAGATCTATCTGGCCAAGTTGCCTTAGTAACCGGGGCTTCTTCTGGTTTGGGGTATCGTTTTGCCAAAGTTCTTGCCAGTTGTGGAGCAGAAGTAGCTCTCTCGGCTAGAAGAGTTGATAAACTGGAATCTTTAGCCGATGAGATAAAAGCCGATGGTGGAAAATGCATTGTGGTTCCTATAGACATGGTTGACAGGAAGAGTATTCGTGATGCAGTTAGTGAAGCAGAAGGAAAGCTTGGAACTATAACCACCTTGATAAATAATGCCGGAATACCGGATGCACAATGGGCCGTTAAACAGTCGGATGAATTGATTGATAATGTTATCGATACAAATTTAACTGGACCTTATTTTTTATCCTGTGAAGTTGCGAGGCGTTTAATAGATCAAGGCATACCAGGACGAATGGTTAATATCTCTTCCATGGCCGGCTTTAGTACCTCTCCTAATTCTGCAGCTGTTCTTTATTCAACTACTAAATTAGCAATAGTTAGGATGACTGAGTCGCTTGCAGTGGAGTGGGCTCGTCATAATATTAACGTTAATGCTATAGCGCCGGGATGCTTTTCGTCTGAAATGTTAGATGGTATGTTGGAGAGGATAGGGGATATAAGCCAATCTTTCCCGCGTAAAAGAATTTGTCAGCCGGAACAAATGGATTCGACACTACTTTTTCTAGTTTCACCTTCTTCCGAATGTGTGACTGGAACTTGCATAAAAATAGATGATGGGCAGGGCTCAAGATAAATAAGATCAAAGGGGCATAAGATTACTATTCTTGGGAATATTTGAACAATACTATTAATAAAAATCGTCTATAATGCCTCCTTTTAAGCATCTGCGGGAATAGCTCAGTTGGTAGAGCGTGACGTTGCCAACGTCAAGGTCGCCGGTTCGAACCCGGTTTCCCGCTCCATCTTCTTTAACAAAAAAGCCCAATTGCAATTTCAATCACTTAGTCATAGGCTGTCCATATGAATCTTTGGATAGTGGTTTCCTTATTACTAGTAGTTATAGCACTACTTACTTTTATTATTTACTTAAACTACAAAGAGACTGATCAAGGTAGTGAGAGCAGAGATTCCTTGCGTGATCTAGACCAAGCCGTAGAACGCCAACAAGCAACACTGGGAGATTTAAGCAAAGACATTCAATCTTTTCAGGATCCCTTAAGTAAATTAAATAGATACTTATCCGGAGGCACTCTTGCTGGAAAATTTGGAGAGTGGTCGCTTGAAGCTATCATTCAAGATATATTTCATCCCAAGCATTATGAAAGTAATGCCGAGGTAATAGCTGGAACAGGGAAAAGAGTCGAGTTTGTGATTAAACTACCTGAAGGCCTCCTGCTTCCTATAGATGCTAAATTTCCTTCCGGTCTCTATGAGAACTATTTATCCGCTGCAGAAACAGGGGATGAAAAATTAGTTAAGAAGACGGTTGATGATATAAGAAGGCATGTTGTTAATGATGCTGAAGACATTAAGGAAAAATATGTACAAACAGGCGTGACCATTGATTTAGGTGTTATGTATATTCCGAGTGAAGGTCTAATGCAGATGATAGATTCAATTGATAATCTCAGAGAAGAAATTTTTAGAGATTCAAGGGTATTGATTATGGGTCCAAATTCTCTTGCTGCTTATTTAATTAGCATCCACATGGGTTTTCGAACGTTAGCTTTGAATGAAAGAGCGGGAGAGATAATGGAAGAGTTTGGTAAATTGAAGAAAGAATTTGAGAGATTTGGCAACTCAACTGATGATCTGCTTAAGAAAGCAGAGTCCATGCTCAAGACAGTGAACGAACACACTACTCGTGAACGACAAATGGATAGGGCGATCAATAAAATGGATAATCTTGATTCCTAAATCCTTAAAAAATTTTTAAATATTAAGTGAACACTAAATCCAATACCTTTGACGAAGTCCAAGATGAAATAGTTGATTTATTTACTGAGGAAAATGGCGGTCAAAAATTTATATTCTTAACAGGTGCAGCTGGCACAGGAAAGACCACTTTACTAGAGCGTGTAAAAATCCAAGTTGATAAAAAAAAGATGGTTGTGGCACCAACTGGTATTGCTGCTCTTAATATTGGAGGCACCACCATCAATTCTGCATTTAGAATTGGGTTTGACACAATTCCTGAAATCACCAAATCTAAAGACCCGAGATTCACCAAATTACTTAAAAATCTTGAACTTTTAATCATTGATGAGATTTCAATGGTAAGAGCTCCCATGTTGGATGCCATTTCTCAGTCTTTGCAGATTCACAGGAAATCAACCGAGCCTTTTGGAGGTGTAAGTGTGTTGGCTTGTGGCGATCTCTTTCAATTACCTCCCGTTGTAAAACAACATGAAGAAAGAGCAATATACGAGAAATACGACTCAGTCTATTTCTTTGATGCTCACAGTTTTAAGGAAATAGAAGGAAAAATTTTTTATGAGTTAACAAAATCTTTTAGACAAGAAGAAGATGATAATTTTTATAATTTACTCAACAACATTAGATTAGGGCAGGACTTAGAGGTGACAATCGACAGAATAAATAATCACTGTTTTGATTCAACTCTCGAAGTAGATCCTTTTATGACACTGACTTCTAGAAAGAATCGGGCGGAAGAGATTAATCATCATAAATTGTCTCACAATGACAACCCTGAAGAGGTCATTCAATCTAAAGAATTTGGAGAATTAAAAGAAAATGATCTGCCTGCACCAAGAGAATTAAGAATAAAGAAAGATGCAAAGGTGATGTTTATCAAAAATGACAGTGATGGACGATGGGTTAACGGCACTGTCGGGACTGTCTCTGAATGTTTAGATAAAAAGAAGAAGTGTATCAAAGTAAAAGTTGAAGGAAAGACTCATAAAGTAGAGAGGGAAGAATGGAACAAAGTAAAATTTACTTATGACGATGACACTGACGAGGTTTTAGAAGAGGTAGTTTCTTCTTTTAAGCAATTTCCTATTAAATTAGGGTGGGCTGTAACAATCCATAAATCTCAAGGGTTAACTTTGGAAAGTTGTTCGGTTGATCTAGGTGATGGAGCTTTTGCAACAGGTCAAGCTTATGTAGCATTGAGTCGTTGTAAAACTTTAAGTTCTTTAACTCTTTTTAGAGAATTAAAAGTATCAGATGCTCTAGTAGATCCCGATATTCAAGATTTCCACAGCAAATATTTTTAAGTAAATATCTTGGCTTGCCCGTTGCTGTTTCAGTGAGTATATTCTTTATTATGAAAAAGATAATTGTGATCTTCCTGTTTGTATTTAGTTTTGAAAGAGTTTTTTCTTTGGAAAATTTAACTCTAGATGATGAGGCTGTTGTATGGCTTCAATCTTATTTACAAGTCGATACGGTTAATCCTCCTGGAAATGAATCTCGAGCTGTAGAGTTTTATGCAAAAATATTCGAAAAAGAAGGAATAGAATTTAGCTCGGCAGAAAGCGCTCCTGGGAGAGGTAATATTTGGGCAAGGCTCAAAGGTGGTGATGAACCAGCCTTGATTTTATTGCAGCATACGGATGTTGTACCTGCAAACATGAATTTTTGGACCACCGATCCATTTTCAGGAGAGATCCGTGATGGATACATTTGGGGTAGGGGAGCTCTGGATATGAAAGGAACGGGTATATCACAACTTGCAGTTTTTTTAAGTCTTCATCGATCAGGAGCCACTCTAAACCGAGATGTAATTTTCATGGCTACCGCTGACGAAGAAGCAGGAGGAGCCTTCGGTGCTGGATGGATGGTTGATAACCACCCCGAAGTTTTTAAAGGTGCCGGTTTGTTAATAAATGAAGGTGGTAGTGGCTATCAAGAAAATGGAAAGATTATTTTTGGTGTCGAGGTAACCCAGAAGGTACCAGTTTGGCTAAGACTAACTGCAGTAGATACTCCGGGTCATGGGTCTTCTCCTAGGCCAACAAGTTCCGTAACTCGTATAGTTGAAGCTCTGCATTTAATTAAAGAAAATCCCTTTAAAGCACGAATTATCCCCGAGGTAGAAAGGGTATTTCAGAGCGATTCAAAATCAATGGATGGAGAGCTAGGTGATAAATTTTTTAATATAAAAGAATCTATAAGACTGGAAGGCTTCTTGGAAGAATTACAAGAATACTCTGCTTCTCGTCATGCTTTGACCAGAGACACCTGTTCGATGACCAGGATGGGTGGTTCCTCTAAAATTAATGTCATTCCACCAGAGGCGTGGGCAGAGATTGATTGTCGAATATTACCTGATAGACCTGCCGAAGAATTTATTGAAACTTTCAAAAACCTTGTTAAAGATACAGGTGTAGAAGTTGAAGTGATTATGGCTTTTACTTCAGCTATATCTCCAACAGATTCAGATCTCTTTAAAGCCATAGAAGAAGTCACTTCTGATCTTTATCCCAACTCGAGTGTAGTTCCTTCAGTCAGCACGGGTTTTACCGACAGTCATTTCACTAGAGACCTTGGTATAGCAAGCTATGGATTTAATCCATTGATTGCTAAAGGCGATGAGTTTTCAGGTGTTCACGGCAATGACGAAAAGATAAACGAGAAAGCTTTCCGTCAAGGTGTTAAGGACTTAAATGCAATAATCTCTGAAGTTGTATACGATTAAAATATATTAATTTCTTCAGTTACAACCTTCTCAAGATAAGCCGAAGGTTTGAATTCAGGCCCAAGCTCAAGTTCCGCTTTCTTCAGCCAAAATAAGACCTTATCAAAACCTATGGTATTTCCGTAAAACATAGGGCCGCCTTCGTAGACCGGCCATCCATAACCGTTAGTCCAAACGATATCTATATCGCTAGCACGAATGGCCATTCCTTCTTCCAGAATCTTAAATCCTTCATTAATCATTGGGTAGAGGCATCGTTCAAGAATTTCTTCTTTGCCGACATCACGCATTTTGATCTGACGTTCTTCACCAAATTTTTTAATTAAGGCTTCCACTTCAGGGTCTGGCGATTTGTTTCTGTTTTCATCGTAGATGTAGAAGCCTTTACCAGATTTCTGACCTAATCGGCCAGCTTCACACAATACATCCCGTAATGATTCACCCTTAGAGGTATCCTTACTCCAGCCTATATCAAGGCCAGCCAAGTCAGACATAGCAAAAGGACCCATGGGAAAACCAAAGTCAAATAAAGCATCATCTATATCCCAGGGTAGGGCGCCTTCAAGAATTAACTTGTTGGCTTCTCTTTGTCGTTGGGCAAGAATCCTGTTGCCTACAAATCCAGGGCAGACTCCAACAACGGCTGCAATCTTCTGAATTTTCTTAGCAACTGCCAACGAAGAAGCTACAACTGATTTAGAAGTCTTATCCCCCCTAACGATTTCAAGAAGTCTCATTACATTAGCAGGACTAAAGAAATGTAGTCCTATTACATCTTCAGGGCGATTAGTTTCAGCAGCTATAACATTCACGTCTAAAGCAGAAGTATTGGTAGCTAAAATAGCTCCTTCTTTACAGATGCCGTCTAGTTGCTTGAAGATGTCCTTTTTAAGATCCATGTTCTCAAATACAGCTTCTATTATCATGTCCTGAGTATCCAGGGCTTCAATCGACGTTTTGCCATCTATGAGGTTCATTCTTTCTTCTACTTGAGCTTCAGTAATTCGTCCCCTTGCGGCGCTGTTCTCATAATTCTTTCTGATAATACCAAGTCCTTTATCAAGTCGTTCTTGGCTCTGTTCGATAATGGTCACAGGTATTCCGACGTTAGCAAAATTCATAGAGATACCACCTCCCATTGTGCCTGCACCTATGACTCCCACTGAATTAATATCTTTAACTTCAGTGTCGGGTTCGATATCGGGTATTTTAGTAACTTGCCTTTGAGCAAAAAACATATAACGTTGAGCAGCAGATTGAGTTCCAGTCATCAGCTTCATGAACAATTCTTGTTCAATTTTAAGACCTTCTTCAAAGGGTTTATTGACAGCTGCTTCAATGCATTGAATGTTATATTCAGGAGCCAGGAAGCCTCTTGTTTTTCTTGCAATGGATTTTCTAAAATCCGCAAAAAGAGCATTATTTCCTTTATCAGCTGCAATTTTATCTTCTGCATCTCTTACTTTAACCAAAGGCCTTTTTTCAGAAACTATTTTTTGTGCAAATACTAAGGCGTCTTCTAATAAGCTATCTTCTTTTGCCATTTCATCAACGAGTCCCATAGAAAGACATTGTTCAGCTGGAACATGTTCACCTGAGGTCATCATAACCAGTGCTTTAGCTGCCCCTACAATTCTAGGCAGTCTTTGTGTGCCGCCAGCTCCCGGTAGAAGGCCTAAGTTAACTTCTGGTAGGCCACATTTAGACGAAGGGACGGCTATACGGTAATGGCAGGTGAGAGCAACTTCTAGGCCGCCTCCAAGCGCTGTACCGTGTATTGCGGCTATCACCGGTTTAGGTGAATTTTCTATGGTGTCTTGAACTTCATACAAGGAAGGGCCTTTTGGAGCTTGTCCAAATTCAGTTATATCCGCTCCGGCAATAAACGTTCTACCCTCGCAGATTATTACAATTGATTTTACCGATTCATCATTAATTGCTGAGCTAACGCCTTCGTTTAATCCTTCTCTTACATTAGCTGAAAGAGCGTTGACTGGTGGAGAATTGAGAGTAATTACGGCTACTTCGTTTGTTATATCCAGAGTAGTAACTTCATTTATGTTTGGCATATTCTTTCCTTAGTAATTTTTAAGACGTTCTATGCTAGCTTAATAAGAAACAAAAAAAAATAATATTTATATCATCTTAAGATGTCTGTAAGATTACCAGCTTTCAGTTTATGTATAGAAGGAACAAGAGATGGCAAAAACTTTACAATACGGCGGTCTAACGGTAGCCAAGGAATTAGATGACTTTTTAAGAGAAGAAGTTGTGCAAGGTATTGATGTAGATGCAGATAAATTTTGGTCTTCTCTAGAATTAATTCTAGAAGATTTTGGACCAAGAAATAAATTACTCCTCAATAAGCGTGAGGAGCTCCAAAAGCAAATCGATGAATGGCATCTATCAAAAAAGGATAAAGGTCATGATCACGAATCGTACGTGGAGTTTCTTAAAGAAATAAATTACTTATTGGATGAGGGAGAGGATTTTCAAATAACCACTGAAAACGTGGACGAAGAGATTAAAACTATAGCTGGAGCTCAATTGGTAGTTCCTGTTATGAATGCTAGATTCTCTCTGAATGCTGCTAATGCAAGATGGGGAAGCTTGTACGATGCCTTATACGGAACTGACATGATATCTGAAGAAGGGGGTGCTGAAAGAGGAGGGGCTTATAATCCTGTAAGAGGCGATAGAGTAATAGCCTTTTCAAAAAAATTCCTAGATGAATCTGTAACTTTAAGTTCTGGATCTTATAACGAAGTAACTGGGTTTAAAGTAAATAATGGTAACCTGGAGATTACTGTATCTGATCAGTCAACCGTAAAATTAAAGGATGAAAGTAAGTTTGTAGGCTATAAAGGTGACGCAGATAATCCAAGTGGAATTCTATTAAAAAACAATAACTTACATGTAGAAATTCAAGTAGATAAAGAAGATTCAGTTGGAAAAGATGATCCAGCTGGTATTAAAGATGTTTTAGTGGAGTCGGCGGTTACTACTATTCAAGATTTAGAGGATTCAGTCGCTGCAGTTGATGCTGAAGATAAGACACTAGCCTACAGAAATTGGCTAGGTTTAATGAAAGGCGATCTTAAAGAATCCTTTATGAAAGGTGGAAAAGAAATGACTCGTTCTCTGAATCTGGATAGAGATTACTTTGGGCCATTAGGTGATAGTTTTTCTTTGCCGGGTAGAAGTGTTCTCTTGGTAAGAAATGTCGGTCACTTAATGACCAATCCAGCAGTGTTAGATAAAGACGGAAACGAAATACCCGAAGGTATTTTAGATGCCATGTTTACAATTGGTATTGCAAAACATGATTTATTGAATACGGGTGCTTTAAAGAATTCTAGAACTGGAAGTGTCTATATTGTAAAGCCAAAGATGCACGGCCCTGAGGAAGTTCAATTTACTTGTGATTTATTTGCTGCGGTAGAAAATGCATTGGGCCTTCCTCCATTAACTGTAAAGGTTGGAATCATGGATGAAGAGAGAAGGACCACGGTCAACCTTAAAGAATGTATTAGAGTTGCAAAAGATAGGGTTATCTTTATCAACACAGGTTTTTTAGATAGAACAGGTGATGAGATTCACACAAGCATGGAAGCGGGTCCAATGATTCCTAAGGCTAATATGAAGCAACAACCGTGGATTAATGCTTATGAAGATTGGAACGTAGATGTAGGCTTAGAGACGGGATTTAAGGGTAGAGCTCAAATAGGAAAAGGCATGTGGGCCATGCCAGATGAAATGTTAGCCATGTATGAAAATAAGGCCATGCATCCTGAAGCAGGAGCTAATTGTGCTTGGGTTCCTTCTCCTACTGCTGCGACTTTACATGCGATCCATTACCACCAAGTATCTGTAAGAGATCAGCAGGAGGTATTACAGTCACGTACGAAAGCCAGCCTAGATGACATACTTACCATACCTGTCATGCAGGATCCTGATTCTTTAACAGAAAAAGATATTCAAAATGAATTGGACAATAACTCTCAAGGGATATTGGGTTATGTCGTTAGATGGATTGATGCTGGAGTTGGCTGTTCCAAGGTGCCTGATATTAATAACGTTGGCTTAATGGAAGACAGGGCTACTTGCAGAATCTCCAGTCAACATATCGCAAATTGGTTGCATCACGGTCTTTGTACTGAAGAACAAGTAGTCTCTTCAATGAAGAAAATGGCGCTGGTAGTAGATGAGCAAAATTCAGGAGATTCTGAATATAATAATATGGCTCCCGACTATGATGGAATTGCTTTTTCTGCTGCATGTGACACAGAACCTATTTTGCATTCTAAGAGATTAGATTTTAAAACTTAAATATTGCTTAAAAAGTTTTTAGAATATCTAAGATTAATTATTTAAAAATTGATCTATCACATGATAGTATTTATCAGCTATGAAAAAACATCTATTAATTCTATGTCTCTCTATTTCGTTTATAGGATATGCCCAATTAATAAATGCTGATGATGCAAAATCAACTATGTCATGTGACCATAAAGTGTCTATGAATGATGATTTATTGAGCAAAGTTTTAAAACATAGAGATTCTGCATTCGAAACATGTTTGAGTTGTACGAAAGGCGATTGTTTAATGAAGGCTTGGCCTGAAGAAGGCAGAGCAAATGAAGCTATTTGCCAACGTCTGTTTTGTACACCGAAGAAAGTAAGTAAGGGTTTTGAAGTTCCAGCTGATACCCCAAGAGGAAAGAGCTCCTTTAGTTACACTTATTCTATATCTAAGAAAGGTAGATTAACCGATATAAATATATTGAGTGTTGATGGTCCTTATAAGCGTGCAGATGCTCTCAAGTTTTTAAAGTCCCTAACTAAAAAGACTCAATATGAACCTTTGGTTTACGATAATAAAAAATACAAGATAACTAACCTTGCGTCTTCTATGGCAGTGAATACAAAGCTGGACAATGAATAAATTAGTCTTATATTTATTAAAATTTAAAAGCAATGAATGAAAGCTTATTGGATAAATAGATGTCATGTCTTAGACTCTGAGAGTTACCAGGAGTATGTAAAATTAGCTGGGCCAGCGCTTCAAAAATTTGGTGGAAAATTTTTGGTTCGCGGAG
>LWDU01040158.1_pt1 | contig 24841 bp, 25 predicted proteins | sample 727161 | NCBI WGS metagenome assembly LWDU01 (sample SAMN04566230, study PRJNA314399) | hydrothermal vent metagenome | isolation source: deep sea hydrothermal plume seawater | place: Mexico: Gulf of California, Guaymas Basin | collected 2004-07-11
GAAAGTACGGTCACACAAGCCCAGTAAAGCATTTGCAAAATCCGAGAACTCCACTGACAGGTCTCTCATAACCCGCTGTTCATAATTTGAATAAGCGACTATCGTTCCTTCAGGAGGGATAGCATCAATCAGGCTTTCCACCAATGCCGGTCGCGGATCATCCTGCTCCGACCAAAGGAACGATTTATGGAGTAAATCTCCAGACGAGGTCTTTATGTGCAGAGACCACTGGAACGGTACCTGTTGGTACGGACTCGTGCCTACGTAGACAGGCAGAGCAGGATTATATGTCTCAAAATCGAGGAAGCTCACCGGAAAGTTGATCTCTTGGAGTTTGGCTTGAAGATCTGAACCTACGAATGCACGATCGTTGACCACACATTCCCTCACCTGTTGTTGGAGAGCATTAAGTCCAGGGTAGTCAGCGGGAATCGATCGAATGTCATCTATTCCAGACTTCTTCAGCCCATCGAGGAATTCTCTGCTAGATCTGGGCAAATCACTGATTGGATGATCAGTGACTTGTTGATGGCAATGACCATAAAAAGGGCACTTATACGGCCTTGTGCAATGGGATCCGGTGTCGATAGCCGGTACCGTCTCTGATTGCAATGCCTCCCACATATCGAAAAGTTTGTCAGGCGTAGTCTTAGACACGAACTCCCGAGATTCTTCGGTAACGTCCTTCGACGAGAACAAAGCTCTTAAATCATATGTTCCACCCTGGTATACGTATTCGTTGCTAATGTGCATCAAATACGCTGCTCGGATGGAGATTCCAAGACCTTCCAGGACATGAAGCTGTATCGCAACGTCTGGAATATGCTGGGACTTCGCACTTGTGGTGGATTTCACTTCGATAAGGTCGAATGTTCCGTCGCCATTCCGCGTAAGGATATCTGCCCTTATCCGGATCTTCTCAAAAGCGAATGCACCCTCAAATATAGCCAGTACGGTAGTGTCAGATATCACTTTTTCAGTCGTCCGAATTGCCTGAGAAAACTCGAAGTACTGTTCCTCTACTAGCCGCCCGTGCGGGAACATTTCTCTGGCGAGTTCACCAACGCCATTCCCCGTATCGAAGATGGCCTGCTGGCGTTCATCTATTGGGTCCGCCAGGTCTCGGTCATAACACTCTAGATAAAGGCGTTTTAGACATTGGAGGCCCGCCATGAACCTGGATTTAGAAAGTTGCGGTGAGTACCGAGAAGACGTCACTAGTCTTTCCTCCTTTCAGAGAAACCCATCTTAACCCTATGGATGACGAAGCGAAAAGGTTGGTAATGGGCGTTGTTAGCGAACAGACTCATCAACGGATTAAAAGACACAAGGGAATACCACTATGTACGGGTGAGAGCTGAACTCCAAACATGGCCCAACGGTCGCTAACGCACTCAGGGATCTATCTATCGCCTTGGCCCGCTTGGCCAACACCCTTGATAAGGCCAGTCCGAATTAGTTGGCGCCTTGAAGAACGGTTCCATTAAGAAGATTTCGGATTGAATTAATTCAAATTGTCACAGGTCCTCAGCAGACAGGCTGCCAACATGGTCCGACCTAAAGATCTCAGCCATGGGCTGCCTCAAAATAACTTGCTCCGATGTACTATCCGTTTGCCAGCCCTCTGATAACGTCTGGTTTTAATTCTGCAGGGTCAGATATCGAACCAAGAGTCTGGTCTCCCATCTGTATCGTCGCCCAAGCAGCACCCTGATTTGACGAATCGGGAGACGATTCCCGGAACTTGATGACCACGTCGCCGTGGCCCAGTTGGGTTGTCGCAGCACGCGTTAAAGCTAATACTTCAGCGCTACCCGGGAGACCGTTGACGGTGACAATCAGAGGCAATGTCAGGAGTCTGGCCAAGGCCTGGCCGTATTCGGCGGCGAAAGCACCGAACGGGCGGTGGGAGCCGGGGAATCTCTTCAATGCCCAGACCGCCTCCTCACGGTAGGCCGTGTCTCCGCTTAGGTCTGCTAGGCGAACGAAGAATGAAGCTGCAGCGGCGTTCTGAGGCAGTTCTGCGACGGGCACCTGCAGGTTGGCCGGGCCTTTCTGGCTGATATCAAAGAAGCCCCCATCCGCACTTCGGTGCATCGCAACGATATCGGCTGCGATCGTTTTAGCCCGGTCCAGGTATTTCGCTTCATGAAGCACCGAATACGCTTTCAGGAAGGCCCAGCCTGCTGCTGAGGCGTCTGATAAGAGCCCAGGAACTCGCGGCTCTTTGTCAAAATAATGGTTCATCCCACCATCTGGCGCCCGAAGACTCTGCCACAAGACCTCTAGAATCTGGCAGGCGCGCCCTCGGCAGTCGTCGCGGCCCAAGATCCACCATGCGTCAAGAAAAGCGACTGCAGATCGGGCGTTGGCGTCGCAATATACGTATTGATCAATCACTGAGATCATCGGTGACGACTCAACTCGGTCCTCGGAGCTAACGTAGTCCTGGCAGCCGAAGAACGCCCCACTGGAGTTATCTAAAAGGATAGAATTGAGATATCCGATTAGTTCTTCGGCCGATTTTTGGTGCGAATGGTCTCCAGTCAAGATATATAAATGTAGGAAATTGCCAATCAGAGTGGCTTGGTCTTCCAGCAACTTCTCAGGGTGTGGCTCGTTCCAGTCCGGCTTAGAAGAATAGCGAAAGAAGCCGCCATCTTGGGAATCGAACGTCTTGCTTTGGAGCATTTTCCTTAGAGTGAACACGACGTGGTCTAGATAGCCAGTTTCACCAGTTGTTTCAAATAAATAGAGCAAGAATTCATTAGCCGCGGTGTGGAGGAATTTGAAATGAGTACCGTAACCGCCATTTTCCTCGTCGCCAAGGCCTTCCACCATTCCAGCAATTTCACCCACCAAAGATGCTGACAGCGGCGGCTGTTGTTGATCATCCCTCTTTTGAGAGTCTGCCAATTGCGGGCGAGTAGCCGACTGCAACAGCGCCTCTTTGTCTGACTGAAACTGGGTCGCCATCTTAACCAACAGATCGACGAAGGGGTCGGTGTCCATATAGTTAACAGTGAACAGATGCCCGCCGTCAGGTGTCAGCAGGGCGATGGTCGGCCAGCCGTTCTGGTTGTAGCGGAGGTCAACATCAGGCCTTTGCGATTCTTCAACGCGGATGGGGATAAAGAAGGCGTTGAGTAGAGTAATGGTCTCGTCGTCGGAGAGAGCGGTCTCGTCCATGCGCTGACAGAATCCACACCAGAAAGCGGTGACGAACAGCAACACCAACTTGTCCTGCCTGCGGGCCTCCTCAAACGCATCCTCGCCCCACTCTCGCCAGTTGACCAGGTGCGCCCGATTGGGCCGGACGGAGAAACGGAACATATCAGCTATACCAAACCCAAGAGAAAGATCTAAATGAGACTAGGGAGTGGCGGCTTCATTCTTGAGAGCTTCGATCGCCTGTAGGACGGTCTTGCGCCGCAATTCTTTCTCTTCCTCTGCGGGCAAAGTAGCATCGCCCATCACATGCACGATTCCCTGTCCCTGGACTATTCGAGTGGAACCGACCATCTTGGCAACGGGGACGACAGACGTCACATGGCACACCGGAATTCCAGCCTTCTCCAACTCTGTAGCTATCGCAGCGCCGCTGCGAGTGCTGGTGCCTCAAGTTGATGTGAGGATTACAGCGTCGACCTCGGATTCCTTCAACTGCGCAGCAATCTCACGGCCCAAGCGACGGCTGTTGGCTATAGGGTTTACCAAGCCCGATGTTGAGAAGAACTGGTTGTGCAGCTCTCCGATGACATTGGACGCTTCCAATTCCCGGAGCACGCCCACAGGAACCAGGCGATCTGGGGCTTGCTCGACGTAACGGGTGTCGTAACCCCGGTGGCTCACTTCATAATCATCACCCTGAAGGCCATCCTTACCAGTGATATCGTACGCGCCCCAGTTGGTAGCAGCCCAGGCAGAGATGTTGTCCGGATTTCCGGCGGGCACCAGGCCCCCATCGGTTACGATGGCCACTCTTGCCTTCGACATATCGGCAACCGGAGGCGGCGAGGTGATTCTCGGAAAACTGGGGGCGGGCAGTTCGGATTCGAAGTCCTGTCCCTTCACCTTGGCACTCAACATAGCCACCAAACGCTCAGCGGCAGTCTCGTCAACAAAGGCGTCCTTAAGTATGCCCCTGGCGAAGTAACCTTCTTCCACCGGAGACCCAACCTGCCCCCCATCAGCCAGCTTAAGGGCCATCCCGAACATATTGGTAAGGACATCACGCATCGCCGAAGCATTCTTTCCGGAATCAACGATATATATGGATTGGCGGTGCAGGTCGACCCCAGGATTCTCAGTGGCCATACCGGTCACCACTGGGATATCCAACTCAGATGACACCGCAACGCATAAACCAGCTGCGGCCACACCGTAACGGCCAGCCTCGAAACAGGGGCCGGCAACAAAGAGGTCGGCTTGGACCTCTCTGGCTTTTTCAATAACAAATTCTGTCAGGGAGACCATGTTCTCCGCGGCGTAGTTGTCGCCGCAGACGATGGTACGGACTACCTGGGCGTCTTCTCCCATGACCTGCTCCAGAAGCCGTCCAGGACCCATTGGCTCATCATGGACTTGAGGCTGTATGCCAGCATGTTCTTCGCCACCGATACCACCGAAGAACTGATTCAGATAATGGACTACTCGCATGAGGTAGACCTCCCCGGTCGAGAGATTAGCTAGAAATCGATTATTAGCAATTTGTCAGGGTTTTTTAGAATCCAGGCGGTACTTAATGGACCATGGACCGTAATCGGGAAATACCCTGTTGACTGGAAACTCCACAAACATTGGTCGCTGCCAAAGTTCGGGGCGCTCCGAGGTCCTCGGCCAGTTCACCGTTGCCGGCGATCACGCGAGCCGAGGCTGGCACTTGCCACTCTGTATCCCGCCCGCCAACGTACACTATAGCGTCGACCTCAGGATAGTTGAAGAGCAACGCCGATTCAACACGCCGATCCCACGACATGTCCGACACCTGAACCGTTGTCCGGATGCCAAGTTCCTCGCACCGGCGGGCCGTCTGCGACATATCGGCATGGGGTGCGCCGCCCCCGTACTTGGTCAGAACCACACCGTCCGCGGCCAGGTTCCATTTGGCTTGTTCGGCGGCCATCATGCAGATACGGTCCCTTTCTTCATTGTCCGATGCAGCCACCGTCGCCAAGGTACCCACAAAAGTAATCTCATCTCTTTGGTGCCGCCGGTAAAGCTCGGTGATTACCGGGTGGTTCTGGTAAAAATAAGTCTCCGCCCCCATGGCCCGATTGCAAGTAACCACAGCACCGTCGAGCCATTCATTGGGATGAAGTGAAACAGGAACCAAGCCGGCCGTATTATCACCGTAAAGAATCTTTTCGTCGATCTCGGCGACCCGCTGCCTGGAGTGGACTTGTCCAATATACGCGAACCGGGGGAGTCCTTCCCGGCCTTTCACGGCAGGGCCTTCCGAATCGAATATCTCCGCCGAATCCGGCGTGATTCCCAGAGCACACCGTGCCAGGTAAACTGCCGCTGTAACGGAAGCTAGGCGAATGGCCGCAAGCGCTGTGTGGCGCTCCAAGTCCTTAATCGGGTGAGGAGTGATGACCAGGTGATGGAGCGAAGTGTAAGGGGACGCATCTCCTGCGGGCCCCGTCATCTCCAATATCTTGCCGTTTTCCAGCGCCGCGCCATCATCTACGGTCGTCACCGACGCCCCTCGAAGGACGTGCGTGGTACCTTGACCGGCGATTTCGATCGGGCCGAGGATTCCCGGAAAGTCCGAACCCGAACCCGGTTCCTTGGCCCGGGGTTCGATGATGTCGTAGACGACTCCGATGCGGCACTCCTCACCGGGTGCCACGGTTTCAATGTCGACAGACTCCAGTCTGCCGTCTTCCAAGATGAACTTCCGGAGTTCGTCAGGGTCGACTTCAAGTTTGTCCCCATCCAGCCGGGTCGCGACTCCCATCGCAATTGAGCCGATTTCGTGAATGGCCAGTGTCAAACGCATAAAGTTCTCAAGCTTGATAGGTTTCCGTAAAATTAAAGTATATGATGAGTCTCATCGGCGGTTTTGGCAACCTTCGTTCACGCCTGAAGTGACGTGTTTGAACTACCCAAAAACCACTGCTATACTCGCCTAACCATCATGCCGATTGACACTTCTTCAAAAGTGCCTGTAATCCAGGGTGTCCGTTACTTCTTGGCCCACACTCCGGGCATGGTTCGCCACGGATCCAAACCGTCACGCGACCTGCTGGCCGACCCTGGATTATCAACTCACCTAGCTTCTCATCTTCGTTCTTTTTCCGAGGCCGCCGCTTATCTCCCCAACCGTGCCTTCCTAGGCGGTATTTACCCCGATGAGTTACTTAAAACGCCCAGGCCTTGGTACGGCATGAACGGTGAGTCTCCTCGCTGGAATCCCCACGGCGAAATAATGCCGGAAGAGGAATTTTACGGCCTGCTCAAAATCGCTGACGCTTTTGACCTTGTTTGGCTGAATGAAGATTTCACTAGGGATGTCTCGGCTGCACTTGCCGATCATCCATTGGTCTCTGCGGATGACCTCGAAAAACTGGGTATGGGCCACCCCCACGCAACGATAGAAGATATGCTCGCTCAATCGGCGGAACGGCTGCCGTTACAGCTTCTGGATGGGCGGACTATTGGCTGTGTTATTGGCGCCCACGACCAAGACGCTACACTAACGCCTGACGTGCTGCTCGAAAACCTGGCCTGCAAAGTCAGTGCCGCAATGGCACTGCGTACTTTGATGTCGCAACTTGGCACCGACCCCAACGAGATTCCATACGTGATTAATTGTGGCGAAGAGGCCGTTGGCGAGAGATACCAACGTGGCGGCGGCAACCTGGCCAAGGGGATCGCGGAGATGTGCGGTTGCACTCAGGCCACAGGGTCCGACGTAAAAGCTTTCTGTTGCGGACCGGTTCATGCCATTGTCATGGCTTCGGCTTTAGTAAACTCCGGTATTTTTAAGCAAGTAGCTGTGGTGGCTGGCTGTTCGCTGGCCAAACTCGGTATGAAGTTTCAAGCGCATCTCGACAATGACCAACCAGTACTGGAAGACGTATTGGCAGCGATGGCAATCCTAATCAGCGAAGATGACGGGGTCTCCCCCAAACTACGGCTCGACTCCGTAGGCCGTCATACTGTGGGAGCTGGATCGTCTCAGCAAGCCATCATGAAGTGTCTGGTTTCTGAACCTTTGGAGCGCCTCGGATTACGGTTCGGGGACGTCGACAAGTACGCAACTGAGCTTCACAATCCGGAGGTGACCGAGCCCGGCGGAAGCGGGGACGTCCCGTTGCTTAACTACCGGATGATTGCGGCAATGGCTACATTGAGCAAAGAAATTAATCAGGCCGACATACCGGCTTTCGTCGAAAGACATGGTATGCTCGGGTTTTCACCCACCCAAGGACACATAGCTTCTGCGATACCGTTCATGGCACATGCGGTGGATCGGATGATTTCAGGCGATATGCAGCGGGCTATGTTTCTGGCCAAAGGTAGCTTGTTCTTAGGCCGCATGACCCGACTTTCTGATGGAATGTCCTTTATCTTGGAAAAGAATGATTAATTCGCAAAGGGGTCGATCCCGATGGACCTGAAGAACAAAAAAATCATCGCATTGGGCGAACGAGACGGAGTGCAAGGTAGCGCCATCGCTATGTGCGTTCAGAGCGCCGGTGCCGAAGTCGTCCTGGATGTGACCCACTGCTTCGTTTGAACCTCTGCAGGTGCGCTTGACCTGGACGGTCAAATTGAGATTAAGCAGGTAGTCGACCGATTAGGAACCGACGGTATGGTTGTGATACTGGGTACGCCCAATGCCGAAAGCAGCAAGCTTTATGGCCTGACCGTGACTGAAGGAGACCCATCGTGGGCTGGTGTGTTGGCTGGAGCCAACCTCAATCTGCCGGTCTACCACATCACCGAACCCGAGATCAAAGACCTGATAAATCCTGCGGTTTATGAGGAACAAGTCGGTTTGACCGAGATGGTCCTAGACACCGGTGAAATCTTCGAAGCCCTGAATCACGTGCGCAATGGCGACGCATAGAAATTCTGAGGAAACGGCACATCAAGGACCCCGAACATAATCCCATTCCACAGCCGGGCTGCGGTTAGTACCAGCGTAATTGAGTCCCTCCGCCGAGTTAGTATTCCTTCCAATGGGACCGTACCCAAAGGTGCGGCTGTAACAACTCCCATCAACGAACTTCAAATCCGTTATGGTTCGACTTTAATGCATTCTCTGAATCTAGGCACAAACTCTTGACAAAACAACTTCCTACATGCTAAGATAGCGGAGCGTTTTCAGAACAGTTTCTGAGGGCGCTCTTTTTTTGCCCGGCGCCAAAGATGAAAGAAGCCCCCTCGTCTGAGGGGGCTTCTCTCGTTTCAGAGACACCCCCAGGGTAGGGTTAGGGTGGCAAACGGTTATGTCTATAATAGACACCAATAATTATAGGATCCTGGAGGTCAGGAGATGCCGGAGAAAGAAGCGGTTGGTCGGTGAGATGAACGATTTCTACAGGTATTTTAGGCCCATAATCAGAACTCTCTAATATGCCAGGATACGAGCAGGTAGTTACGGAGTAGTGGAAATTAAGCCACCAGTAGTTCTAGCAGTGATAATTGGAATTGCCCTACTTGCTTGTTCTACTGTCGCCCCTGCCACAGCCAAGCCTATTCCAAATATTACTGCCACCTCAGTGGTTGAACCTACTCTCGATATCGATGCAACCATGGAAGCTCGGCTTGCCCATGAACGGGCAGTGGATGCAACCATTCAAGCAAAGGTTTTTGGGACCTTCTCAGCCCCGGAGCCAAAGACCCCGAGCACTACACAAGCAGTATGCAACCTCACGGGTGGGGAAACGGTCCAACTTGGCTGGACGGGGAAAGATACTGGTAACAACTCCTGCAATAGTTGTTTTTGCACGAACGGGGTTCTTGGGTGCACCGAGATGGCATGCCCTGCGCATCAGGTAAGTTCTGATTCAAACCCTGTTCCTACGCCGCAAATTACCCCCACAAGCAGGCCTTTAGCGATAACCAATACGCCTCACCTTCCGCATACGAATGCTCCTACTTCAGTGCCAACGCCGACGCCTAAGCCAATACCTATAGCAGTGCCAACGCCAACAAATATTCCTACGCCAGTGCCTACTGCTACGGTCGTATCAACTCCTACTCCGACATATACTCCACAGCCAACATCGACAACTACGCCCACGCTCAACAGTAGCATCGGAGGTTTCTCCATATACTTTATTGACGTGGGACAAGGTGACGCCACACTGATCGTAAGCAATGACCGTCAATCGTTACTTGTCGATGGAGGAAGGAGCAAGACTAGGATTCGAGACCGACTTACGGCGTTAGGTATTGAGGATATCGACGCTATCGCAGCTACCCATCCTGATGCAGACCATATCGCGGGGCTAACCGAGGTCTTGGATATGTACGATGTAGAGAACGTCTATTTGAACGGAGGGCAGAGCTCGACGGCGACTCACGCTGATTTCTTAGATGCGGTTGAACAAGAAGGCGCCATAGTCTCTACGTTACGAATGAACGACACGTTTAATCTCGGTGACATGGTCATCAAAGTACTACACCCTTACCAACTAACAGGTGATTCGAATGTGGATTCACTGGTGCTACAACTAGGTTGTGGTGATGTGCAGGTATTGCTGACTGGTGATTCGGAAATATCATCAGAGCAATCTATGGTTAGCGAGAATGTTCTACAAGATATAGATTTGCTCAAAGTTGGGCATCATGGCTCTAGGTCCTCAACTTCACAGGCTTTTCTTGATGTAATCCAGCCAGAGGTAGGAGTAATCAGTGCTGGCTTTGATAGCCAATACGGACATCCCCATGTGGAAGTGGTGAATCGGTTGAATCTAGAAGGCGTTCAGATTTTCGAGACCGACACAACAGAGTCGTATGACGACACGTTGAAGATGACCTCTGATTGCCTGACATACGAAATTGATGGCCAGGTGTTTGTACCGGTCTCGAGCGGAGCAAGTCCTGCAGCAGGGAATCCGACTCCGACTGCCAATCCGACATCATTACCAACACCGGTACCTACGCCTATAACAACACCTACACCAGTGCCGACTCCCACTATCGTCGCCACAACGAACGGGACTCCAAATCTATCCATAGATTGCATCTTCTATGAAGGGGTAGTCCCTAGGACAGAATCCGATGAATACGTCCAGATTGTGAATGCTGCCGGAACCTCGGCAGAACTTAGTGATTGGTCGTTGAAAGACGTTGCAGATGGCTCGCCGACTTTCACCTTCCCTAGCTACACCATTGCCCCGAACGAAACTATACGTGTGTATACGAACGAAGTACATTCAGAGTCAGGCGGTTTTTCATTTGGTCGCGGCAGTTCGATTTGGGCAAACTCAGAACCGGACACGGCTGCCTTGTTTAACGCTCAGGGACAAGAGATTTCCAGGAAGAGTTACCCTCCTAGTTGTTAGAAATGGGAGATTGAACGCCCCCCCGACGATTGGACCCTATCTCTGACAATAAAAGCGCTTTCTTGATTGGCAACGCCTTGGTGGTGAATGTGGTCGCCCGCATCGCCGAGGTTCTGCGTAGCGAGTGGGGCTGAGACTGACGCTTCTGGGGTTGGCCGGTGTGTTGAAAGAAGGGCCTCCTGTAGCAGAAAAAGGCATCACCGACGACCCGATCAGTCAGCCGTGAGACGCTCGAAGGAGGTCTTTGGGAAAGAAGCGATTACGCCCGCCTGTCGGGCCGCCATAGGGGATGCCCTTAAAGACCTGGATCTCCTCCGATGTGTAACCGCGTACCTTACCGGAGGTCGTCTCTACAACAGGATTACTCATGGCACACTCCTTGTGGCTTCCCTCTGAAACTCGGCGCAAGTATAGCCCAAGCAAAGCCTGGAGGTGGGGTGGGCCACCCTACCGGTCAATGCTGAATGAGTCAGCTAAAGTTATCCCGAAATGAATTGGTGAACGCCACCGCCGTTCCAGATAGGGCACCTTCTCAATCTGGTTCCTCACATGCTGGACAAAAAATAATTCACCGGAACCATCCGTCATAGGCCAACATATTTGGGCCTGAAACGAGGGATGGAATTCGTTCCAGAGGCATATGACAGCAGTGGCGATACTGGTTGAGTGCGGGGAGGTTAAAACCAAGGACTAGTTATAATTAGGGCTCGTTTATTAACTTAGTTACATGGTGAATAGACGAGTTGGCAATGAACACACCCTCCTCAGAGAACTTTTGGATACGAATTTGGTGTTAATCAGGATAGTCGGAACTTAACCGGCGCTTCAAAAATCGAAGTTTTGATCTTCTATGGGTCGCACCCAGTCACCGCAATGTGTATAATATGCCGTGAACCAGAACTTTGATCCACCCAGGTCGGAGGTTGATAGAATGGCGACTACAGCACAGCACCAAACCTATTGGGAACGAGCCAAGGAATCGGGTTTTGACCTAAGCTGGTTGAGCAAGTTGGAAGAAAACGTTGTTGGCGCTGAAGTAGAAGACGTTTCAGACAACCTCACAGGCCGCGTTGCAGGCTCTATACCGCGCCCCGGTGTAGCCAAATTTGGAGCCTACCCGTTCCGCACCAAGAAAGAGGTTTGGGGCTACAACCTCACCAAACTCTATGAAGAGTTTGTCAGTCGCCAGTGGAGTTCCGCCACGGACATTCCCTGGGATACCCTGGAAGAATTGCCCGATGACATCGAAGCTGCGGAGTGTCAGTTGGCAACTTTTTTCGCCCAGGTCGAATTCGTAGCTGCGGATGTTCCCGGTCGATTCATCGCCACCATGTCGTCTGACTACCAAGAAGTCCGTAGGGTGCTGCTTGGGCAGGTTATGGATGAATCTCGGCACCTGGAGGTTTTCCGCAAACGCGCCCTCGCCAACGGCGGTGGTCTGATGCGCATGATCGACAGCGTAAGTGACGTTGTCGGCGGTAGCACTGATAGCGCCAGGGAATACACCGAACTATCTACCCGTCTTCATATAGTGGGTGAAGGCAACGTCCTCACTCTGTTCCGGCTTGGCGAGTTGATGGCCTACAACGAAGCTGAGAAAACCATCTACCGTCGCTGCGCTCAAGACGAGGCCAGACACGTAGCCATCGGCGTGCTCCATGCACGCTACATGAAGGAGTGCGCCCCGGAACGAGTGGAAGAGATGCACTCGTATCTGGACGAAGCCGAGAATCGCCAGTCCTCCGGCGCCGGAGGAGAGAACCCTGCGGCTCGTAACATGCTTACAAGCGAGGCGTTGGCTGTTTTGTTGGGCGGGGGCAAAGACAAGACCGATGAAGGTCAGAAGATTCTCATGGCCGTCCGTCAGAAACAGGTTAAGGAATACTTCCAGCGGCTGAAGTCTGCCGGCTTGGACGACCGCATCACCAATGGCAGGGTGAACCCAGCACTGCTGAAGACCTATAACCCTAACCCGGACTAAGTGACATAGCAAAAGGAACTGGGGCCTCTACCCGATAACGGTGGAGGCCTTCTTTATTTCCCGGTCAGCTTACGGCACCGAATAACTCGACCTCTAGAGGCCAGAATATGGCATCGACTCCCGAATCGGACGGTGGACCAGAGGAATCAACTGCTGATAGAGACGCCATGTCAGGCGATAAGGCTGAGTCCGAGACGACCGAAGAACCCAAAACCTTCGATTGGATGCAGGACACGCCAGAGTGGGGGACCAAAGCAGTACCAGGTAAGAAAGGCCTAACACTGGATGACATCGCCATAAACTCCTATGGCGAGATTCCGGAACGTAGTGAAGAGATGACCCGTATGCCAAGGGGCGCGTTTCATGTTGCCGGTGTCCCAAGGCTGGAGTTCTACCCACTGAGCAAAAAGGTGGACATCTGGGCTGACAACGCCGCCGGACTGTACGAAGAGGCGATTCAGCGCCGTTGGATGGCCCATCTGGATGTGCCATGGGATACCATCGAGCCTTTGTCTCGGGAACTGGAACTCGCGATGTGCCAGTTATGCACCGAGTTGGCCCAGCAGGCCAGCGTGGAAACCGACTCCATCGGTCAGTGGATCGGGCGCATGAATTACGCCTATTACGAGGTCAAGACCTTTCTGGCTGCTGAACTGTACGATACGGCTAGGCATTACGACGTTTTCCGGACGCGCGCATTGGCTAATGGGGGTACCCTGGGTTTGGAAAGCCCCGGTCTCATCAATCGGCGGATCATAGAGAGCCGGGCAGGCTGGACCGAAACCGCTGTCGTGATGTATCTGCTCCGTGGATCGTTCACTCTCATGCTCTACCGGTACGGCGAGGCCTATGCGTTGAATCCGGCCGAGAAAATGATCTTCCGGAGAGCCATCCAGGACAAGGCCAGGCATCTGGGGTATGGAATGGCCCACGTTAAGTTTGCCATCTCCGAGAATGGCGAAGACTATGCTACTGGCCTGCTGCGTATGATGAGCGGCGTCGAACTGGACCTGGCATCTGAAATGAATGACCCGGTGTTATGGGAAGCCCTGGCAATCATATTCGGCGGCGGCTTGGAAAATATCTCATCCGGCATGAATGTGGTCCGAGAATTCCAACGCCGATATGTCTCTGAATACATGGCCCGAATGCAATGGGTCGGTATCGACAAAACAGCGGAAAACTTGGCGCCAGGATTATTGGCCTACATCAATCAGGAATCCAATCAAGAATCGGGCGCTCCCGCGTAGGGGACGATTTGCCAGTTTACGAATACCGATGCTTGCAGTGCAATGAGGTTAGTTCTTATTTCCTCAAAACCTATGGCGCTACGCCACAGTCGGGCTGCAAGAACTGTGAAAGCCCTGATATTCTGCGAATCATGTCCAGAGTCGCTTATATCCGGTCGGAAGCGGACAAATTTGCCCAATTAGACCCCAAATACGGCAAGATGGTCGACCAGGCGCTGGCCAAAGCCCCAAGCGACACCAACCCGGACCATTATGTTCGTAAAATGGTCCCATTCAGCCAGGCTAAAGAGCAGGGCGACCCCTACTTCAAAGATTAGCTAAGAAGCCGCCGCTTGGCTATCGGATGGCAATCTAGCGCCCCGAGAGGGATTCAAACCCTCCCCATGAACGCCTCTATCTGAAAATATCAGGAGAAGACCATGAGTTCCGCCGCAGGCACACTAGTGTTTCCATCAGTTGAATGGTTTCAGGGCCTCCAGCAAATGGTAAATGGAGACCCCGAATTCCGTAGGTTAGGGTCTATAGACGCGGCGATGGGAGTGAAGGTAGGCTCCAAAGTCTTTGTGGTTATGTTCGAGGGATTTGAATGTACTGATGTCCGGGAAGGCAGTGAAGCCGACCTTGATGACTTGGATTTCTATTTGGAGTTGAGTGAGGCTGATTGGCGAGAACTTATAGAGAACACCAAGGCCAACGGTGGGGCCGACCGCCGGCATACATTGAATACCCTTGACCTGACCGCGGACGACGGCTTTGCCCAGAACGCCACCGGTGACCAATTGCGCGGAGACATCTTTTTTCGGGTTAACGAGAGTCTCCAGTATTTCTTCGACTTGTCCGCCAAACTAGATACTGTGTTCGAGTAGGCGAGCAGAATTAAAGCATCTCCATATCGGTGGATTTAGCCCCGTCATCCCTCCGTTTCAGACTCCACCCATTATGATACGTACGCGTATAGGGCAGCATGGGAGGTGGGCCATGGGGACCATGCGTTCATGGACTACACTGCGTAGCGACACAACGAGGCGGCTTTCGAGCTGTCCTGGCCCAGAACCCTGGAGTTCTTCGACACCCACCTGAAGAACTAAAGGTCAACAAGATTCTCCCCAAACGCGAGAGGTATCAAATGAAGTACGACATCATCATCATTGGCGCCGGTTCCGCCGGTTGTGTATTGGCCAGCCGGCTTTCTGAAGATAGTAACAAGTCGATCCTTTTACTGGAAGCAGGGCCGGATTACCCGGACTTCGAAACGTACCCTGACGACCTGAAGTTCGGCTACGACCAAACTGCTTCAGCCGTAGATGCTCCCCACAACTGGTCGTTCCAAGGCAACACTACATCTTCCCAGACCGAGCCCATGCCGGTGCCACGTGGCAAAGTCGTCGGCGGATCCAGCGCGATTAATGGTCAAGTTTTACTCAGGGGCATACCCGAGGACTACGACGGTTGGGCTGCCTTGGGCAACGACCAGTGGGGCTTCACTGACGTTTTGCCATATCTCCGCAAGTTGGAGACTGACACCGATATCAATGATGACTTCCACGGGACAGAAGGACCCATCCCGGTGCGCCGGTTTAAGCAGGAGACTTGGCTGCCCGCTCAGAATGCCTTCTATGCTGCTTGTCGGGCCGATGGCTATCCCCACGACCCAGACATGAACCATCCTGAGTCTGGCGGAGTCGGCCCAATCCCAATGAACAATCCCAACGGCATCCGTATGAGCACCTCATTAACGTTTTTGGCGGCCGCCAGGCACCGGCTAAATGTGACCATCAAGGCCAACGTCACCGTCAATAAGATTCTATTCGAAGGCAATAGAGCTATCGGTGCGCAGGTGGAAAGCGGCGGTGAAACATTCACCGTTGAAGGTGATCAGATCATCTTGAGTTCCGGGGCCATCGGTTCACCCCAATTACTGATGCTCTCCGGTGTCGGCCCTGCCGACAAGCTGAATCAACTCGGGATCCCAGTGACCTTAGACGTGCCAGGAGTTGGCCAGAACCTGCGTGATCACCCCAACATCCGGGTGCCGATCGAAGTCAACGACGACTTCCCCTTGGACCCAAATGACCCTCGATCTCAAGTTGCTCTGCGCTACACCGCGACCGGGTCCGACCTGCGGAACGATATTCAGATTATGGCGTCGTCTTTCTCATCACCCATATCCGGCGACCCATTGGAAGCTGAAGGCATAAGGTTTACCTGCATATTAGAGTTGGCCTACGGTTCCGGGAATCTAACAATCATGTCCACCGATCCTAACGTACAGCCCCAGTTGAACTACAACTACTTCCAAGACCCAAGGGACCTGTCACGAATGAGGGAGGCCGTCCGGAAATGTATTGGGTTCCTAGAACACCCTGACTACACGGACATCGTTAAGAACATCCTGGAACCCATGCCATCAGACTTGGAGTCGGACGATGCTTTAGATGATTGGCTAAAGGGTTCCGTCTCCACCTCTCAGCACATCTCGGGCACCTGCAAGATGGGTCCGGACTCAGACCCAATGGCGGTGGTCGATCAGTACGGTAACGTAAAGGGGCTGGAGAACTTGAAGGTGGCTGATGCTTCCATAATGCCCAACTGCATCCGCGCCAACACCAATTGCACAACCATCATGATTGGAGAGCGGGTGGCCGACTGGATAAACCAGGGACAATAGGAGATTAGATGGGTTTTGGCAGCTTCCACAAACGCCCGTCACATCGATGGTTCGTATACTGTTGAAACCCTCTCGCGTTCTATCCAAATCAAACCGGGAAGGTTGCTAAGGTGACGGTGAGGATAAGGCGGCTTCAGGAAGGTAGTGGCGTAGTGATTGATGAGGATGGCCCGGTAGTTAGCGATTAAACCTATTTCAATGAAATCAATCCTTAGCTTCCCTAACCCTGTAAACGAAGTTGCAGCAAGGTCGGTCGCCGGCATGGTGTTAGCCTTGGCATTGGCTACAATTTTTACCGGCGAACCTTGGCTGTTGCTCTTTCTCGTATATGGCTTTGTAGCTAGGGTTCTTACTGGTCCGACCTTGAGCCCTATCGGTCAGATAGCCACACGGTTTGTGGTACCTCTTCTCAATATCCCTGAGAAGCCAGTTCCTGGCCCTCCAAAAAGATTCGCTCAATTCGTGGGGTTAATCGTTTCCATTGTCGGTTCGATTTTGTTCATATGGGTCAGCCCAGTGGCAGGAAAGAGCGTGATTGGTTTATTAGCAGCCTTTGCCGCATTAGAAAGTGGGCTTGGTTTCTGTGCTGGATGTTTCGTGTTTCGTTACCTGATGCAATGGGGTTTGATTCCCGAATCTGTTTGTCTTTCATGTCGTATCGACTAGTCCGTTTTACCGACATTTTGCCGACCAAATCCCCGTAACAGGGCGGTACCTGGCGGAACCAACAAGGAAAGAAACCAGCTATTCTAGCTACGAAACGGGACTATTTGGGACGGGGAGTGACAGGGTAAAACGACCAGCGTCGGACTCAAAACCAGTAGGGCAACCCGTGTCAGTTCGACTCTGACCTTCGGCACCACACCTTTCTAGGCACGTAAAGCCCTCTGATTGCATGTCAGGGGGCTTTTGCTTGGGCTGGCTGTGCCACGTTTTGATAACCAATTGGTAACACGAGCGCTCCCAAACGAGTGGGCTTCTTTCATATTTGGCGCCGGGCAAAAAAGAGCGCCCTCAGAAACTTTTCTGAAAACGCTTCGCTATCTTAGCATGCGAGTTGTCACATAGAGGCGATGTTCTGGCATAATGGCCTGGCCTACCATTCCTGCATGGTATTCCCATTCGCCAACTTGTAAGGGAAGTAGATATGGCAGAAGATCACACGCATCATCACGACCATGCTCACGAGGAAGCCAAAGGAATCCGTACCACCGCTCAGTTCATCCTGACCGGATTAAGTGGTGGCCACGCTGTTTTCCATTGGTTCAGTCAGAGTTTCTTCGTGATGCTGCCAGAGGTAGTCGCTACCTTTGGGCTAAGCGGCCTACAAGTCGGCGCTGTTGCCGCTACTAGGGAGATGGTTTCTGGGATTATAGCTCTCCCTGGCGGAGTGGTTACTGACGTGCTCCGACGCCACTGGGGCTCTGTGTTGACGGCCTGCATGGCTCTTTTTGGATTGGGATGGCTAGTTATGGGAATCGCCCCGTTCTACCCAATCTTACTGGTCGGTATGGGCATCGTAGCCGCCGCCGCTTCCATGTGGCATCTCCCGGCCACTGCGGCCCTCTCCCACCGGTTTAGCCACCACCGCGCCTCAGCCTTGTCACTCCACGGAGTGGGCGGCAACATAGGAGACGTGTTAGGTCCCGCTCTGACCGGCATCCTTCTGCTCACCCTCAGTTGGCGTGACATTCTCAGTATCTACGCAGCAGTGCCGATTTTCTTGGCCTTCCTGGTCTTCTGGGCTTTCCGCGACATCGGCCACTCTGAGAACGACCGTTCCGAGCCCAGCCGTTTCCGGGAACAGATGGCGAATACTAGAGACTCCTTTAAGGAGCACCCCAGGTTGTGGGGAATAATGACCGTGGCAGGTCTTCGGGGCATGGCCAACGTAGCTTTTCTGCCCTTCTTAGCCCTGTACCTGGGTCTAGACGAAGAACTGGGTTTGGGCAATGCCTCGTTGGGCTTACACATTGCACTTCTGGTTGGTGTAGGTGTCTTCGCCACGCCGCTCACTGGTTACATCTCCGACCGGTTCGGCCGAAAACTGGTCCTCATCCCAGGGTTGATCGGACTTTCGGCCCTGACAGCTCTTTTGATTCCTTTCGGCGAAGGTATAGGTCTGCTAATCATTCTGGCTTGTTTGGGTACATTCTTGTTTAGCGACCAGCCCATCCTTACGGCCGCGGCCCTAGACGTGGTGGGGGAAAAAGTGGCAGCCAGTACGCTGGGGGTCTTCTCTTTTTCCCGGTTCGCTCTTGCCGCCGCATCCCCTCTTATCGCCGGTCAGTTATTCGATGCAGAGGGAATTGAGGCTGTATTCTTGTACATATCAGGGATATATCTAGTAGCGACAATTATCTTGCTGGCTGTGCCTTTGGCGCCGCCTGAAAGGGCTGCTGCCCACCATCATTAGGACTCGATAAACCGCAGGCCCCGGTCCATAAAAAACAGGCGCACCAGGAGAGTTGAACTCCAAACATGGCCCAACGGTCGCTGATGCACTCAGGGATCTCTATATCGCCTTGGCCCGCTTGGCCAACACCCTTGATAAGGCCAGGCCGAATTAGTTGGTGCCGTGAAGAGCGGTTCAATTAATGGGAATTCAGCATTGGCCAGACGATACCTGTTGACAGAACTTCCGGACCCATACATTAGTAAGCACCATCATACGTCTAACTAATATAGCTCGCACCAGGCTCAGAAACCGACTCTGACCTTCGGCGCCACGTTTTCAGGCACGAAAAGCCCCTCAAACCGAAATCTGGGTGGCTTATTCTTTGGCCGACTTGGGTGTTGTCCCCTAAATGTCCCCTGCTGGGGTTAGACTTTTAGTCAAGATGCGCGGTGAAGGCGGTCAGGGTGCCGTCAATATTTAGTGGAGCCTTTCTGTTGCTGCCGCCGTGGCCGACTCGACTACTGGCAGATGGCACAACCCGTTAGCTTCTATCCCAAATACCGGGTTGAATTTGCTACGGAAGTTCTCATAGGCGATTATCGCCGAAAGTTCCACCAACTCTTCGTCGGTGAACTCCTTCTGCAGTTTCCTGAAGAAGCGGTCCGTGACGCGCTTTCCCGTGTGGGTCATGCGCTCGGAAAGCTCCAAGGCTAACTTCTCCCGCGCGCTGAAAAGGCTGCTGTCCTTATAGTCATCAAGGTGCCCCAGCTTTTCCGGGGAGCCGTTCTCTTGCGCCGCCCTGGACGCATTGATGTCGATTCAAAAGGGGCAGCCGTTGATCCAAGCCGTCTTGGTGTAGACCAAGTACTTCAGGGGTGGGTCGATTAGGCCAGAGGCGTCGATGCCGGCCGCCAAGGCAGTCGATCCTGCCAGTATCGTCGGCCTCAGGGCGATCACCGGCGTGGTGTTCAACGTCTCACCAAACAATTTCCTCTGGCGCTGGAACAACTCTTTGACTTCCGGAGTCGCGTTTTCCTCGGTTATCCCGACTACTCTGGCCATAAAGGACCTCTCCCGCTCATTTGTGTGCGAATGTGTGACTGGGCTTAGATATTCATCGCCGCCAAGCCTGCCTGTGCGATCGACTGGTCGTCGATGCCGCTGGGCAGGCCGCCGACACCGATGGCGCCGACCACCGCGCCCTCTTTCATGACCACCACATCAATTAATTTACCTTTCCATCAAACACAAAACAGTTCGATCCCCAGATGCCCAGCTTGTCGCGTGCGGGTAGATAATAACGTTAGCTTGACGGTGGCACTGAGTATCCGTCACCCGATCCCAGTAGCTTTCTCCTGGTATATCCCCATATAGATCCACCACGAAGCTGTTTAACGATCTATATGCCCAATCACCGGAACAGGAAACCAGCTCTACGTCGTATAAATCCGCCGAGTTGGTACCCGGCGCGGGCGGTGCGTCGAAGCAATCTCCGTCTCTAATGTTAAATACGCTAATTTTACCGGTCAATATTTCGGAAGTTTTAGAACCAACAGCTGCCACTTCATTGGCTTCGCAGATTCGTTGCGCGTCGGTGGTACGTGCCGCGGCCACAGCTAATCCTCCAATCGCGACTAGTAAAACGATAAATCTTCCAAGTCCAAATGACATCATCAACGTTATTTTCTCAGCTAGGACAATTTTGGGTCAAGACGAGCGACTTTTTGGGGCATTCGGGAAAATCGGGGTTAGCGGTTTTTCCTTTTAGTCTCAAAATCGAGACTGAATACGATCAAATGTACGTCTAGGCCGGACCATGGTGGCCGGCGTTTATTGCTAGTTGTTCTTATTGCCCAATTTCGAGGCAATATCCGATGCGACGATAATTAGGACACCCAAGCCAACCGGACTCAAAGCGTTATTAAGAAACATCCATATACCGTCGGAATCACTGGCATTCCACGCTTTAGACCCAAGAGCCAAGCCTCCGATAATGATTACAACACCAGCAAGCCGTCCTACCCATTCAATCATTTTGAGCCTCCTATCTGTTTACTAACACCATGGTGTTTCTAGACGTGATAATACCTTTATCGGCGGATTAAAACGTTGAGAAATCGGATGAGAATTGATGAAATGTTCCTGGCTATGATGGCCAAGTGGCTGTTAGATACACATCTATCGGAATTTCCCATAATGGGTTGCAAACTCCGCTGCCTGACTGCCACACTCTAATAGCATGCTGTTGCGGTATTGACCGCTTATTTGCTATACAGGAAATAGCATACGGCGCAGTATGCGGCCAGGGTCTAATTACCCCTGGTATGCAAAGCCCTTGCAGGTAATGGGTGAATGATTTTTATCCTGCAAGGGCTTTCTGTTTGCCCGCTCTTTTCGTAACGTTCTAATTCATACTCATCTAGAGTGAGTTTTTCCTTGACCTGTGCTCTAACGTCTCTGGACCTAAGAGAGTTGAACTCCAAACATGGACCAACGGTCGCTGATGCACTCCGTGATCTCTCTATGGCCTTGGAGCGATTGGCCAACACCCTTGACGAAGTCAGTCCGAATTTGTCGGAGCCGTGAAGAGCGGTGCCTTAATGGGAATCCAACATTGATCCGACGGTGCATATATTTAGTAACCCGTACCGATTGCCGCCCCCATATCGAATGTCTCCATGCGTCAGAATGAACGCATTGGTCCAATCTAGGCACAAACTCTTGACAGAATGAATTATTACATGCTAGACTAGTGGAGCGTTTTCAGAAAAGTTTCTGAGGGCGCTCTTTTTTTGCCCGATAACAAAGCTGACAAAAGAAAATGAGGACCTCCGGAAGCCCTTATCACTCAACATCGCCTGCGACCGGACCGCGGTTACGCACTCCATGAAGGCCGGACCAATACCTATACCGTGAACCAACGCCTGCCCATTCCTGGACCAATTTTAAAAGACGTGGCCACCGGTGATTTGCTGGATGTTTTAGCGGCAACGCCCGTCCTCGTTATATAGCCTGCATCATCTAAGTCGGCGACAATCGCTAGAACGGACCTCTCGGTAATACCAAGTTGCTGGGAAATCCCTCTTGCGGTTATCTTCGGACGCTGGAACACGATGATTAGCACAGCACCGTGGTTGGTAATGAAGTTCCAAGACGGCATGTCGGCAAAACCTATTTACTGGTTGTCAGAAATTCCGTAAACCAATTTCAGTGATAAATCACAGAATCTCCTAGGTTCTCTCGAATCCATTCCGGCATCATCCGTGGCCCCAATGTCATGGCGGGTAAACGTTTGGCCGGGCGGGAATCGATGAAACCTGATTGTCCGACCAAGAATTCTAAAATTCGCCCGTCATGGAGGCCACTATGCTGCCGTTGGACGAGGATTCCGTAGTCCTATCGCCTGCCACTTTACCGCCCGCTCAGTCAGTGGGTCCAGAAACTACAGTTTCCAACTCCTCGGGGCAAAACGAAGATTTGCTGGAGTTGCGGCGCCGGGTCAGGAAAGCCGGTCTACTGGACAAGCAGCCCCGCTACTACGCCATGAAAGTCGTCATGGGTGTCGCGCTGCTGGCCATTGGATTGGCGGTCATCGTTTTGTTTGACAGCCTCTGGATTCAGTTGTTAAACGCCGTCTTCATGGGGTTCGCATTTTCCCAGGTGGCATTCATTGGTCATGACGCTGGGCATTATCAGATTGCCCGGACACCCCGGAAAAACGAAATTGTGGGCCTGCTGGCTACCTTCCTGGTTGCCATGGACCTCAGCTGGTGGATAGAAAAGCACAACCGGCATCACGCTAACCCTAACGTATTGGGAGAAGACGCCGACATTGAAATCTCGGTGTTGGCGTTCACCGAGGAACAGGCTTTAAGTAAAAACATCCTGCTGCGTCCGATAGTCCGGTATCAGGCATTTCTGTTTTACCCAATATTGATGTTGTCTTCCATCAGCCTGCGCTTTGGCGGTGTTGCCTATCTCGTTCGGGGCAGGGATGTGAAATACCGGGTGCTGGAACCGTTACTGATGGTGACCCACGCCGTTATTTACCTGAGCGTGTTGTATTACCTGCTGGGTCCTTGGCAGGGGGTGTTGTTTCTGGTGATTCACCAGTCTGTTGCCGGTTTATTCATGGGAGGGACCTTTGCGCCTAACCATAAGGGAATGCCCGTTATGGAGAAAGGATCGGTCCCGGATTTCTTGCGCCTTCAGGTGTTGGCCTCCCGCAACGTCAAAGCCCATCCCATCACCGACATCGTTTATGGCGGGCTAAACTATCAGATAGAGCACCATCTATTCCCCAGTATGCCGCGGAACCATCTGCGCAATGCCCAAAAGATTGTCAGAGCCTTTTGCGCTGAAAAATCCATTCCCTATTACGAGACCACCGTCATAGGCTCCAACGTGGAAATCCTCAAATATCTCCACCGGATGAGCCGGCCCTTGCGGACTCGCCAGGTACAGAATTAGGGTTTTGAGGGCGAGTTAAGTAGTCAGAAGTTCAGCCACTTTTTCAGCCACCTTTTTCACATTATGAAAATTACGGGATCAGTTGGCTTCTACCTGTATATCAACGTCGTGCGCTCTCCCAGATTTCTTAAAGATGGCACGCACTCGACGGTCTGAATCTTGGTTGGTTACGTCTAATTCCTCGCCCACGTCAAATTCTCTATCGCTTTCTTGAACCCGCTTCGTCTCCCAGCCTTCATGTTTGAGTAACTCCAACTTCTCCCTGAATTTGGGAACGGTGAGTTTACCGGTTGCCTCTGATGCAAATTCAATGCCCGAAAGACTTGGGACGTCGTTCAACCAAAAACCGAATTCAACCCTGAAGTTAAAGCAACGCCAATACACAAGTTCTAGTTCAAGTGATTTGTTGATCAATGTGGCAACCGGGATGCCAGGATATTCCTCGTAATTAAGGCTCCCATCGGGGTTTTTAGAGAGGTCCATAACAACAAAGAGATTGTCTTCCACTGAAAATACTTTTGAGAGTCTCGGTAAAATTTCAGATGCGGCCTCAAGGCGTTCTTCAACATTGACTAACCCGCTGTTAATTGCCCATTGCAACACGTCGTCTCCACCGAATATGGTGTCTGGCGGGATATTACCTCCTCCCCAGCAATGCAATCCCGCGAATTCGAATGAATCAGCCACAGGGACTCCTTTCTAAACAGTAGCCTCGGCCGTACATGCCAACGCCATCAGCACGATAAGTGCTAGTGATATGGAAGATAGGTAGCGCATAGTCAGCAGTATTTGCTATCCAAGGAGCAGGCGGTGGCTTCGTCAGTTTTTTGATTCGTATACTCGCCCAGGTGATAGTACGCCCAAGCCCGGTAGGCGTAGTGCAACACATTATCAGGGTCAAGCTCGATGGCCTTGGTGTAGTCGTCGGCGGCATTTTGGTATTCGCCTAGTCTTCTATAGGAGTTACCCCGGTTGTAATAGACCAAGGCTAAATCAGGCTCAAGCTCGATGGCCTTGGTGTAGTCGGTGATAGCATTTTGGTCTTGGCCCAGGTCTCCATAAGAGTTACCTCGATAGATGTAAGGCAAGACATTATCAGGGTCAAGTTGGATGGCCTTGGTGGCGTCGTCGATGGCGGTTTGGTGTTCGCCTAGGATTCTGTAGGAGTATCCCCGGTTGGTGTAGGCCCTGGCATTATCAGGGTCAAGCTGGATGGCCTTGGTGTAGTCGTCGGCGGCATTTTGGTATTCGCCTAGTCTTCTATTAAAGGAACCGTCGGGGGTGTAAGAGGAAGGCTTTAACTGCTGAGCCATCTATACCACCTCCCTATGACCGTTCTGATTGGTCAGGGCGTGTGGTATCAGTTGGGTTAGAAGATGGGATATGCCGGGGTCGGAGGCCGTTTCCCGGGCCAGAACGTCGGCGAGTTGTCCGAGGGCCTGGGAAAGGCTCCGGAGGGCATCTGGGAGGGTTCCTGAAACAGAAGAACCGCCAACGGAACAGGATGTTCCGAAGGCGGTTCCATTGTGCTGCTGGTGGAGACGGGGG
>LWDU01000318.1_pt2 | contig 24840 bp, 22 predicted proteins | sample 727161 | NCBI WGS metagenome assembly LWDU01 (sample SAMN04566230, study PRJNA314399) | hydrothermal vent metagenome | isolation source: deep sea hydrothermal plume seawater | place: Mexico: Gulf of California, Guaymas Basin | collected 2004-07-11
CACCATGCCCACCATCTCCGCCAACCGCTTCAATAATGCCACCTAAGTCGACATTTACTGTATTTGCTTTAATGAAAATTGAACCTCCACTTCCACCACCAGCACCTGAACCACCTGGTCCTGAGCCTCCTGAAATCGGATGGCCATTTGTACCATTCTCTCCATTGGATTGGATTGTTCCATTAACATCAATTTGTTCTGCAAATATTCGTATATATCCGCCGCCGTTTCCACCGCCTGCAGTTGGATGATTTGGACTACTGACTGAACCGCCTTGTGAGCCCGGTTCGGTAGAATTTCCATAGGATGATCCGCCATTACTGGGGCCACCTCCACCACTGCCGCCACTGCCGCCATGACCTGCGCCACCGCCGCCATCACTGTAGCCATTGATATTTGCAACAATTGAACCACCAGCACCAGTACCACCACTACTTATTGCGTTTGCAGAAATGGTTGTTCCAGCCGCAACAACCAGTATTCTAACGGTAATCGTTAGGTTTCCAGTAGCAGTTATTGAGCCACAAGTTTGGACCCCACAACTTAAATTAAGAGTATCATAACTATGAGAACCTGACCATTGAACGGCATTTTGAATGGTAGTAGAGTTATTTCCTGCCCCTGGCGGTCCTGCATTTGCATTGATTAGTTCAACGCCCGTTGTAGTTACAAATGTATTATTGAGTGTTCCGATCGTTTGAGCATTTGCCATATTATAATACATTGATTGAGTTGAAGAATGTGGTAACACTTCTACTCCAACACTTGCATTGAGTAAGCGATGCCCTCCTTGATGAAGAAAAATAGCAGCACCCCCCATATCGGCCATTATTGTAGTGGTTGGTGAACCACTGGAGAAAGTGTTGACATCAACGATTTGACTAACTTTTGATGAATTATCAAGTTCTAATAACTCTGATTCCATAAACAATGGAGAAATCGATGAAATTATTAGAAGAATGCTCAAAAAAACAACTTCTCTTGTATATGCATTGTTTGCCATAATATGTGATATGATATGGCTCTTAATAGATTTTTTCGGAATCACTCCTTTTTCACCTTGGGCGATGAAGGGTCATCAGGATTCGTCAATAATGAGATTTGAATCAATATATTTCGAAAGATTTTTTTGAAATTCAAGTTCTTCAGAAAAAACGGTTTCTAGTTCTTTTCTAACTTCTTCGGACAACTCTGGCCTTCGATAGGGTTTGGGTTTGAAGGCAGGGGAGCGTATTGGGTCTAGAATTGCCTTTCGTAATTTCTGAGTGGGGATTAGAATTTTTACCAAAGATACTAGTAAAGTTGGTGGCGTTCTAACAAACCGTGCCCATCTTGCAGAATTTAATATCCCACTTTCATTTTGCTTTGATAAATTTATATCGTCTGAAAATTTTTCAATCCCCAACCATTCTAGTATTTCGTTCAGTGTTTGGAGGGGGGCTGCTTTGATGGTATTTATTGGTATGATCCTAACTCTGTCGCCTAATTTTTCTACCCATTCAAGAACGGGCTGTTTTAATTGGGGAAATCGCATAAAACTGTATGTTTGTGGGTTATTTTCATCGATTACAAATCCTGCCTCGCGGCAAAAATCTATCATTTCATCTTGTGTGAGTGTGTTGCTTAACATTATATCTATTGGATCTCGGAGTGTAATTATCACCTTCGCTTCTGGCATTTGATCTTTAATTGAAGATAGTGCCCTTGTTGAATAGAGGTGAAATGCGGATTTGTCCATTACGTAATTTTCCTTGTTATAGTTAGAAAGATCTGCATATGGAGCTAGGATTCCGATTCCCTTTGGATGTATTGGAGAGGTTGGAAATTCTGCAACGCCGGCGATTAAAAATTGACTCTCATTTGGCCATGGATGGTAAATCTGTTTATGGGACCTGAGCCAATGCATCAACGAGGTTGTGCCGGTTTTTGGACCGCCGACAAGAAGTAAATTTGGCGCGGGTTCGAATCGGTGCATAACAAATCCTCGACCCTTGGGCGGGCTATATTGACTTGAACGCCACGCTCTGATTAGTTGTTGCGAAAGTGAGATACCACTACTGGTGCGATAGACTCTGAGGGGTTGATCTCTTCGAGTGAAATAATATTGATATTTCTCCGTGGCACCCCGTGGCGGCTACCAAAATTAGAGAAAATTCGGTGTTCGGCATCTCCTTCATCTTCTGCAACGATATCTGTGGTGAACTCTTGATTAGTTCGTCCATTGCGGTATGTTCCTATCGCACGGTAAGCCTTCATGGCGCCGGCGACTTTCGGCATTGATATAAACGCCACTAAAGTTGGTGATGTTGATTTGGGTGTGAATTAGGTGCCTTAATCAGAGACTCTTACTCAAGGTTCAAGTGTATCCTGCGTTGGATTCAATGTGGTTGAATATGGCATCTAAGAGCGTCGAGGAGGGGTTTTCTGATGAAGGGGGGGGTTCCCTCTCCGAACGACTTGGGGTTTTCTCTAATACTCAACTGATTGAAGAAGTGATAACTGTCTGGGATGAGTTAATTCGCTCAGAGCAAGAGTTGGCGAATACACGGCAGCGCTTACGTGCCCTAGAAATAGAATTCTCATCGTCAAATCAGGAAGTAAATGACCGGGCCCGCACTTCACGTATTGAAGAAGAGCTTCGGGTCGCCAAAACAAAAATTGCTCAGTTAGAGTTGTTTTTAGAAAATGCAGAAGCAAGGATCCTTGAAAACAACAACCTCCAAACATCAGGGCGTTTTGAGGAATTGCAAAAGGAAAATGTGAGATTGCTACAATCTGAAGAAGAGCAGCTTCTCTTAATATTAGATATGGAAGAGCAATTGGATAAATTAATTAAAAAATTGAAAGAAGATTGACTTTCAAGAGTTCATTTCCGCAATGAATTGAGAGAGTGCGTTTTGTAACTCGTCGGCGTCATTATATGATTCGGTTAGATTGCCAGTAACTATCCAGTCGGCTCCTGCACTAACCGCGGTTTTCGCAGCAGCTCCATCTCGAATCCCCCCCCCTACAATTATTGTCAATTCACACGATTCTCTGGCGGTTTCAATCAATTGGGCCGAAACCGGCTTGGCCGCACCACTTCCTGCCTCTAAGTAAAGCATTTTGAAGCCATAAAATTCTGCCGTTATAGCATATGATGAAACTCGTTCTGTATCGCTTGGTTTGATCAGGTCAACTTGGCCGACTTGCCCCACCCTGCCGCCGGGTGCACAGACAAGATAGCCCATTGAAAGAGGTGTGATTTTCGCCTTTTTGATGAAGGGGGCTCCAATGACTTGTTCCTCAATGAGATATTGTGGAGAGGTGCTGTTCATGAGCATCATGAAAGTTATCGCATCGGCTTCCGGTGACAATGCGGAAGCGCCTTGTGGGAAAAGAACAACCGGTACTTTCCAATCTTTTTCGCCTTGTTCTGAAGACTGGGTCGCCGCCCAATTAATCAATTCAAGAGATTCTTGAATCGCAATTATTGTATTGTGTACGTTGCTCATATCTGTGCCTGTTGAACCACCTACCAGAATCATGCGGCTACCTGCAGTAACAGCAGCAATTGCCCGCTTTGCTGCAACTGAAGGTGATTGGTCGGCGGGGTCGATTAGGATGGCGTGGCGTGCTTGTGATTGTCTGTTACAGACATAATTAACAACCCAATTTGTACCACCCATACTCTTTCGAGGGGCGCTTACATTCTAAGGTTTCAGAGAGTCGTCTTCAAGATTTGATTGTGTTTGCGGTTTTTATTCCATCCTCAATCATATCTTCTAAGGCGTTACGAGGATCTGTTCCGCACCAAGACATTGTTTGTAACCAAACCTCTTCATTTCTATTTTCACCCTGCCACCACACCTCTATGGTACCATCAACACGCGCCCCAATAATATCAAATTCTTTTTCTAAAATATTAGTGGATATCCCTCCCTTCCACTTTTTATTTGATTTTTCTTTTCTAAAATCGAATATATTATCAAATGATTGGGTTGAGTGGGGGATTAATCCGGCTCCCTCGAATTCGATTCTATCGGTGGATGTTTTTGTGACTTTAGTTCGTAGAAGAATGGTTGCATTTCGTTTAGAAAGAGATATCGCTATTGATTTTAAGAGCCATGCATGCCGAACCGCAGTTGAAGATTGGTTTGGAGTCTGTAGTAAAAGGCCAGAATGCCACTTACTAGATATCAATGGCCATTTGGAGAAAATTCCAGGAGCATCTTCACCAAATCCTGCTTCTGCAGATTCATCAAAAAGAGTGATTGTTGTGTTGTTGTCATTGTCAAGAATTTGATGAGCACAAATATATGCATCTATGGTAGAACCAATAATTGCCACACCCCTCAATATTATCACCTTATTTCTATTGCAAAAACCGGACATATAGGTAAACAAAGTTCACAATGAGTGCATTTACTTTCTTCAACATCAATTAAAAGATTGTTTAAAGATAAAGCATCAAGAGGACAAATTGCCACACAAGCTGCACAACCAAAGCAACGAGAATCATTGATGGTAAGTAAGTGATCAGGAGTTTTCAACAAGTGGGGTGAGTGGGGTTGTGTTTCTCAAATTACCCCAACCCCCCAATTTCCATTCGAAAAGAAATAACATTAAAATAAATCTAATAAAAATGGCTTCTATTTATTGATTTACGATATTCATTAGGCTTCTGACACTGAAGGGTATTAATCATATCTAGAAATAATATAGTTTCATCAAAAAAGAATAAAATCAACATTACAGTGGAACTCATGGGGGTCCCATCCGATTCCCTCATCACTAATCACTTACCCCGCAAGATGAAATGGTTCTTTACACGCCAGGGCGCACAACTAAATATTCATCAAAAAACATTGATTCAGGAATCCAATTTCATTTTCTCGGTGGGGGAAACGAAGTTGGGAATGTTGGGTGTGTTATTGAAGATTCAACCGGCACAAGATTGTTGATTGATTATGGATTAGCCCCAACTCGCCCCCCAAAATATCCGGACGAATGCCCCCCAATTTCTGACGCCATAATCACCCATAGCCACATTGATCATATTGGAATGGCCCCCTGGCTAACCCAACATCAAAATATTCGTTTGCATGGAACAAGTCTAACTGCAGATGTATCTGAAATAATGTGGCGTGATACGTATAAAGTTTCAAGCATTGAAGGCTATCCATTAGCTTGGGATAAACGAGATATGGAATATGCCCTAGATTCTTGGTATCCCCATGAATACGGAGAATGGTTCAAGGTGGGCGCGTGGAAATGCCGATTGCATCGAGCGGGCCACTTACCTGGCGCGGCTATGGTAGAAATCAAAACCCCAACTCATAGTATCCTTTGGTCAGGTGATATTGACACTCGAGACAGCCCGAATACCCTTGGGGCAATTCCTGTGGAATGTGACATACTTTGTTTGGAGGGGACCTATGGAGGAAGAGAGCACCCTGACCGCCCCAAAGAAGAGCAAAAGTTAGTCCAAAAAGTGCTTGATATCGTTGGAAAAAGGGGGGTTGCCCTAATTCCAGCCTTTGCATCGGGGCGGGGCCAAGACATCCTCATGATTTTGCATCAATATGCCCCCCACCTCAATGTCCATTTTGATGGAATGGGGACGAGAATTACTTCACATTGGTTCGACAATCCACAACATATTCGTGATCCGAACCGACTCAAAGACATGTGGAGATGGGTTAAGCGTGTTTCTGGTAAATCAGATAGGAAAAAGGCGCTTACTGCGGATGTAATTGTAACCACGAGTGGGATGTTGGATGGAGGGCCAGCGTTGTGGTATCTCAATAGGTTGCGGCACGATCTTTCCAATGAAATTTTATTGACGGGGTATCAAGCAGAAGGGTCGGGCGGACGGAAGCTTCTAGACGAGGGAAAAATCAATATTTTTCGCAATCTTATTCAAATAGACTTAGAGATCACCCGATTTCAACTTTCTAATCATGCGGGCCACAGTGAATTGTGTAATTTTGCAAGAGAATGTAAGCCAAAACACCTAATTCTTTTCCATGCTCCTGATGAAGGCCGAAATGATATTTTTTCCGAATTAAGTGAAGAAATGGAGACCCATCTTCCAGTTAATGGAAGGCCAATACAAATAGACCCCTGATTTCTTTCTTCAGTGAAATTCATAGGCTTTGTGTGTTAACGCTCGCGTATACGGTAGACGCCGTGTAAAGGAAATACAGGTGAAAAAAATATGGAAGCATTAGACAAACAATTTGGAATAACAGAAGCAGGAAGCACGGTTGAGGGAGAAATTCGAGCGGGAATAACGACATTTTTGACGATGGCGTATATTTTGATAGTCAATCCTTCAATGCTGAGTCTTTTCGGTCAGACAGGAATACCATTTGACGACGCATTATTTGCAACAGCAGTTGCTGCCTTCGTTGGGTGTGTTGTTATGGGATTATGGGCAAACTTGCCCTTCGCACTCGCGCCGGGTATGGGGCTAAACGCCTACTTTACTTTCGCGGTGGTTCTGGGTATGGGAATACCTTGGGACGTTGCCCTAGCGGCAGTCTTGGTGGAGGGGGTAATTTTCCTAATCATCTCGCTACCTCAAGTAGGTTGGAGAACAATAATGATTAATTCTATTCCCACTGATCTAAAAATCGCTACCGGCGCAGGAATTGGAATGTTCCTTGCAATAATTGGATTGCGAGAAATGGGTTGGATTCAAGACGACGGGGCAACTCTCGTAAATCTTGCAAATACCGATGCCTTTACTTATGAACATGGTGCATTTATTGCAATGGTATGTTTAATTTTAACAACCATTTTGATAGCACGCGGTCAAAAAGGAGCAATAATCATTGGAATTGCAATAGCTTCAATTTGGGGCTGGGCAACTAAAGCTTACGATCCATACAATGATTTCGTAGCAGGCGGACCTGGATTCTCCACCTCTCAAGCACATTGGCCAGACATAACAGCTGTAGGATTCGTAGGATTGCCTAGTGAAACAATGGGTGCTGCATTAGGTGCCCTCGGAGACGTAGGGGCCGACGGAGGAACAACCCTTGGCATGTTCTTGATGGTAATGATAACTTTCCTTTTCGTTGATATATTCGATACAGCAGGAACATTATACTCTGTAGGCCGCCAAGCTGGCTACGTTAACGAAAACGATGAGTTGATGAACTCTGACGAGGCGTTCATGTCCGATGCTGCTGCAACAATAGTTGGAGCACTTACTGGTACTAGCACAACAACAACTTACATTGAGTCAGTTGCTGGTGTAGAAGAGGGTGGTAAGACTGGATTGACCGCAGTTACTGTTGGTGTACTAATGCTAACAGGACTATTCTTTTCGGATCTTTTCCAGGCCATACCAACCTTTGCTGCTGCACTTGCACTAGTCGTGATTGGTGCAATGATGATGCGCCAAGCCGCAGATATCGATTGGAATGACAAGGAAATGGCGTTACCGGCTTTCCTAACGATGGTCTTGATGCCTTTCACATACTCAATCGCAGATGGTATCGCATGGGGAATTATTGCTTATGTTGCAATCAAGATTGGTATGGGCAAGTGGGATGAGCTAAATCCTGTAATGTGGGCACTATTCGTCTTGATGGCTATGTTCTACCTGGGCCCCGGTGACCAAAACACCTTCAATTACTTGTTCGGACTTGTCGGACTTAATTGAGTAGAAATTACGTAAACGGCACCTCGGCTGAACGGTCAGCCTGAAAGCCGAGGTGTCGCCACAAGGGGGCGTTCAGTATGTTAGATGAATTCACTAAACGCCTACGAGACACAGTTCGAACAATTCCAGATTTCCCTATCGAGGGCATTCAGTTTCGGGACATAACACCAGTATTATCTAATGGTAAATTACTCTCAGAAATCACAGATCGCTTTGTCAAGGAGATGAAGGAACGAAATTGGCAACCCGATGTGGTAGTTGGTCCAGAATCTCGTGGATTCATCTTCGGGGCACTTTTGGCGGCAAAATTAGGAATAGCTTTTGTGCCGGTAAGAAAGCCCGGTAAACTCCCTCACGCAATAATTCGAGAGGAATATTCATTGGAATATGGGACCAATGTTATAGAAATTCATAAAGACGCAATAACACCTGGCCAAAAAGTCGTGATCATTGATGATTTACTCGCTACTGGGGGCACAGTTCGTGCATGCCATCGGCTTTGCAATCGATTAGATGCAAACATACTCGGAAACTTATTTGTCATCGAATTAGAAGGCCTCGGTGGCTCAGAAAGCTTGGATCCCACCGAGTCGATTTCTTTGATAAAATTCCCAGCATAGTATTTTGTAATTGATAACAGAACCCCGATTCTTTCAAAGGGGTCTCTGCTTTCCCAATAGAAGATAACAATGGCAGACGCGCCACCTTCGCCGCCTCCTCCGCCGAAGCGACCGCCGAAGGCAAGGCCCGCAAAACCACCAATGCCTCCCGCCCCAGCCAAGGCGCCAAAAAAATCTCCACCCCCTCCACTAGCTCAACCCAAAACAGCCCCTCCACCTCCACCGAAGCGAAAACAGAAACCAGCCCCTCCTCGAAAAGGCAAACGCCCTGCACCGAAAGGCAGGCCGCAGAAACCGTCTGGAAAACGAAGGAGAAAAAACCCTCCTGCTAAAAAGAAAGGCCGCAGGATAAAAATCAAACTCGGCTTAAGGGCAAAAAAAATCGATGAAGAAGAAGATACATACACGGACCAAATCGGCTGGACAGCAACCGATAATATTCTCGACGCGTATGAAGAAGAAGAATCTAAGGAGCCAGAAATAATCAGTCATCAATGTAGTATGTGTGGTTCAATAATGCAAATCCCTCGGCCATCCCTTGAACGATACAAAGTCATCTGCGCTTATTCTGAGTGTGGGCATTCAGATATGATGGGCGTATAATTAGTATTCAAAAACCAACCAAATCCATTAATCTTTTTACCGCCGCAAGCAATAAGACTGCCACCAATATCTTTCTGACTATTGATTGATTGGCAGAGGCAGAACCTAATTTAGAACCGAACAACCCTCCAATAATTACCATAGGAATTGCAAGTATAATTAACTCAGAATCTAATAGAATGCCATTTACAGATGCACTTCCAATAAGGCCGGCAGCAGAATTTACCCAAATGAAAGCCGCCGATGTTGCGGCGGCCATTTTTGGCGTAGCCCATCCTCTAAGCATTAGAAGAGGAGATAGGAGTATGCCTCCACCAATACCGACAACCCCACTAATCAGGCCGATTCCGGCCCCCCACGGTAAAATCACTTTCCAGCTAGGGGGCCGAATAGATGTGTCGTAATCTTCAGATTTTGAGGTAAAGAGACGCATTGCAGCCAATATCAAAATTAGTGAAAGAAGCAAATCATATGCATTGCCCGTAACGGCCAAGTATCCACCAATAAATGCCATCGGTACACTTGCAAGAACGAATGGAACTGTGAGTGCCGAACGATGGTGCCCGAGTGAATGGAAATGATAGAATGAAATTGCTGCGACAATCAAATTCAAACTCCATGCGTGTTGCTTTAACCAGCCCGGATCATTCATCGCGAATGCAGATAAAGAGAGGATTGCGAGATATCCGGAACCACCACCATGTCCTACAGATGAGTATAGTGCTGCAACGACTCCGAGGGATAAAATCAGAATAACTAATTCTACATCGAGCACATTCGAACCGATACAGGAAGAACACTTGAACTAAACGCCACCTCAACGGTCGTGGAGAAAGGAGTATCTGTCGAGCGTGCCATTGAATTGGCTTGTAAATCGACAATGAATTTAGGTACTGAAACAGTCGACTTATCAAAATTGTATGGTCGCACCCTTGCCGAATCGTTGAACTCAAAAGTTGACGACCCACGATTCGATAACTCCGCAATGGATGGATGGGCAGTATGTTCTTCAGATTTTTTGAATGAAATTACAGTTTTGAAAATAGTGGGTACAAGTAAAGCAGGAGGCAAACAACCACCTGAAATCAGAACAGGTCAGGCTTGCCAAATTATGACAGGAGCCCCAATGCCTGCTGGCGCCGATGCGATTGTCGTCGTCGAAAATAGTCAAGTCAAGGGTGACAAAGTTACTTTGATCGGCCCAGCGAACAAGAATTACATTCGTAAAAAGTCGGAAAATTTGTTGAGGGGGGAAGAAACCCTATCTGCAGGTACAAGAATGTCCGCGGCATCGATTTCCCTGACGGCGACGATGGGTTTCGCCGAGGTTAAAGTAGTAAAAAAACCAAAAATTGCAATTATTAGTACTGGTGATGAACTTAAATCTCCAGGCGCTGAGTTATTGCCTGGTGAAATTTACGAGTCTAACTCATATGGAATTAGTGTATTAATTGATAAAATGGGTGGCCATGCGATTCGATTTGAACCAGTAACAGATTCAGTCAATTCCCTAAGGGAGGCACTGACTGCCGCTGCATCTGAATGCGATGCTATTTTGACTAGTGGTGGAGTTAGTATGGGCGAATGGGATTTCGTAAGAAAATTAATGGAGGAAGAGGGCGATATGAAATTCTGGCGAATCCAAATGCGTCCTGGAGGGCCGCCCCTTTTTGGTGAATGGAATGGCGTACCAATTTTTGGATTACCCGGAAATCCTGTAAGCAGCCACGTCGTCTTTTTGATGATAGTGGCACCATGGATTTCTTTTAATTTAGGTTCAGGGGCGCACGCAAACGCTCTTGGTAAATATGTGCGGGCGAAATTACAAGATCCAATCGCAGGGGCAAAAAATAAAATTTGTTTGCGACGAATCAAAATTACTTCTAAAAACGACGAATTAATTGCTACTACGCACACCCATCAAGGTAGTGGCAATATACACAGTCTAGTCGCTCACAATGCGCTATCTATCCTCCCCCCTGGCATCGATGCAAGGGCAGGAGAAAATATTGATGCTTTCTGGTGGAACGAATAATTTTATTATTCTTTGAACCATGAATTCAAGGGCAGCCAATATCACGCTTAACCTGCGCGAGGGGATTAGGACGTGGCGGACGAGAATAATAATCGCCACTTAGATCGGGGGTGGATCGAGGTTCGCGGCGCTCGAACTCATAATCTGAAGAATATCGACGTTAGTATTCCACGAGGAAAATTTGTCGTGATTTCTGGTGTTTCGGGTAGTGGAAAATCTAGCTTAGCATTTGATACACTCTATGCTGAAGGGCAGCGGCGGTATGTCGAAAGTTTGAGCTCATACGCCAGACAATTCCTTGGACAAATGAAAAAGCCAGATTGCGACTCTATCGAGGGGCTCTCTCCTGCAATCAGTATCGATCAAAAACAAGGAAGCCATAACCCTCGCTCAACCGTTGCAACAGTTACTGAAATTATGGATTATATGCGACTGCTATGGGCTCGAGTAGGGATTCCTCATTGCCCCGAATGTGGCGATGAGGTTGCCCGTCGAACCGTCCAAGAAATTGTTGATGATGTTTTGTGGCGATTCGAAGGTCACGCGGTTGCAGTGTGGAGCCCAGTAATCCGTAATCGAAAAGGCACACACGCAGATTTGTTTTCAGGATTAGTCGAGCAGGGTTATCTTGAAGGAGTGGTAAATGGGCGAGAGGTTAGTTTTGAAAATCCCCCCATTTTAGAAAAAAATCTTCGTCACGATATCGATGTCAGAATCGATCGATTACGATTGATTAGAGAGAATCGACAGCGCCTAACCGAGGGGGTTGAAACAGGAATAAGGCTTGGTGGCGGCACCATTGCAGTTGAAAGTCTTGAATCGGTCAAACCAGAGGAGGGCTCTGATATTTCTGACCAAAAATTCAAAACCCAACAAGGTGAAAAAATCCCCTATTCCGAAGAATTTGCTTGTCCAAAACACGGGGCATTTTTGCCAGAAATGACACCGCGTGTATTTTCTTTCAACAACCCATTGGGAGCTTGCCCAACCTGTCAAGGATTGGGCATACAGAGGGAATTTTCCGCGGATCTAGTAATCGATCGAACAGCAACAGTTGCTGAAGGATGCATTAGACCATTTCGTAGCTCGATGATGTCGGGGTGGTATCGCACGCAAATGAAACATGTTTGCGAACATTATGGATACTCACCCGACATCAGATTTGGTGAATTGGATGAAGATGCCCAAGATGTGTTATTGCATGGGAGTGGAAGTACAGCAATACACTTCGAATTTACTTCTGAAAAAGGTTCCTCCTATCGAATGGTAAGGCCCTGGGAAGGTGTGTTTGCTCGCATTCGTCGAACTTATACTGAAACCGGCTCAGACAGAACCCGTTCTCGCTTGGCAGCTTTCATGAATGATGAACCATGCCTGGATTGCGATGGCCAAAAATTCAATTCCGCGGTTAGCCGAGTAACGGTCGGTAAAGTATCACTTCCCGCAATTTCTTCTTGTAGTGTCCTAGAAGCCTTAGCGGTTGTTCAGCATTGGCGCTCGGGCGAGTCTGATGAAACATGGAAAAAACTCGATAGACAAAAACCAAACAGCCCGACGATATCACAAGCCGAACAACTTGACGAGCGTTCGATCTTCATAGGTACGGAAATTATCAAGGAAATTGAATCACGATTGAAATTTCTCGCTCAAGTCGGCCTAGACTATCTTACTCTAGATAGAAGGGCGAGCACATTATCTGGCGGCGAGTCTCAACGAATTCGCCTTGCTACTCAAATCGGAACGAGATTAACGGGGGTTATGTATGTACTCGACGAACCGAGTATAGGGCTACACCCACGTGATAATGGGCGACTTCTAGAGACACTCCGCGAACTCACAACTCTTGGCAATACATTGCTTGTAGTTGAGCATGATGAGGCAACTTTGCGCCAAGCAGATTGGCTAGTTGACATCGGCCCCGGGGCCGGTAAACAAGGTGGTCGGGTACTCGTGAGTGGCGACATCGATGAATTATTATCACACAAAGAAAGCGTGACTGGGGCCTACTTGTCTGGTAAAAAGTCAATTCCAATACCAAAAGATAGAATCAAACCAACGAAAGATATGTGGCTAAAGATTAACGGAGCTAGGCAGAATAATCTTCAAGATATTGATGTTGCAATTCCGCTTGGTTGCATGGTCTCAATTACAGGAGTTTCCGGCTCAGGTAAATCCTCCCTAATCGCTTCCACACTTGCCCCCGCTCTATTGAGAGCCTTACACGGAAGTGACAGCTCACCTGGAAAACACGATTCCATCGAGGGCGTCGAACATATTGACAAAACCATAGTCATCAACCAAGCTCCCATTGGCCGCACCCCTCGTTCGAATGCTGCTACTTATACGGGGGCATTTGGGCCGATTAGAGATCTATTTACTGAAACAATCCTTGCGAAAGAGAGAGGATACAAACCAGGTCAATTTTCTTTCAATGTCAAAGGAGGGAGGTGCGAATCTTGCAAAGGAGCAGGTTCGATGAAACTTGAAATGAATTTCCTTCCCGATGTTTGGGTAACTTGCGATATCTGTAAAGGAAAGCGCTATACTAGGGAAACATTGGAAGTGACTTGGAGAGGAAAAACCATACATGAAGTTCTAGAAATGTCAGTGGTAGAATCTTGTGAATTTTTCAAAAATCAAAAAAGAATTTATCGAATTCTTTCAACTTTAGAAGATGTTGGTTTAGGATATATTCGGCTCGGCCAGCCAGCAACAACACTCTCTGGTGGTGAGGCACAACGAGTAAAATTAGCAAGTGAATTACATCGGCCAACTCGAAGCCACACAATCTACATTCTAGATGAGCCGACGACCGGACTCTCTATGGCGGACGTTCACCAATTGATCGAAGTTCTTTTGCGGCTTCGCAGAAATGGCCACACAGTAATTGTCATCGAACACCACTTAGATGTCGTCAAATGCGCCGATTGGGTCATTGATCTTGGCCCAGAGGGCGGCGAAATGGGCGGCTATATCGTTGCCGAAGGCACTCCAGAAGACATCGCGAACAATCCAGCGAGCCACACTGGAAAGCATCTTTTAGATATGATTTGAGTATCTAGGTAGGCATAAGCCTTGAGAAGGTAGGGGGGGGCGCTTCTGTTTGATGTACCGTTCAGGTAACCCTGCCCTTTCAGACTCGACCTTTGATAAATCAAACTATCAGGACTCAACCTGGTGGGACGATAATTCTCAATTCATGAGTATTGAAGGGACTGTTGAAAAAACCACAAAACCTACTTATTCATGCCCGTTCTTGCTATCATAGGCTTCATTGGTGGATTCATTCTCGTAATGATAATTGTTTTTTCTGGTTCAACCAATCCATTCTTGATTTGTAGTTATGCAGCCTTCGAAGGGTTGGCATTAGGAGGCATCACACGAGTTTTTGAAACATATGCCGGCTATCCTGGGATGGGAATACTTGCAGCAGCTCTAACTTTCCTTATATTAGGTGCAATGTTGTTGATTTATCGGGCAAAAATTATCCAATGGGATCGAAATCTCGCCATCGCAGTATCTTCAGCTCTCCTTGCAATAATCCTAATTTATCTAATTTCTTTTATTGGACTGTTTCTTGGTTTTGAGGTGCCTTTGATTCATGGAAGTGGACCAATAGGCATTGGTTTTTCTCTTTTCGTCATTGGGATAGGTGCGCTATGTCTTGTAGCAGACTTCGATTTTATTGAGAAAGGAATAGAGAGAGGGGCGCCCAAGCAACTTGAGTGGCGTGCCGCTTTCGGCCTAATGGTTACATTAATTTGGCTGTATATTGAAATTCTCAGACTTCTCTCAAAACTATTCACCTTAGCTTTAGCCGGAACCACACTCGGCGTTGTTGAAGGAATAAAACCAGGTCCACTATTGACAATGGTATTTCGAGAAACTCTTTCCGGCGGTTTCAAGGCCGGTCTTTGGACTGCTGCAGCGCCAATATTCACTGATGGCCCACTAATTATTGTCAGCCTAATTGCGGCCGGGTGGTTAGCAACAAATCCGGCCGCCTTACTCATTATTTCAGTCGTAGGAGCACTTTTCCTCACTAAAATGGGGGTTGATTGTTTCAGTATTGAACCACCCAATTTAGACATAGGGCAAAAAGACACATCAAATTCCTTCAAACGAGGCATATTGACGAATTTACTGAACCCTAATGTGTATGTATTTTGGTTCCTCATTGGCGGCCCTTTGATGGCTCTATATGTTGAGATTGAACCACTTGCTCCTATTGCATATGCTTTGACCTTCCTTCTTTCGATAATTATTACAAAATCAATTATCGCCCTTATTCTTGATAGGACGAGGGGAAATTTTTCCGAGAAGGGCTATCGAACGGCCCTCAGGGTATGCGGAATTCTCATGCTCGGCTTTTCAGCCGGCTATCTTTGGCAGGCTTGGTTATTGGCTCCGCAAGTTTTATGATTGTTTAACGTCGATTAAAACGATTTGACATTCACGGCAGCGATATCTTCCTCTTCCTCTGCGAGTACGCTGATGCTCTTTGGAGCACTGAGTGCACGTCCACAGCCATTTCGCGGCTCTTTTATGCAAATGAGTTCCAAATGATTTACCCATACCTCTGGCTTGGAGATCGGGCCACAGCGCCTCAAGATCTCGAAAAGTCTTGTCGTGACCAGCAAATCCAAGTGCGTGTAGAAATTCATGATAGAGTAGGAATGCAGCATATCGTTGCCAATCATTGGTTAATGCCGCCGGATGAACATCGACACATCGCACATCGACCGGCCCTGAAATCTCTGATTTTCTCACCCCTTTCTGGTATCGACACACAGCATGGAGGCGTTTTGCATCTCTGCGAAGCCGCCCGAGAGGGATATTTTGTAGTTCATTCACAGGAAGTAAACTGAGTTGAGGGATTTGATGCATGGTGTGAACCACATTTCTGGCAAGTCTAGTTAGTATCTTCTCATCATCCATTCACTAACCCCTCATTAATGCCAAATTATTTTAGGCGGACAAAGTAAGATTACCACCAAACGGCATCGGATCTAATGGTCCCATATCATTTCTCAAACTCGGTCCAATTGTGAACGTTGCGAAAATCCCCTCATCAACAATATTATGGGATAATCCAAACCATGGGCGACCAAATTGGTCGATAAGAATATCAATAAAATCTCCAAATCCTCCGCACCGATTGTACCCACAATCTGCAGTAGTATCCAAAGGGTCTCCAATATCATTAATTTGAACGGTAGTAATCAATGGATTTGGATTGAAAGCATCTGTAATCACTGAAATATATCCGTTCCATGTATTGTTCCCAGTATCTCCAAGATAAGCGAAAGCCACTCGCCCTTCTGCACCAGCAGCGAGAGCAGGAAATCCCGTGCCAATTAGCCCGGCGGGCGGGGCAATCATCATCGGATCAGACCAAGTATCACCTTCGTCTCTCGAATAGGAATAATATGGCAAATTGTCTACGCCCATCCACATCGCGTGCAGATTGTTATTTTCGTCCGGATGAATTTGAGCCTCTTCTGCATTCCAAGTGGCAGCTGTGCCAGTGGTTTCAGTTGGTAATGGGTGCTCAGTCCACGTTAGTCCGCCGTTTTTGCTACGGTAAATTGAATATCCTTCACCGCTGCATCCAGGATTCCCACGATAGAAATTTCCATCATTGGCGCCAATCATATGGCCAGTCAACCCCCCGCTATTACAATCGACGGGTGCTCCAGAAACTTCGGGCCCCCAAGTCAAACCCCCATCTTGACTAGTGGAGCAAATTGGGTGTGGGTAATTGCCGTTAACACAGAATACCCATGTTGTTTCATGGGCTAATGCATTATATGGTGAAGACGCAATTGTTTGATGATCTTGGACTGACCAACCAGTCGCAATAGAAGGCGGACTCCATGAATCACCATCGTCATCTGACCATTCCACTGTCATACCCAACAATGCATGCATATCGAATTTCATGATACGATCCGTCCATGGATCAACATAGACATAGGGATCATTCGAATTTGCAACAGGAGCCGTGGGCGGGTCGTATACATCTACACAAGCATAATTTGATTTTTCGCTTAATCCAATTAATCCTGAACATTGTACGATAGCAGTTGCACCATTTTGTCCATTACCCCAACTGCTGATGTAGAGATTATTTGTCGAAGTAATCCCAATTGTCGGCTCGAAAGTTGTCATCCCAATCCCATAATATGTTCCTTGTGCACAATAAGGGGCATTATTGTCGACCAAAATTTCTGAACCATTAATCACCGTCGAAATATTGGTCGCATCGGTCGCATTAGCAAAATGATACCATGTAGTTTGTACAATTCCCATTTCACATAGGTCGTCAAAAACACTCTCTACCTTCACAGATTTAGGCGAATTATCACCAAAACACCCGGCGACAGCAGGCCCAATAAGTAAGAGAACGAAGGCAATCGCTGTGGTCTTCACAGCCTTCGCTGACCCATCGGCTACATCAGATAACCGGAAAAAACATTATCCCATTAGTCGAGTAGAATTTCCACCCAAAGGCAATTCGGGTAAAGCCCGAAGTTCACCATAAAGGGCAGGGCCCGAAATAAAAGTCCCAATGATTGCCTCTGCGAACCCACCAGCGTTGTGTGCCAAAGCGATCCAAGGTCTTCCCTCATCATCGATTTCAACATCGATGAAATCACCGAAACCACCACAACGAACATTCCCACAATCAGAAGTTATGTCCAACGGATCGCTTTCAAGATTAACTGCAACGCTAGTGATTAAAGGATGTTCAGCAAAAGCATCGGTCATTACAGCCATGTATCCACCCCATCCACAAGCAGCACCGGATGTTGTATTATTAGCCTCATTACAATCATTTATCTCTCCGATATATCCAATGACGACACGGCCCGAATCACCCGCAAATATTGTTGGAAAACCTGTTTCTTTCACTCCCGGGGCAGCGACCATCATTGGTTCGGACCAAGTAGCACCTTGGTCCTGGGAATATGCATACCAAGGCATTTCATCGGTAGAAATCCAAGTGGTATGAACAGCCCCCCCTTCATCTACGGCAACAGCAACTTCGTGAGAATGCCAACCTTGTTGCATCCCAATCTCAGTTGTAATTGTGTGCTCAGTCCAAGAATAGCCACCATCTAAGGAGCGGTACACCGCAGGGCCTTCACAAGATGGGTTTCCTCGGTAAACCGATCCATCTGAACCACCAGCAACATGCCCGTGCAAGCCCGAACACTGAGGATAACTTTCAATTGGGTAACCAATTTGTTGAACATCCCAAGTATGGCCGCCATCGAGTGAGCGAGAACATTGTGCTCCATTGGCCGATGAACCGGTGTTGATGCAATAGACATAGATGACTTCGTGGAAAGCAGTAACTCCCGGGGGCGCAGGCATTGAAGCTATACTCTGGTGATCTTGAGGTTGGTAGTATCCTTCGACAGTAAATGGCACAGACCAGGAATCTCCATCATTATCTGAATATTCAACAAACATCGCTGCTAAAACATGCATATCGAATTTGATAATTCGATCGGTGAATTTGTCGACATACAAGTAAGGGTCATTCGAATTTGGGGTCTGTCCACTATCATCATCTATTGCTCCGAATGGGCCTACATCTTCCCATGTTTGGCCCTGATCATTGGATCTGATAATATGTGTACCATCGCCCAAACCATTGTAATTCGTAAATAAAATAGCCCCAGATGAAGTTACTCCAATCGTCGGCTCAAAGGTATCATAACCAGTTCCATAATACGTGCCAGAAGAGAAATAGGGGGTAGAATTTCCACTAAGATTAGCCGTGATATTCGCTGCAGAGACCGCCGTAGGATTTGTTGCATCAATCGCTAAAGGAGAATCAACAGTCCCAGGATAATGGTACCAAGTTGTACTCGAGACGGCGCCTTCTTCGAAAACGAAGGGGCCCCTCTGTTCTTGTGCCGGATCATCATCTTCTCCAAAACAGCCGGCGAAAACTGGTGAAATAAACAACAGTGCAACAAGCACGGCTAGGTTACGCATTGAATCCGCGTCAGAACCATGCCTCTAAATCTAACCGAATTGTTGAGCGACTAGACCCAGTCATTTTCGATTACTCTCTCAGCTGCCGCTAGGATTGAATCGGCAGGTGAAATCCAATCCATCCCTAGGTCTTTTTTGGCAGGGAAAGAATCCCAATATATTTTTTTCTTTAGATGACTCCTAGCCCATGACACACTGATTTTTGGATGGAACAAAGCAGCAATCAAAGCAAGTGGGTAGGGTAGTTCAAATGAAGGCAAACTCATGTCTGGATATTGAGATTTGAGCAGTTTAGCCATCTCTCTCATTGAAACATCTCCTGCGGTTACAAGATAGCGACCCCCATCTTCCCCCCCGCTCAATGCTCTGACATGTGCTTCAGCGACATCTCGAACGTCTACAACATTGATTTGCATGGGTAGGACAACAGGCATCTCTCGCCTCAACACACTCATCATCAGGGCAAGAGATCCCCGGAGATGGCGGGTTGACATCGGCGGGCCAAATACCATACAAGGATGAATTGTAACCAATCTTTTCCTTGATTCAACTGATTTTTGAGAGTACCAATTTCGGACAATTCGTTCAGAACTTACTTTTGCCAATCCATATGGATTATTTTCCAGCGTTGCGTCGTCTGCCCATGTTTCACTAGTTAGCGTAGTTCCATTTTTCCATTTAGTTGGCCTTATCGCTGCGGTCGAAGAAGTGTGAATAAGGCATCTAACTGAATCACTATTATCGATTGCAGCGACTATGTTTTGGGTTCCGATTACGCTGGGGTCCACAATTTTCAATTGCGGGTTTGACGACATTATCATCACAGCGGCCGCTGTGTGGATGACTTCTTCTGCCCCCAAAATTGCATTATTGACCGAATCAATATCAAACAAATCCATTTCAACAATTTCTAATGACCCTCCTCGACCAATCTCTAGCGCTTCTAAATGAGCCACTCTGTCAGGGTCTGAAGAATCTCGGACGGTAGCTCTAACATGCCTTCCGCGGCGCAGCAAGTTAGAAACAATGTGACTACCAATATATCCACTCGCACCGGTTACAACAACAATATTCGAAGCCATAACCAACGCACCACTAACATAGTTCAGCAACAGATTCAACAACCAATGATGGATTTTGACTGGCGCCCCCCAGGTCCCCCAATGTCGTTTCTCCTGAAAGAACAAGAATGCCATGAACCCCTGCTCTTTCGGCCATTTCCATATCGGTGTAAAGGCGATCTCCGACCATTGCACATTGCTCCGGTTTCAATCCCAATTCTTCGATTTTATGTAGAATCATATCTGGGTTGGGCTTGCCACAAATATGTGTGGGGCTTATTCCAGTGGTGGCTTTGAATAATGCCATGTATGCCCCTGTATCGGGCAATCCTCCTTCAGGAGAAGGGCAGACCACATCTGGGTGGGATGCAACAAGTGGCACTCCATTATGGAGGTGAATTGAAGCGGCAGTCAATTTTTCATAATTAATTTCAGTATCATAGCCTAGTACCACATATTGTGGTTGATTACTATGTGTTTTTATTCCGACTTCTTCAAGCATTGAACGCATACCTTCTGTGCCTACAAGGTATGTTTCAGTTATTCCTTCTTTAGCCAACCAAGAGAGCAGATCGTGAGTTGAAAGCAAAATGTCCTTTGCTTCTGCAGGAATTCCGAAACCATTCAGTTTTGCTAAATATTCAGATACGGATTTTGAGGAATTATTTGATAGGAAGAAGCGCTGAATTCCCCGTTTTTCACATCGATTTAAAAATTCGATAGAACCCTCAAATAAGTTTCCACCAAGGTAGATGGTCCCATCAAGATCAAGAAATACCGCTTCGATTCCGGTCATATCTTCATTCAAAGCATTCATTTTTTCACCTATGGTAGCAGTAATGTTTTCATTAGGAACCACGGGCTCCAAAGGACAGTTTGAGATTCTTTACTGGCAATCATTTCAGACATCATTATACCAATTTCAGGTTTTTTAGAAGCCTTCTTTACAAACCAATTTGTTAATCGCTTCCATTTCATAATTCGTTGTAATTTTGATGAATTAGACAATTCTTTACCTAACACGCCCCAAAGGGCAACCATATATTCTTCTGCCGCTTCATTTGTAAAACCATTCGAATGTTTACTAAGTTCAAAATATTGAGCGGTTAATTTGGCTGAAAGAAGTGCATTTCCAACCCCCTCTCCACTGAACGGGTCAACCAAACTAGCAGCATCTCCAATGCACATGGCACCCGCCATAGCTGAACGCCGTGGCTGATGTGAGGGAGCATTCTTTCGAGGGGATCCGAATGGAAGTTGCCATCCTTTCGAAGAACCATCGATCAAAGTTGAATCAGAAAAACGATTTTTGAATCGCGGATGTTCTTCAATGACCCACTTCTGAACTTGCTTGAGAGATTTTTTCTTACCCTTTTGTTTTCTTTGTTCAGAAATCAACATGCCTATTCCAACATTTACTATCCCATTTCCTATTGGAAAAAGCCAGAAATATCCAGGCAATACCTCATCGATAAAATGTATTTCAATTTGTCCTTCATCTCCAGCCAATCCCCCAACATTCTCCCAGTATTGCCTATATCCACCACAAAAATGCTTATCGTTTCGATGCGGCTCATGAAAAATTTCCTCAGTAATCGTTCTAGATACCGGGCAATTATAGCCTCCAGCACCTATCGTTAAGGCTGATGTGTAAGTCAATTCTGGTTCTTCTGACCTACGCCCCCCCAATCTGCATTTCACTCCAGAAATTTGTGAAGTAACCCCTTCCCCCTCAACAATAATTTCGGTGACATCATGACCTTGAATGACAGCCCCACCATTTTCTAGAACAATTTCATTCGCTCGTTTGAACATCATATAATCGAACTGAATTCTCGGTAGAGCGAAACCAGATTGCAAGTCCATTTTTGCATATGCATCTTTAGGTAACATAACCCTAACCTCTGCTCCATTTGCACTGCCGAAGAGTATTGAATCAACAACATAATGAGGTGTTGATTCGACTAAATCAAAGACACCCAATTCCTTCACATGGCTAAGTGATTTTCCTCCTACTGCATCGCCACAAACTTTGTCTCTTGGCCAAACGCATTTTTCGATCAATAATACTTTACAGCCATTCATAGCATTGTATGATGCGGCCGCTGAGCCAGCCGGACCTCCCCCGACTACGATTACATCAAAATGAGACCCGTCGTTGGGAATCAAGCCTGTGTCGATTGGTTTTGTCCACTCACTCATGCTGACACCAATCGCTCGTAGGTAAGTTCGGCATTCAAACTATGGTATGTTGCTGAGTCAGATTTTCTTTTCTTTTCCGTTTTTTTCAAAGGTAGACTCAGTGAAGTTCAATTGCCCAATCAAACCGCGACAATCCATGGCTAAGGGGGTCATCGAATCTTATCGAAACTTCCTTCCTGTAGGCCAAAGCACAGAAATTATCTCATTATCTGAAGGAAACACCCCACTTATTTCAGCCGAACGACTCGTAGAGAAACTGGGAGGAGAGTTCGAGTTATTTTTAAAATTCGAAGGCTTGAACCCAACGGGTTCTTTCAAGGATAGAGGAATGTGCATGGCGGTTACTAAGGCCGTGGAAAATGGTGCCAAAGCAATAGTCTGCGCAAGTACAGGCAATACCAGTGCTGCCGCGGCTGCCTATGCGGCTAGGGCTGGAATTAAGTGCATAGTTCTGATTCCAGAAGGCAAAATTGCTCTCGGTAAATTAGCACAAGCTTTGATGCACGGCGCTCAAACAATTTCAATAAAAGGAAATTTTGACGAAGCACTAGATATAGTGCGAAAACTTGGCGAAATTGATGGTTTTGAAATAGTGAACAGCATCAACCCCTATCGTATCCAGGGGCAAAAAACAGCGGCATTTGAAATCGTTGATGAGTTAGGAAACTCTCCTGATTTTCATTTCTTACCTGTTGGTAATGCAGGCAACATTACAGCTTACTGGATGGGTTATAATGAATATAAATTCCATAATAAATCTTCTCAACTTCCGAAAATGATGGGTTGGCAAGCAAAAGGTGCTGCCCCATTCGTTCTCGGTAAACCCATCGACAACCCAGAGACTGTCGCTACAGCCATACGCATAGGCCACCCTGCAAGTTGGGATTCAGCGATTGAGGCAGCAAATAATTCAGGAGGCAAGATTGACTGTGTTAGTGATGAAGAAATTCTCGACGCACAGAGGCTTCTCGCACGTTATACTGGTGTATTTTGTGAACCAGCATCAGCAGCTTCGATTGCCGGCCTTCGTAAATCCGTAGAAAATAAGCAAATCCCATCAGGGAGTATTGTCGTTGCTACATTGACTGGCCATGGACTCAAAGATCCCGATATAGCAATTAAAATTTCGAAAACAAAGACAAAACTCGTTGATGCAAACCTAGAATCAGTTATCTCAGCGATTGGATTATAATTAATTCAAAGCTGCTGCAGCACCATCGTAACTATAGAATGAAACCAATGTTTGAGTGTGTCCTACACCAGTAATTCCTGAAAGCCTGTCAAGAATAGAATCTCCTAAATCAGCCATATCTCGCGCTACCACTTCGATAATGAAATCCCATTGTCCAGTTACGATATGACAGCCTACAACAAATTCTAATCCGGCTATGTCAGAAGCGACTTTTCTCCTATCGGTTAAACCCCTCTCCCCTTGCCAATTTGCCATGATGAATGCGTGTAATGGCCAACCCAATTCTTGACGGTCCAAATCGATGGTAAATCGTTTGACGATACCTTTGTCTTGCAATCGCCGAATCCGATCGTGTACGGTAACTCTAGGCATGTTTAGTAAATCTGCATATGCCTGTGTACTTGCTCGCGAATCTTTTGTTAGTAATTTTACAATTTCTATGTCTTTCTTATCAAGTTTAGATAGAGGCACAGTATTGTGGAATTGACGAGTCAACATAAATCTTCCCGTCAATTAGTCGGTAAATGTGGAAAGAATTCTAATAATCCGACGATTATTTAACCATTATACCGTTTAATTGATTTCCACCCCCCCTCTCGGATATTCATGGACGAGAAACATTCCGACAAAAAGTTCGCAACCAAAGCAGTATGGTCAGGCACACAGAACATCGAGGGGGCTGCAGTAACTCCAGTTTTTCTTACCTCAACTTATCAACTCACACCTGAGAGATATCAGGGATGGGCGAATGGTGCTCAGCACACAGAACTTTATTCGCGCCTTTCTAGTATCAATTCAGAGGGCGTCGCGAAGAAGATTGCAGCACTTGAGGGTGCAGAAGACGGTGAAGTTTTTGCTAGCGGAATGTCAGCAATTTCAACAACCCTCCTCGCGCTTTTGTCCAGTGGAGACCACGTAGTTGCTAGTGCAGATTGTTATGGTGGAACTTATGGTTTGATGACTGATGAATTCCCACGATTAGGAATTGAAGTTACGATGGCCGATATGCGTGATCCAGCATCTTATGAAGCCGCGATTCAGCCTAACACAAAAATTCTCTATGTTGAGACTATTACAAATCCAGTAATCAAAGTATGCGACCTTGAGGCGATGAACGCGGTCGCTAAGAAGCATAATTTGATCTCAATTGTTGACAATACCTTTGCTTCACCTTGGGCTTGTAACCCTATCGAATACGGCTACGATTTGGTTATTCATTCGGCAACAAAATACCTCGGCGGCCACTCTGATTTAATTGCAGGGGTTGTTGTCGGACGCCGCGATTTAGTGGCTGAAATTTTCCCACGAAAAGTACACTTTGGTGGTGCAGCAGATCCTCATATGTGCTATTTACTCGAGCGCGGAATGCGTACATTACACGCACGAATGCCAATTCATGTATCGAATGCAGCTGAACTTGCCAAGCGTCTTGAAGCACATCCAATGATAGATAGTGTCAATCA